>Ga0196972_1000053_pt1 | contig 100139 bp, 87 predicted proteins | sample S1v_2013CmetaG_FD_148618 | JGI IMG/M metagenome (GOLD analysis project Ga0196972, IMG submission 148618) | Soil microbial communities from Anza Borrego desert, Southern California, United States - S1+v_20-13C | ecosystem: Environmental > Terrestrial > Soil > Desert | place: USA: California...
ATTGGCCGGCAGCGAGGCCGCATCGACCGCGAAGCCGTGGTTTTGCGAGGTGATCATCACTTGCTTCGTATCGAGATCCTGCACCGGGTGGTTGGCGCCGTGATGGCCGAACTTCATCTTCAGCGTCTTGGCGCCGGAGGCCAGCGCCATGATCTGGTGGCCGAGGCAGATGCCGAAAGTGGGGATGCCGCGCTCGATCAATTCGCGCGCGGCGGCGATGGCGTAGTCGCAGGGTTCGGGATCTCCCGGGCCGTTGGACAGGAAGATGCCGTCGGGGTTGAGCGCCAAGGCGTCGGCGGCGGTCGATTGCGCCGGCAGCACGGTGACCTGGCAGCCGCGCTCGGCGAGCATGCGCAGGATGTTGTACTTCACGCCGTAGTCGAAGGCGACCACGCGGAATTTTGGCGCGGCCTGTTTGCCGTAGCCCGCACCGAGCTTCCACTCGGTTTCGTTCCAGTCGTAGGCGGTCCTGGTCGAAACAACCTTCGCCAGGTCCATGCCGGCCAGCCCCGGGAAGGAGCGCGCCAGTTCCAGCGCCTTGCCTTCGTCGTCCTCGCCAACCAGGATGGCGCCGTTCTGCGCGCCTTTCTCGCGCAGGATGCGCGTGAGCTTGCGGGTATCGATGCCGGCGATGGCGACGATGTTCTCGGCCTTCAAGTAGTCGGAGAGCGACTGCGTCGAACGGAAATTCGAGGCCAGCAACGGCAGATCCTTGATGATCAGGCCGGCGGCATGCACCTTGGCCGCTTCGACGTCTTCGGTATTGACGCCGGTGTTGCCGATATGCGGATAGGTGAGCGTGACGATCTGGCGACTGTAGCTCGGGTCGGTGAGGATTTCCTGGTAGCCGGTCATGGCAGTGTTGAACACGACCTCGCCGGTCGTATGACCGACTGCACCGATGGAAACGCCTCTGAATATCGACCCGTCTGCGAGCGCTAGGATTGCCGGTGTGGTGTGGCCGGAAAGAAATGGCAGCAAGGGTAACTCCTGAGTGTTACCGCCGCTGCGCCGCCAGGTCGACCATGATGTACACCCCGCGTTGTGCGCTGCTGGAGGGCTCGATCAGGTCGCGATCAGATCGTTTCTGGACGTGTGGGATGAGGGTATGCGCTACGGCGGAGTGATAGTTGGCTAAACCTATCAATTATAGCCCGGAACGCTCCGTCGCGCAAATTCGCCGATCTGCGAGCGGACGGTGCCTGCCGGCGCCGTCCGCGCTGCATTTCCGCTTAGATGTCGAGCGCGGCGATGCCGGCCTTGGCGATCTGGACATCCTCGGACGATTTCACGCCCGATACGCCGACCGCGCCGACGCATTGCCCGTCGATCATGATCGGCACGCCGCCCTCGAGCATGCCCTCCAGCGTCGGCGCGGTGAGGAAGGAATAACGGCCGTTGTTGATCATGTCCTCGTAGATCTTCGATTCGCGCCGGCCGAGCGCGGCCGTCCGCGCCTTGGCCGGCGCGATATGCGCGGAAATCGGCGCCGCGCCGTCGAGGCGCTGCAGCCACAGCAAGTGGCCGCCGTCGTCGACGATGGAGATCGTCACCGCCCAGTTGTTCGCGTTTGCTTCCGCCTCCGCCGCCGCCGCGATCTTCTTCACGTCGTCGAGCGTCAATACTTGTTTCGATTGCATGCTGCCTCCCATTCAAAGAACGCAGGATTGTAGCTCAGGGACTTCGCTCAGCGCTTCGGCTGGTTGGAAAGCAGCAATTCAAGCAAAGGCCGCAGTTCGGCGGAATATTTCTCAACATGCGCCAGAACCTGCTTCTTCTTTCCTTCTCGCAGCCATTGCAGCAGCGTCGGCAAGTCGGGACCGGGACAGGAGTCGATCCGAGCGGCCGGCAACGGCTTGCCGGCGCGCAGCGCGATTTCCTCGTCAGAACCGACCACGCCCGATATGCCATGCTTCAAGCCCATCGCCGCGCGCCGCCGGGCCAGTTCATGCAAGGTCTCGAGCGAGGTGGTCATCGTGGTCGTATCGTTGCCGAACTCCGACAATGCCACCATGCCGCAGCTCGCGATCAACGTGACGCCCGGATGGCCCGCCAGGTCCGCGTTGGCGATCGCGCCGCAGACCCGCTGCGCGAACACGCGCGCGGCGTCGAATTGAATGGTGCCGGTGGCCAGCGTGTATTCGGCGGCGCCGGTGCGCGCGACGCAATCGGTCTGGCGGACGGTGCGTTGCAACAGCTGGCCGATCGCGGCGATCACATCCGACGGCGGCGCGACGTTCCCCTCTTCCTTGCGCATGCAGATGCATACATCGAGGATGACGAAATTCTTGCCCTGCCGGATCGAGTTCGCCAGCATGGTGCTCGCCTGCATGACCAGCGACTCGGGCGTCGACAATTGCAATTGCGAGGCCTCCGAGACCCCTTTGACGAGCGTTTCCAGGCCGCGCTCGAATTCGCTCTGGCTGCTGACCAGCTTCGACAAGACATCGAGGCGCGACAGCAATTGCGCCGTGCCGATGCCTTTCGTGATCAAGTCGTTGGCGCCGGCCGCCTTGGCGCGGTCGCGCTCTTCCTGCTCGTCGCTGCCGGAAACGACGATGACCGGTATGTTGCGGATGCGCGCCACCTTGGAATTCCGGATACGCTGCAGCAAGCCGTAACCGTCGAGCTTGGGCATGGTCAGATCGGTGATCACCACCCGGATGGTCGGATCGAGCAACAGCGTTTCCCAAGCCTGCTCGCCGTCGAGCGCCTCCTTGAAGTCGAACATGCCTTCGATATGCTTGATCAGCGTGGCGCGGACGATGCGGGAATCGTCGGCGATCAGCACGCGCGGTTTGATGGCGAGGTCGAGGGTGTCGTTGGTCGGCATGTCGTCGGGATAAATGCGGCGGACTTGGAAGCATAACCGAGCATACTCCCGGGCAACAAATTTTGATATCGGCCGCGGTCGCGGCTGCATCATTTTTCACCGTCAGGCATGCGGCGCAAGCCGGAAGGCGCCGAAGCTTCGCTTTGACAGCCCGGCGGTATTGCCTTACAGTCCAGGGACATCACCGAAAGTTATTGTCATGGTGACAACCAAAAATTCCTTCCGCCGCACCGTGCCGGTCGCCATAAGCTGCCTCGCGCTCGGCCTGTTGATTTCAAGCACCTCGAGTTTTGCCGGCGAATCCGCTCCGGAACCGCAAACCACGATGATGACGCGCCTGCAAGAATTGTCGAGCCGCGCGTCGGATCTCGCCCTCAACGCGCTCTCGATGCTCGGCATCCGCTATAAGTACGGCGGCACCACGCCGGACAGCGGCCTCGATTGCAGCGGCCTGGTGCGTTACGTGTTCAAGGAAACCTGGGGCGCCGAACTGCCGCGCACCTCGGTGGAGATCAGCCGCCTCGGGCAAAAAATCGAGACCAAGGATTTGCAGCCGGGCGACCTGGTGTTCTACAACACGCTCAAGCGCGGCTTTTCCCATGTCGGGATTTATCTCGGCGACAACAAATTCATCCATTCTCCCTCCGGCGGCGGCGAAGTCCGCATCGAGAGCATGGACGTAAGCTACTGGAAGCAACGCTTCAACGGCGCGCGCCGCATCGCCGAACCGGAACAACAGCAGTAATTCTATTGCTCGCGCTTCGCCTTCAATTTCGCCTTGATCTCGGCGATGAGCGCCGTCGCCGCCTGCTCGCCGGCCAGGATCGCCTGGTTCCGGCTCGCGAAATCCCCGCCCTTCATCGTTCCCAGCTTGGGCGTGACCACGATGTCCGCTTCCCGCAATTCGTAGTGATTGATGCTTTGCCCCATGATGGCGAACGTCTGCAGCAGCACGTCGAGCGAACTGACGGCGGATTGCGCTTCCGGCTGCGACGAGATGTTCACCGCGATCACGAAATCGGCTCCCATCTCGCGCGCGAAGCGCACCGGCACCGGCGACACGAGGCCGCCGTCGACATAACTGTGGTCGCCGATCTTCACCGGCTGGAACACGCTCGGCACCGCCGACGACGCCCGCACCGCGACGCCGGTATTGCCGCGCCTGAACAGGATCGGCGCGCCGCTCTGCAGATCGGTCGCGACCGCCCCGAAAGGAATCTTCAACCTTTCGATCGGGACGTTGCTGACCGCCTTGTTGACGTAATTCTGCAGCGCCTCGCCCTTCAGGACGCCGGTCGCCTTGGCGAAGAACGGCACCGACCAATCCGAGATCGCCGCCTCGTCCATGTCGAGCGCCAGCTTGTGCAGCGCGAAGCCGTTGTTGCCGGCCGCGTAGAGCGAGCCGACCAGGCTGCCGGCGCTGGTACCGACCACGACGTCGGGCACGATGCCGTGCGATTCCAGTACCTTGATCACGCCGATATGGGCGAAGCCGCGCGCCGCGCCGCCGCCCAGCGCCAAGCCGACCTTGACCGGCCGCGGCGGCTTCGGAAGCGTCGCGACGGGCGTCGTCACCGCCGGCGGGACGACGGGCTCCGTGGTGCAAGCGGAAAGGGACAGCGCAAAGACGAGAAAGACGGCAACAAGCAGGCGCAAGCGGGACATGGGCAATCGGCCGGAAATCGAGGCATGACACGGGAAGGAGCCGCCCTGGCGGCTCGCGCATTGTAGCGCAAGTGCCGGTGCGCGCCTTCAGCGCGTGATCAGCGACGGACCGATCGATTGCAGCGGCCCGAGCGGATTGGTTTCGAGATCGCGCTGCCGGATCTGCGGCTTGCCACTCCAGAGCTTGTAGATCACCTTGTCGTCCTTGAGGACGAACACGGCATCGAAATGCCAGCCGGTGATGTCGATGGTGCGCTGGAAATTGAAGAAATCGAGCCAGAAGCTGCCGACCCGGCGGCGGTCGACATGGGTCTGTTCGATTTCATAGCCGGTACAGGAGCGCGGCGCCTTCATGCACTCCTGCAGCCCGGGATCGAGCAAACCGATGTCGAAGGTCGCGGTGGGCACCAGCCGGCGCAGCAGATCGACATGATCGAGAACGGTGATATTGGCGGTGCGCTCGGGATCGATGCCGAGCGCCTTCAATTCCGACAGCGTGGTCTTGCCCGGGACGATGCGGGCGTACATCGCCTGGGCATCGGCATAGTTCCGCCATGGCGTTTCGGGGTTCTGGTGAGCATCCGGAAGCAGAGTGGCGCAGCCGGACATGCCGGCGGCGAACAACAGCATCGCAAGAACGCCAACCGGAAGGACACGCGCTCGCGGTGTCCCGATCCTGTTTCGCGGCGTGCGATCGCCGATATGCAACGTACTCATGGTGAGCTGCTTCGCGACATGCTCTTGCCATCAGTGTAGTACGCTGAAAAGTTTATTCAAGGAAACTTGACCGTGAAGCTGCTTCCGCGTCCGGGTTGGGATTCGATCGCCAGGACGGCCTTATGGCGCAAAGCGACATGCTTGACGATCGCCAACCCCAGGCCGGTGCCTTGCGTCTCGCGCGAGCGGCTCTTGTCGACGCGATAAAAGCGCTCGGTCAGGCGCGAGATATGTTCGGGCGAAATGCCGATACCGGTGTCCTGCACCGAAAACCGCGGGCTGCCCTCGATCGATTTCCAGGTAATGCGGATCTCGCCGCCTGCGGGCGTGTAGCGCACGGCGTTCGAGACCAGATTGCCGAAGGCGCTGCGCAATTCGTCGGTGCTGCCGTCGATATCGGGGCCGTCGGCATCGAGCGAGATCGCATGCCGGCCGGCCGACAACGCCCGTCCTTCCGCCAGGATCTCGTCGAGCAGGCGGCGCATGTCGACGCGTTCCGGCCGCAGCGGATAATCGATCGATTCCAGGCGCGTGAGCGTCAGCATGTCCTCGACCAGATTCTGCATCCGCCGGCCCTGCTCGATCATCAGCTTGATGTGCTCCATGCGCGTCGCATGGTCGAGCTCCGGCCGGTTTTGCGCGATCTCGAGGAAGCCGTTGATGACGGTCAGCGGCGTGCGCAGTTCGTGCGAGGCGTTCGCGACGAAATCGCGGCGCATCGCTTCGATGCGCTCCGATTCGGTCATGTCGTGCGTGACGAGAATCTGGCGCCGGTCTTCGAACGGAATGATGTGGACGATCAGCTTGCGCTCCTTGAGCGACAAGGTCAGCGGTTCGTCGTAGCGGCCCAGGATGATGTAGTCGATGAAATCCGGATGGCGCACGAGATTGGTCACGCGCATGCCCTTGTCGCGGTCGAGCCGGAGGCCGAGATGGCGCTCCGCCACCGGATTGCACCATTCGAGGAACAGCACGTCGTCCATGATGACGACGCCGTCGGGCAACAGGCTCATCGCCTGGCGAAAGCGCGCCAGCCATTCGCTCAGTTCCGCGCGGTTCTTCTCATCGTCGCGATGGAGCCTGTAGAGCCGCGAAAAGATGTCGGTCCACGCGCCCCAGCCGTCCGGCAGTTTCTCGGTCCGAGGGGCGTCGAGCCAGCCGGAGAGACGGTAGAGATAGCCGAGCTGCATCAGGACGGCGGCCAGCAGCACGAGCACGGCGGCGGACAGCGCGGCCACGGCGCCGAAGAAGAACCACAGCACAGCGGCGCCGACGGCGGTCAGCGCGAGGCGCAGCAGCGCCGGCACCCAGAACAGCATTTTCGGACTCATTCGATGCCGATCATTGTTTTTCGGACAGCATGTAACCGACGCCGCGCACCGTCTTGATGAGCGACTCGGCCTCCCCCAACGCCTTGCGCAGGCGCAGCACGTGGACGTCGACCGTGCGCTCCTCGATGACGACATGGTCGCCCCACACCTTGTCGAGCAGCTGGCTGCGCGAAAAAACCCGCTCCGGATGCGCGAGGAAGAATTTCAAGAGGCGATATTCGGCATGCCCGATGTCGATCCGGTCGCCGTTGAGGCTGACCGAGCAGCTGATCGGATCGAGCAGGATCGCGCCCGCCTTCATCAGCGACTCGGAATGCTCGGGCGCCTTGCGTCGCAACAGCGATTTCATGCGCGCCGTCAGCTCGCGCGGCGAGAACGGCTTGGTGACGTAATCGTCGGCGCCTTGATCGAGGCCGGCGACCTTGTCCTCCTCCATGCTCTTGGCGGTGAGCATGATGACCGGCAAAGCGTTGAAATGACGGTCGCCGCGCATCTTCGAGAGCAGGCGCAAGCCGCTTTCATCGGGCAGCATCCAGTCGAGCAGCACCATGTGCGGCATGCGCTCCTGCAAGGAGCGCCAGGCATCGGCCGCCGTGGAAACGATGGAAACGTTCCAGCCCGCGGCCTGGACGGTGAAGCGGATCAGTTCGGCGATCGCGGGTTCGTCCTCGACGACCAGGATTGTGATTTTTTCGGCAGCCATGTTCGATAGGGCCTGTTCCGGGAAATCAGCTTTGCCGCGAGCCGTAGTCGGTGTGGCGGATATCCTTGCCTTCGACGACGTAGATCACGTACTCGCCGATGTTCTTGGCATGGTCGCCGATGCGTTCGATCGCCTTGGCCACCCACAGCGTGTCGAGCGCCGCCGAAATCGTGCGCGGATCTTCCATCATGAACGTGATCGAGCTGCGCAGGATCAGGGCGAACTCCTGGTCGATCAGCTTGTCCTTGGCGATCAAGCCTTTCGCCTGCTCCTTGTCGAAGCGCGCGAAGGCGTCGAGCGCGTCATGCAGCATGTCGCCGGTGCTGGCGGCGATCGAGCGGATGATGTCGTAATGGTTCAGTCCGGCCGGGATGCCGCGCTCGTGCATGTTCTTCGCCGTGCGCGCGATCTTGGTCGCCTCGTCGCCGATGCGCTCGAGATCGGTGATCGCCTTGATGGTCGCCATCACGGTGCGCAAGTCGTTGGCGGCCGGCTGGCGCTTGACGATCAAATGGCTGCAGGTGTCGTCGAGCACCACTTCGAGACGGTTGACTTCTTCGTCGGACTTGATGACCTTCTCCGCGCGCTCGATGTCGCCGTTGCGAAAGCAGGTGATCGCGTCCTGGAACTGGGTCTCGACCAGCCCGCCCATCAGCAAGACCTTGGAACGGATGCCCTCGAGATCGAGGTCGTATTGTTTGGAAGAGTGTTCGCCTGCCATGATGATCGTATTCCTTGGCTCTTATCAGTTGAAGACGCAGTGGGTGCCCAGTCTACCGCGTACGCCGCATCCGGGCCCGCAAACCATATAAGGATCAGCCGAAACGGCCGGTGATGTAGTCCTGGGTTTCCTTCTTGGTCGGGTTCAGGAAGATCAGATCGGTCTCGCCGAACTCGACCAGCTCGCCGAGATACATGTAAGCCGTATAGTCGGAGCAGCGCGCCGCCTGCTGCATGTTGTGCGTCACGATCGCGATCGTATATTCCTGCTTGAGTTCGTGGATCAGTTCTTCGATCTTGACGGTGGAGATCGGATCGAGCGCCGAGGTCGGCTCGTCGAGCAGCAGGACGTCGGGCTTGACGGCGACGCCGCGCGCGATGCACAGGCGCTGCTGCTGCCCTCCCGACAGGCTCAGGCCGCTCTGCTTGAGCTTGTCCTTGACCTCGGTCCACAAGGCGGCCTTCTTGAGCGCCCATTCGACGCGCTCGTCGAGCTCGCCCTTGGACATGTTCTCATACAGGCGCACGCCGAAGGCGACGTTGTCGTAGATCGACATCGGGAACGGCGTCGGCTTCTGGAACACCATGCCGACCTTGGCGCGCAGCAGATTCACGTCCTGGTCGGCGTCCAGGATATTCTTGTCGCGGTACATGATGCGGCCTTCGGCGCGCTGGCCCGGGTACAGGTCGTACATCCGGTTGAGCGTGCGCAACAGCGTCGACTTGCCGCAGCCCGACGGGCCGATGAAGGCCGTGACCTTCTTGTCGTGGATCTTCAGGTTGATGTTCTTCAATCCCTGGAAGGCGCCGTAATAGAAATTCAAGCCTTCGATGTCGATGATCGTCTCGAGAGCGGGAGCGGGCTGCGCGGCGGCTGCGGATTCGTTCATGATCGGCGCGGTAAGTGGCATGTTCATCGGTTTCATCCCTGGATCTTCTGGCGGAACAGCGTGCGTGCGAGGATATTCAATCCGAGCACGCCGAAGGTGATCAGCAAGGCGCCGCCCCAAGCGAGCCCGCGCCAGTTGTCATACGGGCTCATCGCAAACTGGAAAATCACGACCGGCAGATTGGCCATCGGCGCATTCATGTCGGTGCTGAAGAACTGGTTGTTCAGCGCGGTGAACAGCAGCGGCGCCGTCTCGCCGGAAACGCGCGCCAGCGCCAGCAGGACGCCGGTGATCACGCCGGCTTTCACCGCGCGCAGGCGCACCATCAGCGCGACTTTCCAGCGCGGCGCGCCGAGCGCGAAGGCGGCTTCGAGCAATCCGTGCGGCACCAGTTTCAGCATGTTGTCGGTCGTGCGCACCACGACCGGGACGGCGATCAGCGAGATCGCGAAGGTGCCGGCCCAGCCGGAGAAATGTTTCACGTTCGCGACATAGATCGCGTACACGAACAAGCCGATCGCGATCGAAGGCGCCGACAGCATGATGTCGACGACGAAGCGCGTGACCTTGGCGATCGGGCTGCGGTCGCCGTACTCGGCCAGGTAGATGCCGGCCAGGATGCCGATCGGCGTGGACAGCGCGGTCGAAATGCCGACCATCAGCAAGCTGCCGACGATGGCGTTGAGCAAGCCGCCGCCGTCGCTGCCGGGGGCCGGCGTGGTTTGCGTGAACACCGCGAGCGACAAGCCGCCGGCTCCCTTGAACAGCAGGGTTGCCAGGATCCACAGCAGGAAACTGAGGCCGACCGCCATCGCGAGGAAGGAGGCGGCGATGCCGGCGCGATGCGCCCACAGCCGCCGGCGGTACACCGGATTGTTGGCGGAAGCATTCATTTCGCGCCCTCCTTGCGCTGCATGCCGGCCAGCATCAGCTTGGCCGCCGCCAGCACGATGAACGTGATCACGAACAGGATCAGGCCGAGCGCGAACAGCGACGACACGTGGAGCGTCGATTCGGCTTCGGCGAATTCGTTGGCGAGCGTGGAGGCGATGCTGTTGCCGGCGGCGAACAGCGACCACGACAGGTGATGCGCGTTGCCGATGACGAAGGTCACGGCCATGGTTTCGCCGAGCGCGCGGCCGAGGCCGAGCATGACGCCGCCGACCACGCCGTTCTTGGTGTACGGCAGCACGACCTTGCGCACGACCTCCCACTTGGTGCAGCCGAGGCCGTAGGCCGATTCCTTCAGCACCGGCGGCACGACTTCGAACACGTCGCGCATCACCGAAGAGATGAAGGGAATGATCATGACCGCGAGGATCAGGCCGGCGGTCAGGATGCCGATGCCCATGGCGGGGCCGGAGAACAGCTTGCCGATCCCCGGCAGCTGGCCGAGCGTGGCGGCGAGCAGCGGCTGGACGTGATCGCCGAAGAAAGGGGCAAAGATGAAGAGGCCCCACATGCCGTAGATGATGCTGGGCACTCCGGCCAGCAGTTCGACCGCCGTGCCGAGCGGGCGGCGCAGCCAGATCGGGCAGATCTCGGTCAGGAACAGCGCGATGCCGAAGCTCAGCGGGAAAGCGAGCAGCAGCGCGATCAGCGAGGTGGCGAGCGTGCCGACGATCGCGATCAGGGCGCCGTAATTGTCGTTGACCGGGTCCCACTCGATCGTCGTGATGAACCCTGCGCCGAAATGCTTGAACGCGGGCCAGGCGCCGATCATCAGCGACGCCAGGATGCCGGCGAGGGCCAGCAATACCGCCAGTGCGAACGCCAGCGTGATCTTGTGGAACAGGAAATCCTGCACGCGCTGCCTGCGCATGACGGCCGACATCCGCCGGTGGGCGGCGGATGTCGGCTCCTCGACGCGCGGCGCGGGCATGTTCATGGCGATGGAAGAATTCGTCATAAATCTTGTCGCTCGGCGTCGCAGGTTGAAAAAGAACCGGTTGCAAGCATTACCAGATCGCCTTGCCGGAAGCGTCCTTCAGCTGCGCCTTCCAGGCATCCTGGATCAGTTTCACGACCGGCGCCGGCATCGCGACATAATCGAGTTCGGCGGCCATCGCCTCGCCTTTCTTGAACGCCCAGTCGAAGAACTTTAGCACTTCCTTGCCCTTGGCGGCGTCGGCCTGCGACTTGTGCATCAGGATGAAGGAGGCGCCCGTGATCGGCCAGCTGGCCTTGCCGGGCTGGTCGGTCAGGATGACGGCGAAGCCCGGCGTCTTGGCCCAGTCGGCGCCGGCCGCGGCGGCCTTGAAGTTCTCGTCGTCGGGCGAGACGAACTGGCCGTCGCGGTTCTTCAACTGCGCGTATTTCATGCCGTTCTTCTTGGCATAAGCATACTCGACATAGCCGATCGCGCCCTTGATGCGCTGCACGTTGGCTGCCACGCCTTCATTGCCCTTGCCGCCCACGCCGACAGGCCATTTGACGGCGGCTTCGGCGCCGACCCTTGCCTTGAAGTCGGGGCTGACCTTGGACAGGTAATCGGTGAACAGGAAGGTCGTGCCGGAACCGTCGGCGCGATGCACCACGGTGATGTCGGCGGCCGGCAGCGTTGCGCCCTGATTGATGGCTGCGATTTCGGGAGCGTTCCACTTGGTGATCTTGCCCAGGTAGATCGCGGCCAGCACTTCGCCGGTCAGTTTCAACTGGCCCGGCTTGATGCCTTCGAAGTTCACGACCGGAACCACGCCGCCCATGACGGCCGGGAATTGCATCAAGCCGCCGGCTTCGAGTTCTTCCGCCTTGAGCGGCTTGTCGGAAGCGCCGAAATCGACCGTCTTGGCCTTGATCTGTTTGATGCCGCCGCCGGAACCGATCGACTGGTAGTTCAAGCCGACATTGGTTTCCTTCTTGTAGGCTTCGGCCCATTTGGCATAGATCGGATACGGGAAAGTCGCCCCGGCGCCGGTGAGATCGACGGCGAAGGCGGAAGAAAACACCGTGGAAGCGCCCGCGGCGACCGCCACGGTTTTCAGAAACTGGGTAACTTTCATGACCTGCTCCTTATGAGGAAAGTGGAACAAGGCGCACTGTAAGGATGAAATATGACAGCTTTATGACAAGGCAACGGCCTGATGACAAGTTGAAATTTTTCGATGACAGGCGCCGGCCGCCACCGAAACATGTCATCGTCTTGTCGTTTTGTCTTGAAGGCAACCCTCTCGTACGGGGTTCTGCGGTCTTTGACCGGTGTCGCGTCGCGATGTGCCCTCTGCATCAGCGCAGCGGCCAGAGCGGAGGAGGTTCGGAGGGAAGCGGGACGAATTCCTTGACCGGCGCCGGAGCGGCGGGAGCCGGCATTTGCCCGGAGTTCGATGCGAAAGTCGACGGCGCGCCGAAATAAGCGCGCATTTCCCGCAGGTTGCGTTGAATCCTTTCATCATGCGGCGCCAGCAGGGCGGCCCGTTCGAGCAGGATCCGGCCGGTCGCCGGATCGCCCTGCCGGATGTACCGGACGGCGAGCTCATTCAGCGCCTCGGGATCTTCGTGGCCGCCGTTCGATACCTGCGGCATGGCCGGCGACGCTTCGCGCCGCGCGTAGGAATCCTCGGCCGCTGCGGGAGCGGCGATCACGGCAGCGGCAAGCAGGAGGGCGATGAACGGGCGCGGCATGATCGTCAATATTGCGAACTCGGCACCACCGGTTCCGGCGGGAACAATACGGGGCGGGCGGCATGCCGATCGACCGCGTAACGCAAATACAAGAGAAAACGGTTGGGCGTGTAATCGGCCGAGCGGTCCACTTCCATGCGCCCGCCGATGAACAGCGCCGGACCCCATTGATATTCCCATGCCGCGGCGAACGACCGGCTGGGACTGCGTGTGCTGGATCCTGCCGCGTAATGGGGATCCGTTCCACCGGCGGCCGCCAACGCCTCGGCTTGGCTTTGCAAGCCGGCATCGGTTGGATAATAAGGGGCCGCTCCGGTACGCGACCAGGAAAGGGCGAACGCGCCGCGCAAGGTGAAGGAAAACCGGACGCCGCGTTGCCCGTAGGTCAGGGGTAGAGAGAACGACTTGAACGAATGCGGGCTGTAATAGCCGCCGTGGCCGAAGCTATATTCCCCGGCGTTCTCGCGGTGGCGCCACAGCATGGCGGTCGCGCCGACGGTGAACAGGCGGTCCTGTTCGTTGATCGCGCGCCAATAGCCGCCGGCCATCAATTGCAGGCGATCGTTGGCCAGCACGTTTTTCCCGCTGATCCGGTGCAATCCCAGCGACGACCAGGCGCCGAAACTGCCGCCCTCGTCCTTGCTCAAACCCAAGCGCAGGCCGGTGGCCGTCACGCCGCCCCAGATCCTGCCGGTATGGGGATCGCGGGTACCGGCATAAGATAACAGGCTGCCGGTGAGCGGCCGCCGCGACAAATCGACCGAGTAGGAAAACGGCCCGAGATCGCCCTTGTGCAACACCCCCCCGACGAGGCGGCGGACCCGAAAGCCGAGCGGCGTGGTGCCGATATCCACCCTCGTCGTTTCGTCCTGGTAACCGGCGCCGAGCGCCACTCCGTGCGCGCGCTGGCGCCGCAGGTCGAAGCCGCATGCGCCCTGGCACAACAACATCGCCCCGAAACGTTCCGCGTCGCCGACGTCAGCCAGGTCGAGCATTCCGCTGTCGATGCGCACGGCGTCCACGCGATAGAACCGGCGCCGGTCGCCGTCTCCGCCGGGCCGCCATTCGAGCGTGAATTCCTTGGCGTCGTAACGGGATGTTCCGGCGCTTCCCGCCCGGCTGCGCCAGTCGAGCGCCGACGAGACCCAGCCATTGTGTTGATCGAGCAATTCCGCCAGCTGGCGGTATGCCCGCTCCGGCTCGCGCGGCGCCCGCGCGGCGAGTTCCGTCGTCAGCCGGCTTTCTTCCGGCACACCGGAGGAAACGACGCGCCGTACCGCCGATAGCGCAGACGCCTCTTCCGCCGGCCGGCGTTGCGCTTCGGCGGCCAGCGAGCGCTGCAGGAAATCGATCGCCTGCCCGGTCCTGCCGTCGCGCCGGGCAAGCTGCCCCGCGAGGGCGAGCAAGCGCGGATGCGCGGGCGCGGTTTCCAAGGCCGATTCGGCGGTCCTGCGCGCGCCGGCATGGTCGCCGAGCTCGATCAGGGCGTTTGCCAGCGCGGCCGAAAAATCGGCGCCGCGCGCGCGCGGCGATTCGAGCTGCCGCCGGATAAGTTCCAGCGCTTCTTCTTTCCTGCCCGCCGCGACCTGCGTTTCGATCAGGCCGAGCGCCGCCGCGCTGTCGTCCGGAACCGCCTGCAACAACCGGGCGTAGCTGTGGGCCGCCTCGGCCGGGCGGCCGGCGGCGCGCAGTACGGCTGCCTCGGCATGCAGCAGGCGTCCCGCCTGCGCCGGGTCCGAGGGTCGGCCGTAGTCTTGCAGCAGCCGTAATGCATCGGCATGGCGTCCCGCGCGCGACGCCGCGTCCGCCTGCCGCAACGATAGCGACAGCCGCAGTTCCGCCAGGGTTTCGCGCTGCTGCGCCGTGGGAATCGCGCCCTGCCCGTTCCCTTCGCCCTCGCGGCCGCCGGCGACGGCGAGCCGATCCAGTTCCGCAGCCAGTTCGGCATCGGCGCGCATGCGGTCGAGCAGCCGGGCCCGGCGCAGCTGCCGGTCGAGCGCCTGCGGCCCCGGTTGCGGCGGCAAATCGGCCAGCAGGCGGCGCGCGGCTTCCTGCTCGCCGATGTCGAGCCAGGCGGCCGCAAGTTCGAGCAGCAGATCGGGGTCGGCGCCGAGCGCCGTCTGCGCCTCGGCCAGCATCCTGGCGGCGGCCGCGTTCAATCCGGCGGCGGCCAGCATGGCGGCGCGCCGGCCCTGGAGAGTGACCCAGAGCCGGCGCTGCAGCGCCGTCATGCCGGCGCTGCGCTCCGGCGGCGCGATCTGTTCGAGACTCAGCAAGGCCTCGGATTCGCGCTCGGCGCCGGCCTGGAACAAGGCTTGCGCATACTGGGCCGCGGGATCGCGCGGCCGGCGCAGCAGCAAGGCATCGAACAAGGCTTGCCCGCGCTTGGCGCCCTCCGCCGCGCCGTGCCGGCGGACGTACAAGCGGGCAAGATCGTGGCGCGACCAGGGATCGTCGGGATCGATGGCGATCGCTTCCTCGAGCACGGCGATCGCGGCGTCGGGTTTTCCTTCGCCGGCCAGCAGATCGGCCCGGTCGCGCAGCAGGCTGGCACGCAGCGGGTTGAGCGCCTGGTCGACCGTCTTGCGCAATGCCGGCTGCAACGCGGCAAGCATCGCGTCGGCTTCGGCGGCGCGGCCGGCCCGCAAATGCAAGCCGATCAAGCCGCTCCAGCCATCCGCATTGGCGGGAGCCAGGGCCAGCGCGCCGCGATAAGCTTGCTCGGCATCGGCGATGCGTCCGCGGTCGGCATGCAGGCGCGCCAGCGACAACAACGCATTCGGTTCGCGCGGATCGATGGCCCTGGCCTCGCGCAGCAAGGTCTCCGCGCGCTCGAATTCCCGCGCTTCCCGGGCTTCCCCAGCCCGCCGCAGCACACCCCAATACCGGGCGATGTTCAGCATGTTCATCCATCGCGCGCGTTGCGCGGGGTCGAGCCGGACGGCTTGCGCGAAATGCGTCTCCGCTTCCTCGTGGCGCCCCTGCCGCATGCGCAACACGCCGATCGCGCCGACCGTCTCCGCATCGCCCGGCCGCCCTTCGATCGCCTGGCGCAGCCGCTCCTCGGCTTCGTCCAGCTTGCCGCCGTCCAACAGCGCCAGGCCGTCCAGCTTGGCGCGATAGCGAGGATCGGCCAGCAGCCGGCGCCGCGCCTCGACGGTCCTGGCGACGCTCTCCATTTTTTCCCGGACCAGGCTGTCGTTCGGTTCCTGCGCCAGGTAATCCTTGAACAAGGGAAGGCTCTCGGCCGCCGGATCGAGCCGCAGGACGACGCGCCGCCACGCGGCGCGCGCCTGGCGTGACAGCGATGCGTCGCGGCTCAATTCGATGATCGTCTTCAACGCGGCCCGATCCAGCGGCGGGCGCGCGGTCAGGTGCTCGGCCAGCGCCAGCCGGATGCGCCGGTTGTCGGGATGCTCGCGGCTCAGCCTGGAAAGCCCTGCGCGCGCCGGCTCCCATCCGTTCGGCGCGGCCGCCACCAGTTGCCAGTACTCCAGCGCCAGGTCGTTGTCGGGCGCGATGTCGGCTCCCAGGGCGCGAAATGCCTGCAGCGCTTCCTCGATCCGTCCCGTCTTCGCCAAGCGGCGCGCCTGGGCCAGCCGCTCCCGGTCCGCACTCTTGAGCCTGATCAGCGCCGCCAGCCGCGCAACGTCGGGATGAGCGGGATGGCGCTCGCGCAGGCGCCGCAGCGTGCCCTCGGCTTCCCCGATCTGTCCGGCGCGCGCCTGGACGCGCGCCAGCAGCGCCAGGCCGTCGGGATGATCCGGCGCGACGCGAAACAGCTTGTTCAGCACCTCGCGCACCATGTAGTCGCGGTCGCGCGACGACCACATGCGCGCCTGGTCGAGCAGGGCGGCCTGCGCCGCGCCCGCCGCGGCGGCGTTATCCTGCCCGGCGCCGCCGTTCCCGGCTCCGGTCCCGGCGCCGAGCGCGGGCGCTGCCAGGCCGACGCCGAGCGCCAGCGACATCAATTCGCGCCGCATGTCCATTGGATGAGCAAGGCGCCGTCGCGCGCAAAGCGATAGCGGCCATCCATCCAGCCGAGACCGAACAGCCCGAGCGCCTGCTCATAGTAGTTGTCCGCGCGCTCCAGCGCCGCCTTGGCCTCGATCCGCAAGCGCTGCTGGGCCGCCAGGTCGGCCCGCCCGGAAGCCTGCAGGAACGGCAGCAGCGCGGCGGAAAATCCGGCCGGGCCGGCGCCCTTGGCGATGCCGCTGCGGGTGTCGACCTCCAGAGGCGGCGTGCCTTGCTCCGCCACGTGCCGCGCCATCGGCGCCAGGGCGGCGAGCAGCGCGGGGCGCGCCGGCTCGTCCTCGGCCAGCATGCCGGCCCACAGATAGACGCGGATCGCGTTGAAGCTGCCGACCGCGTTCGATTCCGGATCCGGCCGGAAACCGCCGTCCGCCTGGTAGATCACCCACTCCGGGGCGAAACCCTTGGGCGCGGAACGCACGACGATCTCGACGGCGCCGGCCGCGACCTCCTTCCATGCGGAATCCGGAAACAGGCCGGCCAGGCGCTGCACCAGCTGAAGCGGAAAATAGCTCGGATTCAGGCGCGCCGTTCCCGCGCGCGGCTGGAAGCCGCGCGGACCGGGCAGCACGGTTCGCCCCAAGCCCGGCAATTGCACGCTTTCCTCGCGCAAGATGCGCTCCGCCAGCAACTGCCCGAGCGCCGCGTATTTCGGCATCCGCCACAGGCGTCCGGCTTCGAGCAGGCTGTAAGCGATCCACATGTCCGAATCCGACGCGGCATTGTCGTCGATCACGCCCCAGGCGTTCTCGTTCTGCTTGCCCCATTGCCATGCCGGCAGGCGCGCCGTGAGGTCGCCGCCGGCGAGATTGTCTTCGGTCCAGCGCAAAATGCTCGCGAATGCCGCCGGATCGTTGGCGACCAGCGCGAAGAACAGGCCGTAGGACTGGCCCTCGGAAGTGGTATGGGCGACCGGATCGATGACTCGCCCGCTGTCGGCGACGAAACGCGCCCGGAAGCTCTCCCAGGCCGGCCAGCGTCCGCACGCGGCGGTATCCGCCGCCCATGCGCTGCCGACCGCGGCCGCGGCCAGCACGGCGAGCGCGACTCTTTGCGCGATAGAGCTTCTCATACGCTTTCCTCCATGCGGCGCGCCGCCGCCCGCCAGCGGCGCCAGACGACGAAGCCCAGCACCAGCGCGGCCAGCAGCGCCAGCGCCGACAGTTGCACCGGATGCCGGGCGAACCGGAACCAGGCGCTGGTCCACCACGGCAGCGAGCCCGTGGCATAGGTCGGCCCGACGAGCAGGCTGGTCACCTTGCGCGGATGGACCAGGACGACGCTGCCGCGCATCGCCTTCATCGTCGCCGGATCATCCAGCGCGTCGAGCACGCGCGACAAATCCTCGGGCGAGACCGCCGTCACCGCCACCACGCTGCGGCCGATGGAATACGGCGACTCGAATCCCAGCACGGCAGCCAGCGGCGCCATGCTTTCGACCTGCTGCTCGCCGACGATCGCCGCATCCGCGCCGGAACCGGAACCCAGCCATTCGTAGAGAACGCGGCCGTTGCGCGCCGGCTGCGGAATCCGCCGCACCGCTCCCGAGATCGACGCCGGCAGCCGGTCGCGCCAGCGCTCCAGGAACGCCTGTTGCGGCGCGACGCCGATCACCAGCAGGTCCGCGTTCTGGAACAAATCCTCGTCGTCGGGACCGGCCAGCGTCATCCTGCTGGCCGGGTGACCGGTCGATTCTCCCATGCGGCCGGCCAGCGCCAGCATGGTCTCGATATCCTGCGTGCTCGGTTGATGCGGCAGCACCACGACGGTCTCCGACAGGTCGGCATACTTGGTGAAGGGATAGCCGAGCGACGCGAAATAGCCCAGGTTCGGCAGTTCCGCGTAATGCAGGTAGCCGGAAAAATCGATCTTCGAATCGGCATCGACGGCCGCGCGCATGATATCGACTTGCGTGTCGCGGCAATGGCCGACCTTTTTCGGCGCGAAATCGAACTGGAATTGCAGCTGGCTGCGGCTGCCGAGCTTGAAGGCAGGAATCAGCAGCTTGCTGCCGTCCGCGCTCGCTCCGCCGCCTCCTTCCGGCCACGGCAGGAGCGCCGCGGCGTCTCCCGGCGCCGCGCCGCGCAGACCGACGACCCTCAACAGCTCATCGTTGATGCCGATGGTCAGCCGCGATTCGCCGACCGTCGCCGGAGGCGTATAGCGGTAGCGCACTTCCAGCGGCACGCCGCGGCTGCGCCACAGGAACAGATCGGGCGGCACGCGCAGGTTCACCCGGATCGGTTCCGGCACGCTGCCGACCGCCTGCAATTGCTGCGGGTATTCGATCAGCTCGCCGAAGGTCATGGGACGGTCGAGCCGCACCCAGTTGGGAGCGTCATAGGCGCGGCGCGGCGCTCTCTCCTGCGCATCCTTCACGACCGCGCTCGGCCCCGACAGCGCCGCGTTGCCGAGCGCCAGCGCATCGGCCGCCATCTTCAGATCCTTGCCGTCGCGCCCGAGCACCAGCAAGAGCTTGGAGCGGCCGTCGGCAGGGTTGGCGATGATCCTGAGCGCGGGCGCATTGACGGCGGGCTGGTCGGCCAGGAACTTCGGCCGCTCGCCGTTGGCGGCGAACACTACCGCGTGGCCGGCCGGCGGCTGGTCGGCATGCACGGGAAAGCGCGCGCCGCGCCATGCGGCATGCTGCCCGAACCAGGAAGCGACGACGCCGGCCGCCAGCAGCGTGCCCTTCGACGGTTGCGCCGGCAGCACGAACGGCAGCGCGAGGCGACGCTGGTCGCGCCGGTCGAGAAAGGGTTCCGGCAGCAGCGCCAGGTCGCTCGCCACCGCCAGCGGCCGGCTCGCGATCTCCAGCTCGCTCGCGCCGCTCACATTGGCCCACAGGCTCGAATGCGTCGGATCTTCGCATTCGGCGGAATAGTGGCCGACGAAACGGAAACCGAGCCGATTGAAATCGACGATCAGGCGCGGATCGATGGCGATGTCGGCGCTCAGGTTGCGGCCGGCGTTTTCGCGGCTGAGCGGCAGCACGGCGATGACTTCGTCGTTCAGTGAAATCTTGAGATGCGATTCGGAAGCGATGAGGGCCGGCGAATAGACATAACGCAGGCGCAGGGAAGCCTTGGTCACCAGTTCGTCGCCGCGCGTGCCGAAATTGACCGCCGCTTCCTCGGTGGTGCGCAGCGCCAGGACTGGCTTGCTGCCGAGTTGCGTGAAGGTGAGGCGGCGGGTGATGCCGGGAACGGTGGAAGGCGGGGCAGGAGCGGAAGCGGAGGTCGAAGCGGAAGGCGGGGCGGAAGCCGATCCGGTGGCCGGAGGCCGCGATCCCGGCTCGGGATCGTCCGCGGCGACAGCCGGGAGCAATGCGGCGGCCAGGCTGAAGACGAGCAGAAAATGAATCGAATTCATGATTTCCACGTGTCAACAAATACTCTTTCACATCCTATGCCGATTCATTGGCCATGGATAGGAAAAAGCCGGACCTTGTCTCCAAATCGGCTACATCGAGCGCTCCGTCGGCCGGCGCGGCAGCAGGCTGGCCATCCAGGCGCACATTGCCCTCCAGCGCCGGGACGGCATCGCGGCGGCGTCGTAGCGCCCCATCGCCACGAGGAATGCCACGCTGTAGCCGGCCCAGGCGGTGTGCAGCCACAGGTCGGCGGCCTCGTCGAAAGTCGGGGCGGCGAGACGCGCGGCTCCGGCCGCCAATCCGTGCAGGCAGGCCGCGAGCACTGCCGCCCGCAGGCAGGCCGCGGATTTGCCGGGAAAGGCCAGCCGCCACGTCAAGGCGGCATCCTCGCTTCCGATGCGGAACGCCGCCCGATACCCGCCTGCCGGCCGGAACCCCGCGGCCCAGGCATGGCCCAGGTGCGGCAGCAGATAGAGCATCAATGCGGCAACCGGCGCGTCGATGATGCGGAGATCGAAGAACAGGAAGGCCAGCGGCGCGGTCAGGAACACCAGGCGCGAACCGGTTTCCAGGAACAGCATTGCCGGGCCGGCCGACGACGGATCGCAAGACCGTCGCGCACGCACGCGCAGGAAAGCGTGCCGCGCCGCCAGCCACGCCAGCAATTCCGCCGCCAGCAACGCTTCCCCCCACAACAGGGCAGTGGCGTCCTCCCGGTTCAGGGTGAAGGCGAAACGCCACCAGAAATAGCGCGCCGAGACGAGCAGCGATAACGCAACCGCCAAGGCCTTCGCCGCCCGGCCGGGAGTCCGGCTCGCCAGCAGCGCGCATCCGCCCAGCAGCAGCGCGAACGCCGCTTGCTCGACGAGGCCCAGCGGCGTCGCGACGGCCGCGACCGCGAGCGGCGCGGCGGCGGCATACGCGCCCCAGCGCGGCAAGGCGCTGTTCCAGCGGCGATGCGTCATCCAGGATTCGCCCATCGCCCCGAGCCAGTCGCAGCAGGTTGCCGCGAAGAGGCGAATGGCGGGCACCGGCATCGGCGCCGCTCGAACGCTGCGGCATTTGCGCAACAGGCCGTGCGCGGCACGCAGCCATGCGGCATACCTTCCGGACAGATCGCCGCGCGTCGGCGCATCGCGCCGCACGAGCGCCAGCCATAGCAGTTGCAAGGGAATGCGGATCGCGTCGTCCCAGCGCAGGCGGGAAAAATCGACATGGGGAAACAGCGCCGCGGCCCGCGCCCCATCCCACGCCGGCGGCCGCACGAAAACCGACGACAGCAGGAGCCTGCCCCAGGACTGGTCCGGGTCGACGCCGCAGGCAATCAACAAGCGGCGCAGCGGCTGCGGCAATTGCGGTAGGTGCATGTCGCCTGGGATCCGTATCGTTTCGACAAATGCCAAAAAACAAGAACAGGCAGAGTAGAATCGAAAACCAGCCTAGCATAAATATTGTTGCTTTCGCTCCAGTTTCGGCTCCTGCTGCGCGACCGCCGCCCGACATCGATGGAAGGAAATAGCCGCCCGCCGTCCGCCTCCTCCACGCCTCCGGCGCCCCGGCTCGGCGCCTGGAATTTCTATTTCCTCGCCAAGTTCCTGCTGTTCTGGCGCGAGCTCATCGGCCTGCATCCCCTCGAGAATCTCGCCTTCGCCGCCTTGCTGCTGATACCGCTGCGCTCGGCCGGGCAGCGGCTGTTGCGCAATGTGCTGGCGGTGCCGGCCGCCGTCACCTTGCTGTACTACGATTCCTGGCTGCCGCCCGCCGCGCGCCTTTTCTCGCAAGCCCATTTGCTGTCGCACTTCAGTCCCGCCTATCTATTCGAACTGGCGGGGCGCTTCGTGAGCTGGCCGGTCGTGGCGGCGCTGATCGTGCTGGGAGTTTCGTATGCCGCGGTCGCGCGCTACCTGCGCGTCGGGGTGCTGGTCATCGGCGCCCTGGTCGCGATGCTGCCCTTCCACGATCCGGAGCGGATACCGGGCACCGTTTCCGCCTCGGCAAGCGGCGGCCCGAATGCAGCGAACCTGGACATGGTCTTGCAAGCGTTCCACGCGAACGAATCGCGGCGCGGCATCACCTTCATCAAGCCGGACGCCGCCGCGCCGCCCTTCGATCTGCTGTTCATTCATGCCTGCTCGTTGTCCTGGGACGATCTGGAAGCCGTCGGCATGGACAAGCATCCGCTCTGGCAGAACTTCGACATCGTGCTGCGGCGCTTCAATTCCGCAGCGTCCTACAGCGGCCCGGCGGCGATTCGCTTTCTGCGCGCCACCTGCGGCCAGCAAGCGCATTCCCAGCTTTATTCCCCGGCGCCGGAAAACTGTTACCTGATGCCGAGCCTGGAGCAAGCCGGATTCGAGACCAGCCTGGCTTTCAACCATGACGGCCATTTCGACGATTTCCTGTCTTTCGTGCGCCAGCAAGGCATCACGGCCGTCCCGCTGCCGCTGGCGGGCATCGCGGCGCCGCTGCGCGCGTTCGACGACTCGGCGATCCACGACGACCTGGCCGTTCTTTCCCGCTGGCTCGAGCTGCGCCGGACCATGCCCGCGCCACGCGTGGCGGCCTATTACAACACCGTCAGCCTGCACGACGGCAATCGTCCGCAGGGCAGCCCTCCCGGCCCGGGCAGCCTGGACACTTACAAGACGCGGCTGCTCAAGTTCCTCGACGATATCGACGGGTTCATCGGACAAGTCGAGCGCGCCGGCCGCCGGGTCGTCATCGTGCTGGTTCCCGAACATGGCGCGGCGATTCGCGGCGACAAGATGCAGATCGCCGGCCTGCGCGAAATCGCCACGCCGGCCATCACGCAGGTACCGGTCGGCATCCGCGTCGTCGGCCCGGAAGTGCGCCGCACCGGCGGCCGACTCGACATCACGGATTCCGTCAGCTACCTGGCGCTATCCCACATCGTGGCGCGCATGCTGGAAAAGCCGCCGTACGGCGCCGACGGCTTCTCGCCGAAAGATGTCGCCGCCGGTTTGCCGATCACTGAATTCGTCGCGGAGAACAACCAAAGCGTGATGCTGCGGCATGGCGACAGATATTTCTTGCGCCCGGACGATAAAGCCGGCTGGAAGGAATACGCGGCGGCGGCACGCTGACGCCGCGCCAGTCCTTCTCCCGGAGCTCAGAAGCCGCTCTCCCCAACCGCAGTCGATGGCGCGGAGGCGTCGGCCACTTCTTCCGACACACGACGCAAGTCCTTGGGAGCGGACTGTTCGAAGCGAAGAATATTGCTGCGTTCCACCAGGCCGGATTTCACATTGTCGTCCAGCGTCCGACTGGCGACGATATTCGTCGGCCGCGAATCGCCGTCGCGGACATTCCCGGGCACCGCCATTTCGTTGACGATATTGGAAGCCGCCGCGCGCAGTTGCCTGACGCCGGTGCCGGCAAACTTGACGCGCTGCCGATACGGCGGCGCCCCTTCCCGCGTCGCGATGGCGCCGCCGCTGCCGTGCGCGTTCTCGGTCCGCCCTGGCATGCAGAGCATGAGCGACATCGCGGCGGCGATAAACATGCGCATGGCAATCGAAAGAAAGGAACGGGGCCGGCTTCGATTGTTGTCAGGGCGGCATCCCGCACCGGCCCAGTGCGGCCGCCTCTCTTCAAAAAGTATAGGCGGCACCAGATACGACACCAACTTCACGATTGTTCACAATTTACAACGACGCCTATAAGTAGTTGAAAAACAAGAGCTTTTGCGCCACAAAAGCCGCGATTCATTTGCCGTCGAAAATGTTTCGGCGTAGCATTTCCCAAGAGCATCGCCTATCTTGAATGCAAGGCTCATGAGAGAAAAATCATGGCGGATAACACGACAACACAAGGGGAGAACGCGGCTGCCGATCAGCTCGACCTGGAAAAGTATCTCGAGCAGCGCGAAAAGATGGAGTCGCTGTTCGCGGAGAAATTCACCAAGACGCTGACAGTCGTATTTACCGATCTCAAAGGCTCTACCACGATCGCCGAAAACGAGGGCGACCTGGTGACGCGCACTTTGATCAAGCACCACAACGAGATCGTCTTCCCCGCCGTCAAGGAAAACAACGGCGTCTTCGTCAAGTCGATAGGCGACGGCACGCTCTCCTACTTCGAACATGCGCAGGACGCCGTGCGCGCCGCCGTGCGCATCCAGAAAGGCATGGATGCGCTCAACATGTCGAAGAAATTCAAGACGCCGGTGCTCATGCGCATCGGCATGCACACCGGCCGCTGCGTGGTCGAGAAGAACGACATCTTCGGCGACGTGGTCAACACCGCGTCGCGCTTCGAGTCGTCCGCCCATGCCGGCGAAATCTATCTCTCCGAAGACACGTACAACGCGCTGTCCGACCGATCGGAAATCTATTGCCGGTTCGCCGAACAAGTCATGTTGAAGGGAAAGAAGGAACCCTTCAACGCCTACAAGGCTTTCTGGAATCCGCAGGAAATCGAGATCGACAAGCATGAGCAGTCGGCCGCCGCCGCGGCTGCGCCGGCGGCCCCGGCCGCGGCATCGTCGCCGAACATGAAATTCGTCTGGATCGGCGTCGCCGTGGCCGCACTGATCCTGCTTGCCGTCCTCGGCCCGAATTTTTTCGGCGCGTCGCAGACGACGGAAGACAAGCGTTCGATCAGCCATTCCGTGTCGGCGCCGGAAACGTCCCGGGGACGCTGAGGCGAGAAGAGAAACACGGGAGGGCGCGTGGCGCGGCTTGGCCGCCGCGCCATGATCGTCGGTTATTGCAGGCGGTATCGGGGTGCATCACATGAGGTCGCTGCCGTTAAAACTCGATTGGCGCTGCCGTGCCTGGCAATTACCGACGGCGGTCGTGCTGGGCGCGGCGCTCGTCTATTCGATCCATTTTTCCGGCAGCTATTTCAGCTTCGCGCATCAGATCGGACTGGGCTGGGCCTGCCTGTTCTCGCTTTACTTCCTGTACAAGTTCAGCTTCGCCGAGCGCCAGCCGTGGCGGCTGCTGTTCATCCTGCTCGCGGCCTTCCTGGCCATGCGCTATCTGCTGTGGCGCACGTTCGACACCCTGGTCTATGTCGGGCCGTTCGATTTCCTCGCCATGATCGTGCTGTACGCGGCCGAGGTCTATGCCATCGCGATCTTCTTCATGGGATTGTTCATCAACGCCTGGCCGCTGGTGCGCCGGCCGCTGCCCCTGTCCGGCGATCCGCAGCGTCTGCCGAGCGTCGACGTGCTCATCCCCACCTATAACGAACCCGACGACATCGTGCTGGCCACCGCGACCGCGGCGACCCAGATCGATTATCCGAAGGAAAAGCTGCACATCTACATCATCGACGACGGCGGCACCGAGAAAAAGCGCAATCACCCGACCAACGGCATGGCGGCCTGGGAACGCCATTACCGCATGCGGCGCATGGCCGAGAGCCTCGGCATCGGCTACCTGACGCGCGAGACCAATCAGCACGCCAAGGCCGGCAACATCAACCACGCGCTGCATTACACGAGCGGAGACCTGATCCTGGTCCTCGATTGCGACCACGTGCCGACGCACGACTTCCTGAAGAACACGGTCGGCCACTTCATCGCCGACCCGAAACTTTTCCTGGTGCAGACCCCGCATTTCTTCATCAATCCCTGCCCGGTCGAGAAGAATCTCGAGGGCTTCGCCAATCCGTCCGGCGAGAACGACATGTTCTACCGCACCATCCATCCGGCCATGGATGCCTGGAACGCCAGCTACTTTTGCGGCTCGGCGGCGGTCCTGCGCCGCAAGTGCCTGGAGGAGATCGGCGGCATCTGCGGCAACACGATCACGGAAGATGCGGAAACCGCGTTCACGCTGCATAGCCACGGCTACAACAGCATCTATATCAACCGCCCGATGGTGTGCGGCCTGTCGCCGGAATCGTTCGACGATTATGTCATCCAGCGCTCGCGGTGGGCGCAAGGCATGACGCAACTGGTGCTGCTGAACAATCCGCTCAAGACCCCCGGTCTCTCCCTGCCGCAGCGGATTTCGTATTTCAATTCGAGCTTCTTCTGGCTGTTCGGCTTCGCCCGCTTCATCTACTTCGTCGCGCCGGCCTGCTACCTGCTGTTCGGGCTGAACATCTACGACGCCTCATGGCTGCAGATCCTCGCCTACGCGCTGCCGTTCGTGCTGTCGACCTTCATCGTGATGAACTGCTTCTACAAGGGCACCCGGCAACCGTTCTTTTCGGAGATCTATGAAAGCGTCCAGTCGATGTTCCTGATCCCGGCGGTCATCTCCGTGCTGCTGCATCCGAGGAAGCCGTCGTTCAAGGTGACGCCGAAGGGATTGATGAACGAGCGCAACCAGCTGAGCCCGATGTCGGCCCCGTTCTTCCTCGTCATCCTGGTCAACATCCTCGCGCTGGTAATGGCCGGCATCAGCTGGGTGCGCGAACCGATACTGCGCGACGTCATCGCCGTGACCGGGGCCTGGTGCGTCTACAACCTGTATCTCGCGCTGGTGTCGCTCGGCGCGTTCTGGGAACGCCGGCAGATCCGCAAGTTCCACCGCATCAACGCCAGCGGCCCGATTTCGGTGCGTTTCCCGCGCATGAACACGACCGCGAACGGATGGGTGAAGGACGTCTCGCTGTCAGGCATCGGCTTCGAAATCAGGGAGACTTTCCCGATCAAGCCGCAGGAACGCGTGATCCTCACTGTCAAGGACAGCTACGGCAAGGAATACCGCTTCGAGAGCCGGATCCAGCGCACCATCAGGAAGGGCGACAAGACATTCTGCGGCGGCGAATTCGTCGAAAGCCTGGTCTCCTACCCGAACGTCGTCAGCTTCGTGTTCGGCGACAGCCAGCGCTGGGTCGACAACTGGGCGCAGAAATCCCGCTCGCGCGGCAGCGCCCGCATGCTCTGGTATTTCCTGAAGATGGGCGTGAAGGGCGTGGTCGAATGCACGTACTCGATGCTCAAGCAGGCCTTGATCGCGCTCTGGAAGCTGTTCGTCAAATGGTTCGCGACGACCTATCTGCGCGACCGGATCATCGCGGTCTGCTGCTGGCTCGGCTACAGGTTCTACCTGGCCTTCGTCTGGATGGTCGAGCAGTACGAACGGCGGCATGCCCGCAAATTCCATCGTATCGACGCGACCGGCACGGCGACCGTCGATTTCCCGCTGCACAATGCGCATCTGATCGGCAGGCTGTCGGACGTCTCGCTGACCGGCCTCGGCGTCGTGCTCGACGTGCCGTTCAAGCTGAAGGACGACGAGCCGGTGATCATCGACGTGCTCGACAAGGACGGCCACGCGCACCACCTGGACTGCACCATCAAGCGCGCGATCGCCCGCGACGGCCATCTGCTGTGCGGCGCCGAATTCAATATCGACATGCACTCGTTCCCCGAGATCGTCCAATACGTCTACGGCGAAAGCCTCAAGGATCTGGTCCTGCATGCAGTATGGGAGCCCAAGCATGGCTAGAGCGTGCCCCCTTTTACGGCGCAGAGCACGCTTCCTATTGTCCGCTTTGGTTTTACTCGTCCTGCTTGCCGTCTCCGCCGCCCATGCGGAAAGCGTGAAAGTGCCCCTGCAGAAGCTCACCGCCCTGCCCGCCATCGAACTGAAATGCGTCAACGGCTCGCAGAGCCTGTCGATACCGCTGCCGGAACGCTGGAACGTGCGATCCGCGGTGCTGACGCTGCGCTACAGCGTCTCGAACAACCTGATCGGCGAAGTGTCGCAGATGACGGTCAAGATGAACGGCGAGCCGGTGGCGCAGACCAAGCTCAGCCCGCAGGCGCCGAACGTCGAGGTCGCCATCGACATACCGATCGGGCTCATGAAGTCCGGCTACAACACGCTGTCGTTCCACGTCGCCCAGCATTTCTCGCGCCAGCAGTGCGAACCGCCCTGCGCGCCGGACCTGTGGACCAACATCAGCGTCATCGATTCATTCCTGCAGTTCGAATACGACCTCAAGCCGTTGCCGCTCAAGCTCGGCGCGGCTTCGGCCATGATCTTCGACCCCACCCAGTTTCCCGAGGTCGAGGTCCATATTGTGACCGAGAACCTGGCCGCCGATTCGGCGACGCTGGCCACCGTCGTGGCGTCCGGCATCGCGCGCCGTTTCGACTATCGCAAGGTCAAGTTCAGCGTGTCGCGCGAGATCAGGCCGGGGATCGACAACGTGCTGATCGGATCGCGCAATTTCGCGCGCAAGATCCTCGGCGGCGACGTCCAGCTGTCCGAAGGCGACGGCGGCCTGCTGAAGATATTCCATCTGCCCGGCGCGAACGGAGAACCGGACCGGCTGCACGCCTTGATCGCCATCGTCGACGACCGGCTGGCGGCGCTGAAGGTCGCGGCCTCCACGCTCGCCAACATGTCGCTGCCCTATCCCGACACCGACGAGCTGCACGCGATCGAATTCAGCATGCCGGACCTGAGCATGTACAGCGGCCGTCACGTGCTCGCCTCCGACAAGCCCTACGACTTCAAGACGCTCAACCTGTCCACCCGCACCTTTCGCGGCCTCAACGCCGAATCGATCGAACTCTCGTTCCGCCTGCCCGCCGACTTCCTGATCAAGCAGAACCACTACGCCAAGCTCTCGCTCAATTTTTCCTACGGAGCCGGACTGAAGAACAACTCGGCGATCAATATCGCCGTCAACGGCAAGGAACTGCGCGCCATCCACCTGGACAACGCCAGCGGCAATTTCATCGACGGCTACAAGGTCGACATACCGACCTTCGTGTTCAAGCCCGGCACCAACACGATCAGCTTTTCGCCGTCGCTCAATACGACCGGCGGCCTGTGCGAGACCCAGCAGTACGACGGCCTGTTCGTCACGATCTACGAAAACTCGACCCTGCATTTCCCGCCGATGCCGCATTTCGTCGAATTGCCGAAGATCGAACTGTTCGCGCTCAACGGCTTTCCGTTCACGCGCTGGCCGGACGGCTACGAGACGCTGGTATACCTGCCGCAGCAGGACGACGTGTCGCTCGCCACGGCGCTCGACATCGTCGGCATGATCACTCAAAGGAACGGCTTTCCGCTGTTCGGCACGCAAGTCGTGTACACCGATCCCAAGGGGTGGGGCGGAGAGATCCTGGTGGTCGGAAAGGTGAGCAATATTCCGCGCAAGTTCATGGAAGCCGCCCCGTTGAAGCTGGCGGAAACCTCGGTCGTTCCCTATCCCACGATCCGCAGCTGGAACGCCGAGACATCGATCGCCTACAGCCGGCAGCGCAGCGGTCTCGGCCAGGGCGTGGGTGTGATCATGCAGTTCGAGTCGCCCTATAGCCTGGGCCGATCCGTCCTCGTGTTCACGGCCCACAACGACGAAGGATTGGCCGCGCTCGGCGATGCGATACTCGATCCCGGCGTCCAGGGCGGCATCACCGGCGATCTGGTCTTCATCGATCTCACCAATCCGAAATATCCGGTCACCTCGCTACGGGTCGGCAAGAAATACACGACCGGCAACAAGGGAGATATCTCCCTGATCGATTCCTTCCTGTATGCCAACAGCTATGTGTTCTACATCGCGGTCGCCGCCGCGCTCTTCGGCCTGGTGGCGCTCGGCTATTGGCGGCTGCGGGTGTTCCGGGCCAAGCGCGCCGGCGGCAAGCCCGCGCCGTGAACACGGGCGCGTTCCCCGCCGCCGCTCGGCATGGCGGGCGGGCGCCGTTCCTTACTTGGTGCCGAACAGCCGATCGCCCGCATCCCCGAGACCCGGCACGATGTAGGCATGGTCGTTCAGATGCGAATCGAGCGACGCGACGTAGATCTTCACGTCCGGATGCGCTTCCTGCACCACCGTCACGCCTTCCGGCGCCGCCACCAGCGCGAGGAAGACGATCTGTTCGTCGGCGACGCCGCGCTTCTTGAGGACATCGATCGCATGCACCGCCGAGTAGCCGGTCGCCAGCATCGGATCGCACAGGATGAAGGTGCGGTCGGCCAGGTCCGGCAGGCGCACCAGGTATTCCACCGGACGATGCGTCGCCGGATCGCGGTAGACGCCGATATGGCCGACGCGCGCCGACGGCACCAGTTCGAGCAGGCCGTCGCTCATGCCGATGCCAGCGCGCAGCACCGGCACCACGACCAGCTTCTTGCCGGCGATGACGGGCGCGTCCATGCTTTGCAGCGGCGTCTCGATCGTCATCGTCGTCAGCGGCAGGTTGCGCGTGATCTCATACCCCATCAGCAGCGTGATCTCGCGCAGCAGCTCGCGGAAGGTGCGCGTCGAGGTCTCGCGGTCGCGCATATGGCTCAGCTTGTGCTGGATCAGCGGGTGATCGAGGATATGCAGATTGGGAAAGCGGGGATCTTTTCTCATGATTGGCTCGTTTATCTGTCGGCCGGAAAGGGAATTTCGGGCGGGGAATTTCGGACGGGCATGATTATATCAACCTCCGTCCGGCGCAAAATCGCGCGAACTCCGTCCGGACGGCGCACTCCAATTTGCGCCGCCGCGTTCGCAACGTCTTTCGCATGACGAAAACGATCCGCTCCGACGCCCGGCACCATCATCGAGACATGCCGGAGACGACCATGGTACCGCGATACCGCTACAGATCCACCAACCCGTTCTTGATCTGGACCACGCTGACGTTGAAAACCTGGGAAATGATGCTCGCCTCGGCGCAAGTCATCGGCCACCGCACCGGCCGCATGGCGCTGGCCGGACCGGCGCCCGACGCGCGCGATCGGCGCGAGTTCCATCGGATGGGACAGGAGAAACTGGAAGCCGCGGCGGAATCCCTGCAAGCGATCGGCTTGCGCGTGTACGCGATGAATCAGCAGATCGCCCTTCTGGCATACCGGCAATTCGTAGCCAGCGTCGGCGGTTTCATGGCGCTCGCCGGCAGCCGCAGCATGGCGCACACGGCGAAGCTGCAATCCGACCTGATGCGCAACGCGATGTCGCATGCCGCCTCTGCGCTGAATCAGCTCGGCGGCGCGGTCGCCCGGACCGCGCACAAGGGCTTGATGCCGATCCACTCGCGCGCCACGGCGAATGCCCGCCGCCTGGCGCGCAGCAGGCGTTAGCGCCTGCCAGTATCCGTTTGGATCGAGGGTCTATCCAAGGATCGTCCTATGCCGCCGTCCCGAACGAGTAGTCCGACAGCAAGCGCTCGAATTCCTCGGTCGTCACCGGAGGGCTGAAATAGTAGCCCTGCATTTCGTGGCAACCCGTCTCCCGCAGGAACTTCATCTGCTCCTCGGTTTCCACGCCTTCGGCCACGACGCGCATGCCCAGCGCGCGCGCCATGGCGACGATCGCCTGGGCAAGGGCGGCGGCATCGCGGTTGTCGGGCAAGCCCCTGATGAAAGAGCGATCGACCTTCAGGTTCTCGATGGGGAAACGCTGCAGATAGGACAGCGACGAATAACCGGTGCCGAAATCGTCGATCGAGAAACGGATGCCCAAGCCGGTCAGAGCGTCGAACACCGGCATCAGGCGCTCGCTGTCCCCCATCAGCAGGCTTTCGGTGATCTCGAGGTCGAGCGCTTGCGGCGCGAGGCCGCTGCGCTGCAGGATATCGATTACGCATGTCACCAGGCGCTCGTCCTGGAACTGGCGCGCCGACAGGTTGACGGCGATATGCATGTTCGGCGCAAGCCGCTCGCGCCACGCCGCCGCCTGGAGGCAGGCCTGCTCGATCACCCAGGCGCCGATCGGAACGATGAGCCCGGTCTCTTCCGCGATAGGAATGAATTCGACCGGCGAGACCCTGCCGGCGTCCGGACTGTCCCAGCGCAGCAGCGCCTCGGCACCGATGATGAGCCCGGACTCCAGATCGACTTTCGGCTGATAGTGCAATTCGAATTCGCCGTGCTCCAGCGCGCGGCGCAGGTTCTTCTCCAGTTGATAGCGGCGCCGGGCGCGCTCATCGAGCTGGCTCGTGAAGAAACGATAGTTGTTGCGGCCCGCCTCCTTGGCCGCATACATCGCCGCGTCGGCGCAACGCAACAGCGTCGGCCCGTCGGCGCCGTCGTCGGGATAGATGCTGATGCCGATCGATACGCCGAGAAAATACTCGTTTCTGTCCAGGTTGAAAGGTTCGGCCAGGATTTGCCGCACCCGCTCGCACAGCCGCGAGATCACGGAGGCATCCGCGAAATCCTCGGCCAGTATCACGAATTCGTCGCCGCCGAGCCGCGCCAGCGTATCGCGCCGGCCGACGCAGGACGACAAGCGTCCTGCCACGAGCCGCAGCAGGCGGTCTCCGGCCTCGTGGCCGATCGAATCGTTGATGTGCTTGAAATGGTCGAGATCGAGAAACAGCACCGCGATGCGCGCGTCCTCGTCCCGCGCCGTCTCGGCATGCCGCAGCGCGTCGCCCAGGCGTTCCGAGAACAGGGTCCGGTTGGGCAGTCCGGTCAGCGCATCGTGCGTCGCCATGAATTCGAGCTGCCGCTGCGCTTCCCTGGCCGCGCTGATGTCGGTGAAGGAAATCAGCACGGCGTTCGGCTCGGTTTCGCCCGCGCGCCGGATCGGCAGCACGTTTTCGGAGATCCAGACCGTCGCTCCGTCGTGCATCTCGACGCCCACGGTCAGATCGAGAATCGGCGCGCCGGTGCGCAGCACGATCTGGGACGGCAATTCGTCCCTGGGTATCTCGGCGCCGTGCTCGTCGACGATGCGCTTGAAATAGGTTCCGCGCCGCATGCCGAGCGCCGCGCCGGGCGTCAGGCCCAGGATGCGTTCGGCGCTCGGATTGCAGGCGACGATCGTGCCGTCGCGCGCCTGCACCACGATGCCTTCGGTGAGGCAGGTCACGACGGAGCGATAACGATCCTCGCTTTCCTGCAGGCTGCGTTCGATCCTGTCCTTCTCGATCGCCACGCCGACCAGGTGCGTCACGTCGGAAATCAGGGCGAACTCCCGCTCGTCCGGTTCGCGCGGCTCCATGCCGTAGATCGCGAACGCGCCCGCCGGCGTCCCCGAAGCGCCGCGGATCGGCATCGACCAGCATGCGCGCAGCCCGTACCGCAGCGCCAGACCGCGATAATTCTCCCAAAGGGGATCGACGGCGATGTCGGCCGCGATCACCGGACGGTTGCCATGGATCGCCGTACCGCACGAACCGGCGCACGGCCCGATCTCCAGCCCGTCGATCGCATCGTTATAGGCTTGCGGCAAGGACGGCGCCGCACCCACATGGACATGCCGGCCATCGAAGTCGAGCAGCAGGATCGAGCAGCGCATGCCGTTCCGCAGCAGCTCCTCCGTCCCCAGGCAGGTTTGCCGCAGCACTTCGTCGAGAGGCGTGCCGAGCGCGACCATCTCGAGGATCGCCTTTTCGTGATGCAGGAAAGCGCGCGCGCGGTTCGCCTCTTCGGCGAGAACGCGATGCCGGTCTTCGCTCATGCGCAGAGCGGCCTCGGCCTCTTTGCGCTGCGTGATTTCGCGGGCGATCGCCTGGATCGCGATCCGGCCCTGGTAGGTGAACGGCGCGGAACGCGACTCGACTTCCACCGCCGTTCCGTCGCGGCGCAGATACTTCAGCTCCATCGGCGGAGCCGCCTCGCCGGTGGCGAACATATGCGCGACGCGCGCTTCCACTCTGGCGAGAAAGTCGGGATGGATGAGGTCGGCGAGCGCGAGGCCAAGCACCTCGGCGACGGACGACGCCCGCAGCAATTCGACGGCCGCTCGATTGACGTAGATCAGTCGCCCGTCCTGCATGACGAACATCGCGTCCGGCGAAAGCTGGATCAGCGCCTCGAAACCGTGCGCCTCGAAGCCTTCGTCTGGGATCGCTTTCTCCAACGCCGCGGCTTTGACGTCCATGGGTACCATACGGAGAATTGTATCCCTTGTATGGATGCAAATGAGCGTCGGCCCGGCGCGACGGCGCGGTTTCCCCGGATTAGTTGCATTATCGCGTCACCGGGGATGGGCGGCGGGCGGTCGGCTCTCCTTGCTGTCGAGGCGAGCCTGTCATGAACAGGGGCTTCGGAGGAACGCGCACAAGCCAGGTTCGCGTTTCCGGCCCGATCGACGGCACCATCTTGCCTCCTTGACATGCACCCCGTAGCGGAATCCTATCGTTTCAGCGAAGCCTTCATCGCCTTGAATTTCCGATAGAAGTCCGGATCGCCCTTTATCAGTTCCCTGTAGTAAGACTCGTTTATCCAAATACCCAATATGCTCTCTCCATGCGCGTTCCGTATCGTCTTCAACAGAGCGGCCTTCGCATCCTTGGAAAGAGAGGCCGCCGCCGCGGTGACAATCTGCACGTAGGCAAGAACAGCCGACTTGTTTTTCCTCTGCAAAGCCCCCGTCAACCCCGGAACTCCATATGTGTTTTTTGCCGCCAGCAATTCGCCCCAGTGACGTGCCGGGGCCAGTTTGAGCAATTCCCCGAAAGCTTTCACCGCTTCGGTACAGCCGTTCCAAAGAGCTTGATAGAGTCCCGGCGTCCCATGGGTATTTTTCGCCGCCAGCAATTCGACCCGCTGATTTTCCGGGATCAATTCGAGCAGGCCCGCGAAGGCTTTCACTGCGTCAGCGCGACCATTGTAGAGAGCCGTATAGAGTCCCGGCATCCCATCGCGATTTTTCGCCCTTAGCAATTCGGCCCTTCGATTCTCCGGGATCAGCTTGAGCAATTCCCCGAAGGCCTTCACTGCTTCAGCGTGACCACGACGGAAAGCGGCGTTGAGCGCCGGCCCCAGGACTGGATTGCAAGCTTTCTTGGTAAGTAACTCTACGATCTCCTCACCGGATATATTCATCTTTTCCCATAATTTGGCAATATGACGAATGTGGGCCGCGTCGCCATACCGCAATGCGCCATAGATACTATTGGCCTGAACCTGCGGGTTGGACTCAACCAATCGACCCGCGAACTCGTCCGCAAACCGCGCGGGAACACCTGTTACCGAAAACGTGTCGGGGGGCATCTTATATTTCAGTTCCATGAAATACCGCAATTTCAATTTGGTGATGGTCGTTTCGTCGTGCATGAGAAATTTTTCACGCATCATGTTCGACGTGATATTGGGATCGTGAAGCCCGACGTGAACCACTCCCTTATCTTTGTGAATATGCAGGGTCATGGCATGACTGCGTTCTTTACTAGAGCGGAAACTCAACCGGTAATTGGCCGCCTCGCCGTTTTTCAACATGCCAGCCAGTTCATAGACCAATCTGCCGAATTGAGCGTCGCTGCACTGTACATTGGAAGAAAAAAATTCTTCATCACTGAGTTTCTCCAGGCTTGCATATCCGAGGCGATTGAGGAATTTTTCCGCGGTATCCTTTTGGGAAAATTTCGTCAACCGCTCCTTGAACGCCTGATGCGTCGATAGCGAGCCGTCCTCTCCCTTTTGACCCGCGCATCAGGCACACCCAGCTCCGGAAAGGAAGATCATGAAAATCCATCCTCCGCTCTATTTGCTCTGCGCACTGGCGCTCTCCGGCTGCGCCGAACGCGACAGGGATGTCTTCCCCGGCTATGCGGAAGCCGACTATGTCCGCCTCGCCAGCCCGATCGGCGGCACGCTGGCAAAACTGCATCTGCGGCGCGGCGACAAGGTCACACGGAATGCGCCTGCCTTCGCGCTCGAACAAGAAAACGAGCGCGCGGCGCGCATGGAAGCGGCGGCCCGCGTCGAACGCGCGCAGGCAGTACTCGCCAACCTGAAAAAGGGCCGGCGTCCGGACGAGATCGCCACGCTGCTGGCGCAGGCGGACCAGGCGCGCGCGGCGCTACGGCTTTCGACGGCCGACTTCGCGCGCCGCAAGCAACTCGTCGCCACCGGTTTCGTGTCCCATGCCCGGCTCGATGAGGCGCGCGGCGCCGTCGAGCGCGACCAGGCCCGGTTGAAGGAAGCACAAGCGCAATTGCGCCTCGCGCGGCAAGGGGCACGAGGCGACGAGATCCGCGCCGCCGAACGAGACCTGGATGCAGCGCAAGCCCAGCTCGCGCAAGCCGACTGGAGGCTCGAACAGAAAACCCTGCGCGCGCCGGCCGCCGCCGAAGTCGTAGATGTCCTGTACCGCGAAGGCGAACTGGTGCAAGCGGGCATGCCGGTCGTCACGCTGCTGCCGCCGGAGAACATCAAGGCGCGCTTCTTCGTGCCGGAACCTCTGCTCGGCACCTTGCGGCTCGGCCAGGAAGTGAGCCTGCGCTGCGACGGCTGCGGCAATCCGATTCCCGCGAAGATCAGCTATATCGCGCCGAACGCCGAATACACCTCGCCGCTCATCTACAGCAAGGAGAACCGTTCGACGCTGGTGTTCATGATCGAGGCGCGGCCGGCGCTCAGCGATGCGCCGCGCCTGCATCCGGGCCAGCCGCTCGAGATCCGCCCGGGCGCCGGCACCGCGCAAGCGGCGGCGAAGAGCGCATCATGAACGCGCCCGCCGGCGACATCATCGACGTCCGCGGCCTGACCAAGCGCTACGGCGACCGTGTCGTGGTCGATCGTTTCGACATGCGCGTGCCGCGCGGCCGCATCTACGGTTTCCTCGGCCCCAACGGCAGCGGCAAGACCACCACCATCCGCATGCTGTGCGGCTTGCTGACGCCGGATGCCGGCGAAGGGACCTGCCTCGGCCACGACATCCGGCGCGAATCCCATCTGATCAAGCGCCAGGTCGGTTACATGACCCAGAAGTTCGGACTCTATGAAGACTTGAGCATCGAGGAAAACCTGGACTTCATCGGACGCATCTATGAAATCCCGGAGCGCAAGGCCAAGGTCGCGGCGACCCTGGAACGCCTCGGCCTGGCCACGCGCAGGAAGCAATTGGCCGGCGCCTTGTCGGGCGGCTGGAAACAGCGGCTGGCGCTGTCCGCTTGCCTGCTGCACGAACCGCGCTTGCTGCTGCTCGACGAGCCGACAGCCGGCGTCGACCCGAAGGCGCGGCGCGAATTCTGGGATCAATTGCACGAACTCTGCGCAGGCGGGCTGACGGTCCTCGTCTCGACGCACTACATGGACGAAGCCGAACGCTGCCACGAGCTGGCCTATATCGCCTACGGCCGCCTGCTCGCGCACGGCAGCGCGGAGCAATTGATCGCGAGCGCCGGCCTCGCGACGTGCGAGATCACGGGCGCCGGACTCACTCAATTGGCGCGTGCACTGCGCGCCGATCCGCGCATCCGTACCGTCGCACCGTTCGGCGCCGCGTTGCATGCCAGCGCGGCGACGCCGGAAGAGCTGGAAGCCGCCCTGGCCGCTCATCGCGGCGGCGATATCCGCATCGAACCGGTGGCGCCCAATCTCGAAGACATCTTCATCGCCTTGATGCAGGAGGCGAAAGACAACTATTCGTCCTGAAGCCATGAACTGGTCCCGTTTCCTCGCCATCCTGATCAAGGAATTCCGCCAGATCCGGCGCGACCGGCTGACCTTCGCCATGATGGTCGTCATCCCGATCGTGCAACTGATCCTGTTCGGCTATGCGATCAACACCGACCCCAAGGGCTTGCCGCTGGCAGCGGTGATCGCCGACGAGAGCGAGTTCTCGCGCAGCTTCATTGCCGGGCTCGAGAATTCGCAATATTTCCGCGTGACCCATCGTCCGCGCGGCGAGGCCGAGGCGAACCGCCTGCTGGCAAGCGGCGAGGTCCAGTTCGTGCTCGTCATTCCGCCCGGCTTTTCGCGTCAGCTGCTGCGCGGCGAACGCCCCGCCCTGCTGCTCGCAGCGGACGCCACCGATCCGTCCGCCTCCGGCAACGCGCTGGCCGCGCTGAACGCCATCGGCCGCCAGGCGCTGGCGCGCGACTTCGGCGGCAGCACCGCCCGGCTGCAGATCGCGGACGCGCCCTTCGACTTGCGCATCCAACGCCGCTACAACCCGGAAGGCCTGTCGCGCTACAACATCGTGCCCGGCCTGCTCGGCGTGATCCTGACGATGACGATGATCATGATGACGGCGCTCGCCATGACGCGCGAGCGCGAACGCGGCACGATGGAAAACCTGCTGGCGACGCCGGCCAAGCCGTTCGAAGTCATGGTCGGCAAGATCGTGCCCTACATCCTGATCGGCTATGTCCAGGTGACGGTGATCCTGACGGCGGCGCGCTTGATGTTCGAGGTGCCGATGCTCGGCAGCGTCGCCCTGCTGTCGCTGGCGCTGATCGTGTTCATGGCCGCCAATCTCGCGGTCGGTTTCACGTTCTCGACGATCGCGAAGAACCAGTTGCAGGCGATGCAGCTGACCTTTTTCTTTTTCCTGCCCTCGATGCTGCTGTCCGGCTTCATGTTCCCGTTTCGCGGGATGCCGGGCTGGGCCCAGGCGCTCGGCGAAATCCTGCCGCTCACGCATTTCCTGCGCATCGTGCGCGGCATCCTGCTCAAGGGGAACGGTTTCGCGGAGATCGCGCCCAGCCTGTGGCCGATCGGCGCCTTCATGACCGTCGCCGCCATCGTCGCGATGCTGCGCTACCGGCGTACGCTGGATTGACCCGATCGGCCGCTTCCGATCCGCTGCCGATCCGCTTGCGGCGGACAGGAGCGGGTGAGCGGCATGAATATGGGATTGACATTTTCCCAACGGCCGGCGATCTTTCTCCGGTCTCACCAGCCAACCAGGGAATCCAATCAATGACATCGTCTTACGCAGCAGCGGCCAATCCGTTCGACCACGCCTTCGGGGGCGACACCCCGCCCGCCCCGGCCCGGCCGGAACCCTTCGCCTTCACCGGCACCGGCAGCGAGTACTTCCGCATCTGGATCGTCAACCTGTTGTTGACCATCCTCACGCTCGGCATCTATTCGGCCTGGGCCAAAGTACGCCGCGAGCGCTATTTCTACGACAATACCCGGCTCGCCGGCAGCAGCTTCGAATACCACGGCAACCCGGTCGCCATCCTCAAGGGACGGATCGTCGCCGTGCTCCTGTTCGGCGGCTACAACCTCGCTTTCGAATATTCGGCGACCGCCGGCTTCGTGATGTTCGGCCTGTTCCTGCTGGCGTTTCCGTGGCTGATGTGGAAGAGCCTGCAATTCAAGCTGCAGAATTCCAGCTATCGCGGCATTCGCTTCGGCTTTCGCGGTGGCGCCGCCGGCGCCTATGTCGCCTACCTCTTCTATCCGGCGCTCGCCGTCCTCAGCCTGTATACGCTGGCGCCGCTGGCTCACCAGCGCATCAAACGTTTCCAGCATACGGAAAGCCGGTACGGATCGACACATTTCTCCTTCGACGCCGGCGTCGGCGGTTTCTACGTGGTGTACCTGATCGGCTTCGGCGTCATGCTCGCCGGCCTGGTCGCGCTCGGCCTCCTCTTCGGCGGCACGCTGGCCGCGCTCTACGCCGCGGGCGGCAAGGGGGGACTGCCGGCCGCGTTCACGATGACGATGATGTTCTTCGCGATCTACGCCTGGGTCTTCCTGCTTATCCCGATCATGATGACGCTGATGCAAAACCTGATCTGGCGCCATACCCGCCTCGGCGAGCATGCGTTCAAGTGCGAGATGAAGTGGACGCGCGTCGCCTACATCGCCGTCACCAACATTGCCGGCATCCTGCTCACGCTCGGGCTGTTCATTCCGTTCGCGAAGGTGCGCATGATGCGCTATCGGCTGGAGTCCATGACGCTGCTGCCGCACGGCGACCTCGATCATTTCATCGCCGAGGCGCAGCGGGAAACCACGGCGGCCGGCGAAGGCATGGCCGACCTGCTCGACTTCGACATGTCGCTGTAAGCATGGGAATCCCGGCCTACTATTTCGACGGCGCCACCTCGCGCCGCCACCGGGTCGAGCTGTCGGTGCAAGCCGGCGTCGCCGCGATCAGCGGCGATGTCCAGCGCCAGGCCGCGCTGTCGGAACTGCGGGTTTCCGAGCGCGGGCGCAATGCCCCGCGCAAGGTGACCTTCCCGGACGGCGCCTATCTCGAGGTGCTCGACAATGCGGCGCTTTCCGCGCTGCTGGCGGAAACCGGGCATCGCGATTCGTTCGTGGTCAGGATGCAGCAAAGCTGGCGCCTCACCGCCGCCGCCCTCGCGCTGACCATCGCCGTCCTGGCGCTCGGCTACCTGCATGGTCTGCCGGCGCTGTCGCGGGCGATCGCCTTTTCCCTGCCGGCGAAGGCCGAACAGGCGATCGGCGGCGAAGTCCTGGAATTCCTCGACAAGCACCTGCTCGCGCCCACGGCGCTCGACGCCGCGCGCCGGACGGCGATCGAAACCCGCTTCCGCGCGCTGGTGCCGCCGCGCGCCGATGCGCCGCCCTACGAACTGGTCTTCCGCAAGAGCAAGATCGGCCCGAACGCCTTCGCGCTGCCTTCCGGCCAGATCGTCTTGACCGATGAAATCGTGACGCTGCTCGGCGACGACGATGCCGTCATGGGCGTTCTCGCGCACGAACTCGGCCATCTGCACGAACGCCACCTGCTGCGCCGGATGATCGAAAGCACGGCCATCGGCATCGCCGCCACCGCCTTGCTCGGCGATGTCTCCGCGGTGATCGCCAACATCCCGACGCTGATGCTCGATTTGAAGTATTCGCGCGACGCCGAACGCGAGGCCGACGACTATGCCGTCGCCATGCTGCGCGCCAACGCGATTCCGGAAACCAAGCTGGCGTTGGTGTTCGAAAAGCTGGGCGGCAAATCGGGCGAACCGCCGCCCTATCTATCGAGCCATCCGCTGTCGTCCGAGCGCATTGCCCGCATCGGCGGCAAGGCGGGGCGTTAGTTCATCACTTGCTGGTTAAACATAGTTCAAAATCAATAAAATAAGGCTCTCATGTTCCGTACCAAAGCCTGTATTGAGATCATGCCGGCTTTACACCGGCTGCCGTCGGGTCCGTAAGCAGGTGTCGGCCCGACTGCTGCTGAAGCTTCTGTGCGGCCTCTGTTTTGACAGCGCTTTAATCAAACAACGAGGCTTCGAGCAGTTCGCTTTCGCTCATCTTCTCAATACCTACTTGCCATCCTCGAAGGCTGACTTTTTCTCGGCCGCTCACCACCACGCCTTTTGAGCGCAGCAGCACTGGGCGGTTTGAAGTCTGCTTCTGCAAGCCTACTTCGAGACGCCGTCTTCCATCTTCAGTACGGCGCCGCAAGCGCACGCTTGCGTTCGTGAAACATCGCAAAATTCAGGACAGGCTCAAGACACGCCCAAACTCAATGCTAGAGCTTGTGCAATAGCGGAAGCAGAAGTGTAAAACAAGAACCTTGATTTTCGATTGAGCGTACGAGTATTTCGCCTCCATGTTTGTGCACGATTCCGAAGGAAATCGACAACCCGAGCCCCGCGCCTTCACCAACGGATTTGGTGGTAAAAAATGGCTCGAATATGTGATCCATAGTTTCTTTTGACATACCGCAGCCGTTATCTTCGAATTCAATTTCCAAGTATTCGTCGACAATTCGGCTACGAATGATGAGCATCCCGTGCGTGTGATCGTCGGTACGCCTTTGCTTTGTCCGGATCGCCTGACGTGCATTGACGATGATGTTCATGAATACTTGGTTCAATTCACCGGGGTAGCACTCCAAGGTGGGGTTTGCTTCCAGTTCACAGGCGATTTTCATATCTCCCGCAAACTCGGATTGCACGAGATTTACGGTGGATTGCAAGCTTTCGCCTATCGCAATGGCCTTCTTTTCTACTTCGCCCAAGCGAGAGAATGTTCTCAAGTCCCTAACTAGATCGCGAATTCGCGTTGCTCCATGGATAATGGTGGAAACTTGCATGACCAGATTGCCGATGCCTTGATTAATACTGTTGCGAATTTTCGGGTCTATGTCGTCTCCAGCCAATTCAAGCAAAAATGATCGAAACTGCTCCAAATCCCTGGTAAGGGTTTGTGCCCCGCCAAGTATGAAATTCGTAGGGTTATTGATCTCGTGAGCAACTCCGGCAGTCAACGTTCCCAAAGACGCCATTTTTTCCTTCAGTACCAACTGTTGCTCCGCTTCTTCTAACCGCTTGTATGCATGGTCAGCGCGGCGCTTCAAAATACCAACAAGTATGGCGACCGATGGTACAGCTACTCCTAATATAAAAATCCATCGTAAGTGTTCTGTCGTATAGGAAAAAAGATGGCCCGGCATGGAAAGAAAGTACAGTGCATATGCAAGAGCAGCCGCTGCCGACAATAATCCGGGAATGAGCCCCCATTTGAATGCCGAAAAGACAACGGCAAGCTGGAATATCGGCGCGGGAATCGGGATTTTGAACGCAACACGGTTGATTAATTCGATGACTAATACCGTTGCGATGGTTAACGCAACTGCGCGTACCGAATCCAGAACAAGCTTTTGCTTCGACATGTCGAGCGTCCTAAGCAGGTTACCAAATAATTTTTGACGGTTTCGGTCCAATGGCATGAGTAGAAGGAACAGGCCATGGAGCGATGGAAACTGGGTGAGGCGGAGCAACGGCAGTTGTCGGCGGCGTTGCACCGGACACATGGTGCGCGGATATACAAGCGCGCGCAGGCCGTGCTGGAATGCAGCCGCAGCAGAAGCAAGAGCGAAGTGGCGCGATCGCTGAACATGGCGCGTGGTGTTCGGCTGCATGAATCTGGCGACGGGCCATCGGTTGCTCCTGGCGCGGCGACGACAACGCGCCGACGATTTCCAGGCGTTCCTGCATCTGGTGCAGCGGCAGTATCGGGCGTGACGGGTAGCGGCCGTGCTCGACCGCGATAGCAGCCCTAAGGCAGTTGTCATGGAGGAGGAGGCGCGTCGATCCGGCATCCGGTTGCTGTGGTTGGCAACGCGAGCGCCGGAACTGAACCCGATGGAGACGCTGTGGGGACAAGGCAAGAACACCATCTGCACGAACAAGCAATTCGCCTTGATCGACGAGCAAGTCGCTGGCTTCATCGGTCATGTCAGTAGCCTGTCGAATCGGAAAGCGCTGCGAACATCGGGCGTGCTGTCGGCGCATTTCTGGCTTAGACGTGTGTTGGAGATGAACTTTTTCAGCTGCTTAGTAGAAGCTGTGTTCAGCTCCTATGCGGAATGTAGCGGCTTCCTCTTGCTCGGTCAACGTTGGCTAACGCTCCGCGCACACCTCCCGCAGGCAGCCGCGCAACCATCGATGCGCCGGATCGGCATCCATGCGCGGATGCCAGAGCATGGATACCGTGATCTCCGGGGTAGCGACCGGAAGAGGAAAACCATGCATGCCGGCGCGCAGATTTCCGGTATGCCGCTCGGGAACGGTGGCGATCATGTCCGAGGACCGGGCGAGCGCCAGCGCGGCGGAAAAGCCGCCGACGATCGTGGCGATCCGCCGTTCGAGCCCGAGCGGCTTCAAGGCATCATCCATCGGCCCGGTGTCGAGCCCGCGCCGCGAGACCAGGATGTGCCTGCCCGACGCATAACGGGAAGGCGTGATCTTGCCCCGGCTCAGCGCGTGCCCCGCGCGCACGACGCCGATGAAGCGGTCGCGGAACAATATCCGCGTGCGCACCTCCGGACCGGTCGCCTCGCCGATGACGCCGGTTTCCAGGTCGACGCTGCCGTCGCGCAGCGCAGCGCTGTCCTTGTTCGATTTCTGCACGAAGCGCAGGCGCACGCCGGGCGCCTCCGCATCGACGCGGGCAATGAGGGCCGGCCCGAAATTTTCCACGAAGCCGTCGCTGGTGCGCAGCGTGAACGTCCGGACCAGCTTGTCGAGATCGGGCGTTTCGGCGGGACGGAGCACCGCTTCCGCGTCCTGCACCAGTTGGGCGACCCGCGCGCGCAGTTCGAGCGCCCGCGGCGTGGGAACGAGGCCGCGTCCGGCCCGGACCAACAGCGGATCGCCGGTCGTCGCGCGCAAACGGGCCAGCGCCCGGCTCATCGCCGACGGGCTCAGCCGCAAGCGCTGGGCCGCGCGCGCGACATTGCCTTCCGCGAGCAGCACATCGAGGGTCACAAGCAGGTTGAGATCGGGTGTCATGCGCCAACCATAGCATGGCTTGCGCGTGACATGGCGTCAAACGCACGAATAAAGTGCAAATGATGCGTCTTCCGCCATGTCACCTGGAGGGGTAGGCTTCTAGCCATGAGCCCATCCGGAGAGAAAACCATGTCGCAGCCGATCATCGAAGAACGAGAAGGTAAGGAAATTGAAAGTGCGGAACAGGCGGCGCCGACGGCCCCGTCGGTTCGATGGGCGCTTGCCGGCCTTTCGCTATCCATGCTGATGCCGGCGCTCGATACCAGCATCGCCAATGCCGGCTTGCCGGCGATGGCGCGAGCGTTCGCCGCTTCCTTCCAGGAAGTCCAGTGGATCGTCCTCGCCTATCTGCTCGCCATCACCACGCTCATCGTCGGCGTCGGACGGCTCGGCGACATCGTCGGCCGCCGCCGGCTGTTATTGGCCGGCATCGGCCTGTTCACCCTGGCTTCGCTCGCATGCGGCACCGCGCCCACGCTGCCGCTGCTGATCGCCGCCCGCGCGGCGCAGGGCCTCGGGGCGGCCATCATGATGGCTCTCGCCGTGGCCCTGGTCGGCGAGACGGTACCGAAGGCCAGGACCGGCAGCGCCATGGGGCTGCTCGGCACGATGTCCGCGATCGGCACCACGCTCGGCCCCTCGCTCGGCGGGTTGCTGATCGCCGGATTCGGCTGGCGGACGATTTTCCTGGTCAACGTGCCGCTCGGCATCCTGAATTTCCTGCTCGCCTACCGCTGCCTGCCGGCCGATCGCCGGGAACCGCAAACCGAACGGGCCGGCTTCGACGCCATCGGTACCCTGCTGCTCGCCCTGGCCCTCGCGGCTTATGCGCTCGCCATGACGATCGGGCGCGGCCAATTCGGCCCGCTCAACCTGGCGCTGCTGGCGGCGGCCGTCCTGCTCGGCGGGTGCTTCATGCTGGCCGAGACGAAGACGGCATCGCCCCTGCTCCGCCTGGCGATGTTCCGCGATCCGGGGCTGAGCGCGAGCCTGGCCATGAGCGCGCTGGTCGCGACGGTGATGATGGCGACGCTGGTGGTCGGGCCGTTCTATCTTTCCCGCGCGCTTGGGCTCGACGCGGCCGGCGTCGGGCTGGCGCTATCGGCCGGTCCGCTGGTCGCGGCGCTGACCGGCCTGCCGGCCGGGCGCGTCGTGGATCGTTTCGGCGCCCTTCGGATGACCGGCGCGGGGCTGATCGGCATGGGGGCCGGCCTGGTCGTCCTGTCCACGCTGCCGGAAAGATTCGGCGTCGCCGGCTACGTCGCCCCGCTCGCCGTCGTCACCGCGGCCTACGCGCTGTTCCAGGCGGCCAACAACACCGCCGCGATGACGGCTATCCCCCCTGACCGCAGGGGCGTCGTTTCCGGCATGCTCAGTCTCGCGCGCAATCTCGGGTTCGTCACCGGCGCTTCCGCCATGGGGGCGGTATTCGCAACGGCATCGGCGGCAACCGATATCACGACGGCGCATCCCGCGGCCGTTGCCGCCGGCACGCGCTTCACGTTCGCCATCGCGGCGATCCTGATCGCGGTCGCGATCGCCGTCGCGGCCGGCAGCGGTGTGCTCGCGCAACGCCTTGCGCGCGCCGCGGAAGCGCGCTGACGCCGGCCGCCGCCAAGGAAAGGCCGCCAGCTAGCGGGGAGGACGCTTGTGGAACGGCGGCGGCACGTGCGGATCGATGCGGATGTCGAGCAGCGTCGGTCCCTTGCGCGCGAAGATCTCGTCGAACGGCAGGCTCTCCAGGTCAGCCTGATTCCTCACTTCGTGCCCCGGTATGCCCATGCTCGCGGCCATCGCCTTGAAATTCACGGCCGGCAGCTCCGCGCCGATTCTTTCGCCGCCGTGCAGGATCTGACTGTGCTTCACCATGCCGAACGCGCCGTCGTTCAGCACCGCGAACACGACGCCCAGGCCCATCTCCTGCGCCACCGTGATCTCCTGGCCGCTCATCAGGCAGCTGCCGTCGTCGGTGATGCACACCACCGGCGCCTTGCGGTTGCCGTAGGCGATGCCGACGGCGACGCCGATCGCCCATCCCATCGTGGCGAATTCCATCGCCACCTGCAGCCACGGCCGCTCGAATGCCTGCCGCGCGCCGGCGGCGTCGAAGGTCTCCAAGGCCCGCACCGCCCAGGCCGCGCTGTTGCCGGTGTCCGCGACGACGCGGGTGGCGGCCGGGCAGACGCGCGACAGCGTCTTCATCAACCGCTCCGGATGGACTTTCGCCGACGGCGCGGGCGCCGCCTGCACGGCCTCGGCCTGCGGCGGCTGATCGGCGCGCGGCGCCGGCCGCCGCGTGTGCCGCATGCGCCGCTCGTCCTGCGCTTGCAGCAGGCGGCGCAACACGGCGCCGATGTCGCCGCCGACATGCAGGCGGGCCTGCGGAACGCGTTCGAAATGCGTCGCGCAATCGTCGATATGGATCATGCGGCCGTTCATCAGCTGCGGATGCCACTTGGCGCTGTTCCATTCGCCGTAGCGAGCGCCGATCGACAGGATCAGGTCGGGCTCGCCGTTCAGTATTTGCATCGCTTCCGGATGCCCGCCGAATCCGATCGCGCCGCCATACAGCGGATGGCGGGTATTGATCAATCCTTTCGCATCCGGGGTGACGAGTATCCGGGCGTCGAGACGCTCCGCGAGCGCGACCGCATCGAGCGCGGCGGGCGCGGCATCCTCGCCCAGCACCAGCACGACGGCCCCGGCCCGGCGCAGCTCGCCGTCCAGCGCCGCGATCTCGCTCTCGTCGAGCGGCGCCCGGGCTTTCAGCAAGGCAGGCAGATCGACGCCCGGCCCGGCCGCGTCGAGCGGCGCCGACAACACATCCGCCGGCAGCGACAGATGCGCCGGGCCATGCGGCTTCTGGTGCGCCCGATGGATGGCGCGCACCAGCTTGGCTTCGAACTGGGCGGCATGCGACACCAGCGTGTTGTAGCGCGTGATGTGGCCGAACATGGCGGGAATATCCACGCCGGTGCACGACGATTCCTGGAACGCATCCCGGCCGAACAGCGGCATCGCGGGCTGGCCGGTCAATACCAGCAGCGGCACCTCGTTGCAATACGCATCGGCGACGCCGGTGATCAGGTTGGTCGCGCCCGGCCCGGAGGTCGCGCAGCAGACGCCGAGCTTCCCGGTCTCGCGCGCATAGCCTTCCGCCATCAGCGCCGCGCCGGTCTCGTGCCGCGCCGAGATGTGGCGGATGCGGCCGCCGGCGCGCGCATGCCGCGCCAGCGCCGCGTACAAGGGCTCGATCGCCCCGCCGATCACGCCAAAGATGGCATCGACGCCGATTTGATCCAGGTAAGCCAGCAGCAAGTCCGCCGCGTCGAGCCGCGCCGCCGGCCGGGAAACCGGTTGAAGCGGCAAGGCCGCATCCGTGCCGGGAACTCCGCTTCCGGGTTCGGCGATCCTGGCCAAGGGCGGGACCGGAGCCGCCCGGGCGCGCGCGTTGCGATCAGGCGGACGAGGCGCATGCGCCGACGGCTGGCCCGGCAGCGAATACGGAAAGAAAGGAAAGAATTTCGAAACGCGCGCTGCGCCGCGCGCCTCGCCGCCGCACGAAGCCGGTTTGTGCCGCGCAGCCTCGCGCGACCACGACATGGCCCATCTGACGAAAGCAGCGTATGCAAGCAGAGGTGGAGCTTTCATACGGCCGGCTGGTCGGTTCGTCATTTTCATGTCTCCGGGATCGTTGAAACCCACGATCCAGAGACAACGCGGCCCCAAGAATGTTCCCGCTTGGCAAAACATCATGCCGATTCGGCACCGGGCCAAGGCGCCGGAAAATCGTCGCCCAACAGGACTTCCACCGCCGCCTGCCTCGACAGCAGCAAGGATGGCGACAAGCCGAAGAGATCGCGGAAGCTGTTGGAGAAGTGCGCGGAATCGGCGAAGCCGGCGGCGTGCGCGGCATCGGTCAAGGTTGCGCCGCTCATGCACAGCCGGATCGCCTCCCGGATCGCCTTCCAAAGGCGATAGCGCCGCAGCGGAACGCCGACCTGCTCGGAAAACAAGTGGGCCAGCCGGCTCTGGGACAGGGCCACGGCATCGGCCAGGCATTGCGTCCGGATCTTGGCCGCCGGGTCCGCGCCGATCATCTCCAGGACCTTGCTGACCCGCGCATCGATGCTCTTGCGCGGCAAGCGCACGCCCAGGGCCGCCTCGACGATGCGCGCGCACAGTTCGGGCGCGGCGCCGGCGGCCGCCCCGCGTTCGTGAAACAGGCGCAATGCCTGCAGCAGGTCCGGCGCCGCGTCGAATGCGCGCGGCTGCTCAGCGCCGCCATTCCCCGCCGTGTGCAGAATGGCCCGGTAATCGGCGCTTTCCACATCCAGGAACATATTCGCGACCGGTTCGCCCTCGCTGTCGAATTCATGCTCGGCATCGGGCGGGATGACGGCGCCGCCATACTCCCGCCAGGCGTCGTCTCCGGCGCGCATCCGGAACGGCCGCCCCAAGGCCATGCTGATCTGCACCGCGTGATGCCGGTGCCTGCCGGCCGTCGTGCCGCCGACATAGAGCGCATGCCGCGCGCCGAGATACAGCCGCGCCGCCGCCATCGGATTGTCCTTGTCCTTCACGTTCATCGTTCTCCCGCCGTCGGCGTCGTCGCCGGCTGCAAGTCAGCAGGTTTTTACAAGCCCGGATCGCGCGCGGCGGGCATAGTGTCCGTCACATCAACACATGCCGGCGGCGCGGCCGCCGCGAATTCGATTGGAGCACGTATTATGCAACCCTTGCACCGGAAGGCCTTCGACGATGAGATCGGACACGTGCGCGACGCGCTGGCGCAGCGGGACCACGAGCGCGCCTACCGGCACCTGGAGCGCGCGCACATCCTGGGCCAGCGCTACGTCCGGCCGCACACCCATACCCATCTGCTGTTCCTGCTGATCGGATGGCGGCGCCGCGACTGGCGGGAAATCCTCGGCCAGCTGGCGCGCATTCCGCTGGGCATGCTGGGATCGGCGCTGAACCGGGTCCCGGTCGGCAATACCGGCGGCGCGAACGTCAGCATGTTCCAGGCAATGCCGATCCCGGACGACTTGCGGGAGCGGCTGGAGCCCTGAACAGGATATCTTTCATGCAGAACCTGCCGGCGGCATCATCCACGGAACCCGGGCAATCGTTTTCGAGACATCCGGAACGCACCGGATTTTCGCGTCATCCAATGTCGCAGACAGGCACATGATCGGAGTTCCCATGCAAGCAAGTCATGCCCAGGTCGCTTCCCCGCGGCTTTCGGACATCGAACTCGCCCGGCTCGCCGCCGGCGATCACGGCGCATTCGAAATGCAGATGGGCCGGCACAATCAGGGTTATAGACGCCCGACCGATTCATCGCGGATCCGATCAAGACCGTGCCCGGCACCAGCATGGGCTATGCCGGCGTCAAGGATCAGCAAGAACGCGCCGACCTCATCGCCTATCTGCGGCAGGCGAGCGAAGCGCCTGAGTGCGGACAGCAAAAATGAACTCGTGCGAGGGTTTGGTTTCCTCCTATAGAATTGCGTCGAACCTTACAGGGGATTCGACCATGCTCAAGACCTACCATGGCAGCTGCCACTGCGGCGCCGTCCGCTTCGAAGCCGACATCGACCTGACGCAGCCCAGCTATCGCTGCAACTGCTCGATCTGCCGGCGGACCCGCTTCTGGCCGGCCGTCGCCATGCCGGAACACTTTCGCCTGCTGGCCGGGGAAGCGGAACTGACGCAATACACGTTCAACACGAAGAAGAACCACCATTACTTCTGCAGGCATTGCGGCGTGCGCCCCTTCGGCGTGGGCAACGATACGCCGATCGGGAAGATGTACGGAGTCAACCTCGGATGCCTGGAAGACGTGTCCGACGAAGAGTTGTCGCGGATTCCCATCACCTATGTCGACGGCCGCCACGACAAGTGGCAGGACGCTCCCGACTATTTTTCTCACCTGTGACGGCCGGACCGCCTCCGGATACCCGACGCCTCCTGCCCTCGCCCCATGATCGAAGATCCGCTACCAGATCCGCTACTCGCCCGCATTTGCCGGGAATTGATCGCCCGGCACGGTGCCCACACCATCCTGCTCTACGGTTCACGGGCGAACGGCAGCGCCAACGAAGACAGCGACTACGACATCGCGGCATTCGCGAAAGGCGAGCGTATCGTCAGGGATGCCCGGGTCTTCGGCGGCAAGTATCTGGACGCATTCGTCTACCCGGAGCAAACCCTGACGGCGCCGTCGGCCGAGCAATTGCATCTGCGGGGCAGCAGGATTCTCTTCCAACGCGAGCGCCAGGCCGAGTCGTTTCTCGAAGCGCTCGATCAGATCCACGCCGCCGGCCCGGAGAGCCTGCCGGCGGATGAACTGGCCGCGATCAGGGCGTGGCCGGCGAAAATGCTCGCGCGCATCGGACGCGACGATATCGAAGGCAATTACCGCAGGGTGTGGCTGTTGACGACCCTGCTGGAAGATTATTTCCGCCTGCGCCGGCTCTGGTATCAGGGCCCGAAGAAATCGCTGCAATGGCTCGTGGCCAACGATCCGAAGGCCTACGGCGCCTTCGCGGCCGCCCTGCGGCCCGGGGCGTCGGATGAAAGCATCGCCGAGCTGGCGGAAATCGTCGTCACCGCACCGACGGACTCTCCATCCCCTCCAACGTGATTCCCTGGATGCCGGCATTCCCGATCGACATCCATGTGCTTTGGTGAATCCCGCGCTTTATTTCCTTTTCCCGGGGCATTCCACCTTCCTTCGGATGCGGGAAGTCTTGTACATCCTGCTCCGCTCAGTCATTTTCCGTTGTCGGCAGCCAGATGTCCAAACGCGACATGTCGAGTATGGGCGCACTCTCCGCGTCCGATATCGTGGCGCATCGCGTCGGCGGCAGTTCGCTCGGCTTTGTGGCACGCCACTCTTCCAGTCCGGTTTGCATCGCATGCAAATAGTCGATGTTATGCATCCACCCATTCATCCACTCGCGTGATTCGATGAAGCGGCGGCTTTCGACGCATTGGATTACCAAGTCAAGTTGGTCAATGATTGCCGAGGTCTTTTGATCGAAAAATCTCTTATGCGCTTTCAAGTCGTCTCGAAACTGCTGCAATGCGGTTAGCAAGGAGGACATCTTGCCCTCCATCGCCATAGCAACCCGATCAGACACGCACCATCCGTCTACATTTTTCTTCACGTATTTTTCCAGGCATTTCTGCAATCGAGCGGCGCCTTCCGAATTCAATCCCCCGGCCCAATGCTGCTCGACGCCCGCGATCGGATCCATGATGAAATCGGAGCTATCGCCATGGATCGCATTCAGTCGCCCGATGCCGACTTCATATGCCTCCGTGAGATTGCGGGCGGTCTCGCCATTTCCCACGCCGGATAGCGAATTTCCAAGTGAGTGCCCGCCAATTTTTCCAATCATTTCCACTCCCTACATTAAGTCGTCATCGAACAGGCATACCGGGCGGCATGCTCTCTTTCCTAGCTTGTTAGTCGCGAAATTGACGAAGATGTTCGATGAGGCAGGTTTACTTCGCTGGATATTGAAAATTCTTAATCATCGGACAACGGCATCTGGCTACAATCGGCGGCGCCATCCTTGGCGCCTGTCATCAATATCCGGAACGCAAAAAAATTTCAGAGGAGAAACGGATGTCAAAACCTGTTGCAAGAATGGCGGCGCTCGTCTGCGCATTCGCCACGCTGCCCGCCATTGCCGCCTGTCCCGACTACACGAGCGCCGCCAATCCCCCCTTCCTGTCGGGGCCCGTGAAGAAGCCGTTCTACAAGTTCGGGAATGCCCTGCTATCGAGCTGGTACAAGCCGTGGCACATGGCGCACGACGTGATCGTGCGCTCGGGCACCCAGGCGACGATGACGGCCAAGTTCGACTACGACGCCGTGCTGCACAAGGATCTGGAAGGCGAACGCGTGCATGCCTACCTGTATGGCACCGGCATGTCGCAATGGACCTACCTGGGCAGCTACCTCACAGATACGGACGGCAAGATCCATGTCCCGCTGGGCGCGCGCGCGGTCGGGGACTACGTGGTCCGCTTCGTCGTCGAGGGCGATCTGAGCACCACCTCCGGCTATTTGAGCGTGGTCGATCCGGGACGGGACGCGGTGCTGTTCGATATCGACGGCACCTTGACCATCAACGACTTCGAAGCCTATGCCGATTACGTCGGCATCAAGACGGCGACGCCCTATTACTACGCGCCCGAAGTGGTCAACGCCTACCGGCAAAAGGGTTACCAGATCATCTATCTCACCGCGCGGCCATATTGGGTCACGAAAGACGGCCGGGAATGGCTGAACATCCAGAAGATCAACCAGTGGCACTACCATTCCAATCCATATGGCGACGGCCCGATTCCGCCGGATACCCAGGCATTCAAGACCGATTACGTGCGTTATCTGCGCAATGTCGTCGGCCTCAATATCGTGCGCGCCTACGGCAATGCGACCACCGATATCGCCGCTTACGCCGACGGCGGGATTCCGAAGGCCGAGACTTACATCATCGGTCCGAATGCCGGCGCCAGCGGGACGCAGCCGATCCACGGCGAATATGGTTCGCATTACACGTTCGTGGTGGCGCCGACTCCCGATGCGAGCTGCCGCCGTTGACCGAACTGTCATTGCATGACCGGGCCCCGGCATGGCTGGGCGCATGGCAACGCGTCCAGCCGGTTCGATCGGGCAACGGGCCGGGTACGCCGCGCGGCGGGAGCGGCCGGAAACAGGCCGAAAGAAGCGCAAAACCCGTAACTCAAGCCTCCGGAACCGTCGCTCGTCGGAAACGGCTTTTCGCGGCGCGACCGACCGCTTAAAGTTCGCATGCAAGCCGCGGTCGAACGCAGGAACGCCGCGGCGCACGAGTAGAATGCCTTTCAACGCGAAACCGCCGGACGATCCCGATCGATGCTCAACGATGTTGCCAAATTTCTCAAGCTGGACGCCGCCGCGCAGGTACTGAGCTGGCGCCGGGTGCTGTTCACGCTCGGCGCCGCGACGCTGGTCGGATTGCTCAACACCATTCCGTCGTTCGCGCCGACGAGCATCGTCCTGGGACGCGCCTGGCTGGTCGGCCTGCTGGCCCTGACGGTCTTCGGGATATTGGAACGGTGGCCGGCGCGCCTGCCCGGCTGGCTGGCGCGCTGGGCGCTCCAGTTGGGCGGCGTGCTGGTGGCGATGCCGCTCGGCGCCCTGCTGGCCTATGCGCTCACGACCGGCGGCGATTTCCAGTTCCTGTTGGACAGGCCGCGGCGCACCGGTTTCCTGATATTGTCGTTCACCGGCGTGATCTTCTCGCCCTGGATCGCGCTGGGCGCCATGGTGCGCCAGCGCGACGCCCTCGCGCGCAGCCAGGCGGAAGCATTCGAGCTCGAACGCAGCGAACTCGAGCGGCGTGCGTTCGACGCCCGCATGCGCCTGTTGCAGGCGCAGGTGCAGCCGCACTTCCTGTTCAACACGCTGGCCAATGTGCAGGCGCTGGTGGACGCCGGCTCGCCGCACGCCTCCAAGGTGCTCGCCACGCTGATCGTCTACCTGCGCGCCGCCGTGCCGCGCCTGGACGAGCCGGTGACGACGTTCCGCCAGGAACTGGAATTGGTGCAGGCCTATCTCGAGCTCATGCATCTGCGCATGCCGGACCGGCTCCGTTTCACGCTGCAGGCGGACGAAGCGGCGCTCGACCTCTGCTGTCCGCCGCTGACGCTGATGACGCTGGTGGAGAACGCGGTGCGCCACGGCATCGATCCCAGCGAGGAAGGCGGCCGCATCGATATCACGGTGCAGCGCTGGGATGGGCGCTGCCGGGTGCGGGTCAGCGACACCGGCGTCGGCCTGCAGGCGGCCGGGCATGGGCTCGGCACCGGCCTGACCACGCTGCGCGAGCGGCTGCAGCTGACCTTCGGCGGCGACGCCCACTTGCGCCTGGCCGCCAACGAACCGCACGGCGTCTCCGCCGAACTGGACTTCCCGGCCCGCGACTTCGCGGCGGCAAGGAGCCCCGCATGAACCGGCGTCCGACCGCCCTGATCGCGGATGACGAGCCCCTGCTGCGCGACGTGCTGGCACGCTTGCTGGCCCAAGCCTGGCCGGAACTGGAGATCGTGGCCTTCGCGCGCAACGGCCGCGAGGCGATCGCCCAGTTCGAGACGCACCAACCCGACATCTGTTTCCTGGACGTGCACATGCCGGGGCTGTCCGGCGTCGATGCCGCCCACCATATCGGCCGCCGTGCGCACCTCGTGTTCGTCACCGCCTTCGATCAGTACGCGGTGCGGGCATTCGCCGAAGGCGCGCTGGATTACCTGGTGAAACCGGTGCAGCCGGCACGGCTGACGGATACCGTCGAACGCCTGCAGGAACGGCTGCGGCTGGCGGAACCGGCCTCCAATACCGAAGCGCTGCTGCAACAGCTGGCGGAACGGCTCCAGCGCGAGGCGCCCTCCTCGACGCTGAAATGGATACGCGCGACGGTCGGGCAGTCGCTGGTCCTGATCCCGGTCGATGCCATCGATTTCCTGCGCGCCGACGAGAAATACACGCTGGTGGCCTGGCACGACGACGACGGCAAGCCGGCCGAAGCCTTGATCCGCACGCCCTTGAAAGAGTTGACGGGCCAGCTCGATCCGTCGCAGTTCGCCCAGGTGCACCGCTCGGTGGTCGTCAATCTGCGCGCGATCAGCCACGTGAAACGATGCAACGAGACGGCCGATATCCACCTGAAGAAACGCGACGAGGTGTTGAAGGTCAGCCGGTCCTACCTGCACGTATTCCGCCAGATGTAAGCTTTCGCCGCTCGCCGGCGGCGGTGCGACGGTGAAATTCTCGCAAGCGGCGCCGGGCCACGAGCTGTTGCCGCCTTCATGCCGCGCGCTGCTCGTCCAGCAACGCGATCAGGGATTCGAAAGCCTGGGCCTCGTGCGGATCGAGCTCCACGGAATGCAAGGCGATGTCGCGCGCCGCGTCGCATAGCCGCCATTCGAGCTCCTGGGCCGCGGCCGAGGCCTCGAACACGAGCGCCGTATCGGCCTCGTGCGCGTCCACGGCGAGCAGCGGCTTTTCCGAGGTCGCGCACACGTCCAGGCCGACGCTGGAGAAAGCGCGCTCGATCGTCTCGATCCGTTGCTCCGCGCGCGACAGCAATTTTTTCGCCTTCGCCGAAGTAATCGTCGGCAGCGCCAGCAAATGCTGGCAATGCCGGGTCGCCGCGCCGATGCGGTCAAGCAGGCGATGCAGCCGCGCCGTGGCCGGCGCCGACGGCAGGCCGGGAGCAGCGTCCGCCGCATGAGGCAGATGCAAGGCTTGCGAGACCGCCGCGACCAGCAGATGCTCGTGCTCGCCGGGAATGATCTTGAGCGCCAGTTCGGCGCGCTCCAGCGGATGATCCGACTTCACGTACACGGCGGCGATCATTTCCGCCGCCGATACCGCCAGGCCCGGCGCGCTGATCTGGCGGCCGGCCGCCTGGCGCGGATAGCCGCCGCCGTCATAGCGTTCGTGGTGTTCCGACACCGCCACGCCGACCGCCGGCGGATAGCGTTCGATCTGGTCGATCAGCATCTGGCCGATGCGGGGATGCACGATCACATGGCGCCACTCGTGCGGCAGCAGCCTGCGGCCGGGAAGCAGATATTCGGGCGCGATGTACAGTTCGCCGATGTCGTGCAACAGTCCCGCCAAGCCGGCGACCGCCTGGTTCTGCTCGGTCAGGCCAAGCTTCTTGGCGAAGCAGACCGACATCAGGCTGACCATCACCGCATGTTCGAACGCCGCCTGGCCGCCGCGTTCCATGATCGTCAGCATCAGGCTCATCGCGCTGCCGAGTTCGAGCCCCTGAATCACGTCGAGCGGCGCAGCGCCCAGGGTCGGCGTGGCCTTGAGGATGCAGGCGACCGCCTCGATCTCCTGCGCGATGCGCTGCGCCTCCAGCTGCACCATGTTGGCGTTGACGCCGCCGTGTACGATGATGCAGGCCTCGAGCGGCTTCCGCAGCTTGTGCATGATGAGCTTCTCCTGCTGCGCGCTCGAGATCTTCGCGCCCTTGGCGATCAGCTTCATGCCGCGCGCATCGAAGATATCCTCGCTCGCCTCGACGTCCAACTCTTCGGCAAGATCCATGACCTTGTCGAGATAGTGCTGGTTGACCTGCTCGATCTGGATGTCGTCGGCCATGCGATTCTTTCTCGGGCGCACTCACCACGTCATCATAATGACATCGAGGGGCGATTCCAACGCCGCGCGTGCGGAAACGCCACATGCGGCCGGCCGTCGTCCGAAGACTGCGATCGGATAGGGCGACCAGCATCGCCATATCGGCGCGCGCCCGGCGTGGCGCCCCGCTTGCCGCGCTCCGCCAGTACATTGTCCTTATGTCATCACGCGGCGCTTTCCGTCCATATGCGCCGTCCCCCCATACTGCTTCCCGACACGGCGAAATGATTGCCAATCTTTCCACAAACCGGGGTCAAAAATTTCCGGCCGGCAGATCGGGAGCGCGATCCGATCCCGTAAAATACGCCGATGCAAAATCTCCAGAATAATGTCATTCCGATAACGGATGACGAACCGCAGGACGCCCTGCAGACGTACTTCAAATCCCAGGTTTCTCCCGACGACATCGAAGACGTGTTCCGCCTGAAGCGCGCGCAACCGCTGCTGCAGGCGTTCACCGCGCTGTTCCACGGCGGCTTCAATGGCGTGCTGGTGCGCCTTTTGGTCTTGCGCGAGCTGGCGGCCGACGCCAAGGTCGCGGTGCTGACGCGCGCCGACATCAACAGCAAGCTCTATTACCTGGATCCGGACAGCCTGGAAACCGTGCTCGCCCGCCTGCGCTCCAACCAGTTGCTGGCCTGGGATGCGGCGCAAGGCGTTTATCGCGTCACGCCCATGGCGCGCAACATCCTGTCGGCGCTCGACGGCTTGCTGAATCTCTCGCAAGACGACGACGAAGCCGAGATGGCTTTCCTGCTGTCGCAAGTCGCCGGCGCCCACGCGGTGTCCGGCGTCACGGCCGACCATCTGCATCAATTGCTGGGACGCCTGGTCGATCTCACGGAAGAGTTCCGCGACGCCATCGCCTCCGGCTCCGAATTCCGCCTGCGCGCGGCGCAGACCAAGTGGAACCAGGCGTGCGACTGGGTGGAGAAAGGTTCGCAAGTGATCCAGGCGATCACCACCGACAGCAATGCCGATGCCGCCACCCATCGCGCCGCGCAGGCGATCGGCCGCGCCCAGAGCGCGTTGCTCAACATGCAGGGCATGTTCTCGCGCGCGCTCAACCAGATCGAGCGCCAGCGCGTGCATCTCGGGCAAAGCGGCCTGTCGACCACCGACATCAAGACCTGGCTGATGAAGCACGACGACCTGACCTCGCTTGCCGCCGACGCCATCGCCTATCCGGTCACGCCGCTGTTCATGACGCCGTCCGAAATGATCGACGTGGCCGAGGCTGAACTGCTGGCCGACAAGAAATCGGCGGACAGCAACGAACTGCCGGCCGGCGAAAGCGCCGTCATCGCCAACAACGAAGCGGCCGGCATCCCGGCCGAACTCGATGCCTGGCTCACGCGCCTGGCGTCGCTCGACGTGTCCGCAAAGGAGCCGGCCACCGTGCACCAAACCCTGCTGCCGGCCGACTTCGCCATCGCTTCCTACCGCGCCTCGCTGCTGCCGCTGATCGGCGACGAATCCGAGGCCGCGCTGCAAGGCGGCACCGCCACCATGGCGCGCCTGCCGCTGGTGTTCGCGCCGCACGACGAGATGGTCAGGCTCGACGATCCGCATGTCGCCGCGGTCTCGTATGCGACGCTCACACAAAAAACCGAACCGGAAACAAAAGAATGAACGACGATGCACAAATCCTGATCGCGCGGCTGATGACGCACCAGGCGCTGCGGCGCGACGACAAGCTGGTCAAGCGCGCGCTGTCCGACGAACAATTCCGCACCGACCTCGATGCGCGCCTGGCCGCCTGCGGCCTCAAGTTCATCGATAACGTTTATGCCGATTACGTGACGCTGGCCTTGACGCGCGACGTCGAGCCGAAGATCTTCGGCGCGCGCGATTCCTGGCAGAACAACAACTTCGGCCTGGCGCGCGACGGCGTCGCCCTGCTGGTCGTGCTGTGGGCGCTCATCATCCTGCCCAAGCGCGAACGCCAGGAAGCGCACCAGCAGGCGGAGGAAGACCAGAACGACATGTTCGGCAAGGAGAAGCCGATGCCGCGCGCCGAGGAAGCCTCGGTCGGCATCTCGCAGAAAGCCCTGATCGCCGACTTCGGCGACAAGCTCGGCAAGAAGACACGCATGACGATGAACCTCGGCCAGCTGCAGCGCCTCGGCTTCATCGAGCTCAAGGGCGACATGATCCACGAAGGACCGCTGCTCGACCTGATGATGAACACCGACGTTCTCAAGGACCGCATCATCAACGGCGCGCTGGCCGACATCTTCCGGCGCGAGCCGCTGCCGGGCTCCGACCGCGATGCCGACATCCTCGCCTTCCCCGCCGGCGCGGCCGCGGACGAAGCGGCCGCCCAAGCCGACCAAGAATAAAGAAGACCGAACAGGACACCCATGTTTCACATCAAATCGCTCGAACTCGTCCACTGGGATTACTGGCAGCGCGTCAAGAACATTCCGCTCGATGCCAAGATCATCACGATCGCCGGCCAGAACGGCTCCGGCAAGACCACCCTGCTCGACGCCCTGCGCACCCTGTTCGGCCTCGACTGCTCGATGGGCCGCACCTACAAGCACTATGCGCGCCATTCCGGCCAGCAGACCTCCTGGCTGCGGGCCGTGGTCGATAACCGGCCACAAGGCAAGCAGCTGTCGAACCGCCCGTTCCGCGCCTCCGGCTTCATCAGCGAAGACGAAGTCACGCTCATCTGCCAGATCCAGAAGAACGGCGGCGACTGGAAGCGCCAATACCTGATGCGCGGCGGCGCCGTCGAGATCGAGCAGATCCAGGACGCCACCGACTGGCTCGGCATCGAAACCTACCGCAAGCGCCTGACCTATGCCGGCCTTTCGCCCGCGATGGCGAAGGTGCTGGCGTTGGAGCAAGGCGAAACCGACAAGCTGTGCGAGTACTCCGCGCGCCAGTTGCTCGACCTCGTGTTCCAGGTGTTCGGCGACAAGGAAGTGCTCGATGCCTACGACGAAGCCAAGCGCCATCAGCGCGACACCGAAGCCGAGCTGCAGCGCTTCGAGTCCGAGCTCGCCGCCTCGCAAGCCAACCTGGAAAAGCTGCGCTACCGCGTCGCCAACTATCACCAGTGGGAAGGACTCAACAAGGAAAAGCGCGACCTGCAGGAAGAGGTGCTGCCGATCCTGAAGTACCACGAGATCCGCGAGCGCGCCGCCGGCACGACGCAACAATTGAACGAAGCGCGGCAGTCGATCGCCGCGCAGGAAGCGCAACTCTCCGACAAGCGCGCCGAGGTCGCCGCGCGCGCCGCCGCGCTCACCCAGGCGCACGAGCATGAGGCCGCTCTGGAAAAGGAAGAGTCGGAACTGAAGACGCGCCTGTCCGAGATCAACGGCAAGCTCAAGCCGCAGGAAGGCTTGCTCGAACAGCGCGACCGCCTGCAGAAGCTGGCCGCCGAATCCGGCGCCGACATCGCCGACGTCGCGGCCGAACTCGAGCGGAAGGAAGGCGAATACATGCGCCTGCGCCAGGAGCGCGGCGCCGTCTCCGCGCGCATCGCGGAAAACAAGGCCGCCATCGCCGCGCTCGAAAGCAAATCCGCCCTGCCCGAGCCGGACGACGTGCGTTCCATGCGCCGCGCGCTGCGCGACGCGAACATCGACCACGCGATGCTGTCGGACATCGTCGAAGTCACCGATCCGCGCTGGCAAGGCGCCGTCGAAGGGATGCTCAAGGGCTACACCTTCGTCGTGCTGCTCGAAAATCCGCGCGACGCCTCCGCCGCCTACCGCATCGCCGAAAAGGAACGCTATCGCAACTTCATCGTCACCGATCGCGTGAAGGCCAAGGAGGTGAAGGACGACAGCCTGCTATCCGTCGTGCGCTTCACCGCGCCGGCGCCGGAATGGCTGATCGACCAGCTGGCCCGCGTCACGCGCGTCGATTCGGTCGACGAAGGCTCGCGCCTGTCGTCGCACGAGGAATGGATCACGCCGGACGCCTACCATCGCGAACGGCGCGGCGGCCGCTCGCTGTTCGTGGAGCCGGCGCGCTACCGCTTCGGCCAGGCCGGTCGCGCCCAGCGCGCGGAAGCGATCCTCAAGCAGCTGCCGAAACTCGAAGCGGAGGAGGATCAGCTCACGTTCAAGATCGGCAAGCTCGCCGGCGAAGTGAGCGCCTTGAAATCGCGCATCGCCGGCGTCGACGCCGCCAAGGAGCTGGTCGCCCGCCAGGCCGAGTTCGAAGAAGCCGCGCGCGTCGCGATTCCGCTCAGGGAAGCGCGCACCGAAGTCGGCGGCCGCCTCGGCGAGCTCGGCCCGCTGATGAAGAAAGCCACCGAAGAACGCACCCGCGCCGACACCGCCTGGCAGAACGCCAAGCGCGCGCTGGCCGACAGCGAAGGCGGCCTCGGCCAATCGAAGAAGCGCAACGCCGAGGAGCGCGCCGCGCATGCCGGCAGGATGCGCGAGATCCGCGCGGAATGGCGCAGCCTGCCCTTCGCCTGGCGTCGCCCGGCCTATCGCCAGCAATTGATCGACATCCACCAGAATTCGCACCAGGTCGAGCTGCGCCTGAAGCACCTGGACAGCGACCTCGAACGCGACGACTGGGAAACCGATTCCACGGTGGTCGACCAGCACGTGCGCCTCAACGCGCTGCTGCAGGGACGCCAGGCCGAGACCGACGAGCGCCGCTACCAGAACAACCGCGCGATCGAAGCCACCAACAACGCGCGCGGCGCCTACATCGAGCGCCTGCGCTACACGATCAAGAGCTACAGCAAGAACATCAAGGAATTGGGCGAACTGGCCGGCATCGAAGTCCACACCGATCCGGTGCGCCTGGAGAACGACGACTTGCAGCTGGCGCAAGCCGGCTTGCACGTGCGCTTCAAGTTCGACGGCAAGGGCCCGATCGGCCTCAACGACGGCGAGGCGTCCGGCGGCCAGCAAGTGATGAAATCGCTGATCCTCCTGATCGGCCTGCTCAAGTCCGACGACGGCTCGGGCGGCTTCGTCTTCATCGACGAACCGTTCGCCCACCTCGACATCCGCAACATCCAGCTGGTCGGCGAATTCCTCAAGAACACCGACGCCCAATACCTGATGACGACGCCGCTGACGCACAACACCGACGTCTACGATCCCTCGGAGTTGACGCTGATTACCAGCAAGAAGAAGAAGGAGACGCAGTGGGCGCAGCCGATCTTCGTGCTGCAGCGGAGAGCGAAGGCGGCTTGAGGGATCTATATCACCGTAAAGAAAACGTCTACTTCCTATGACTTTGTACGATGAATACTGAAATTTCTCGTAAAGAAATTTGGCGGATTTTCTTCCCTGATGCGACTGTAGCGGAGAATGAAATTAACGATCTATTTCGTGCATGGATTCCCGGCATTAAGAGAGATTCTTTCATTACCATGAGGAGACGGCTTCGTCGTTCGAGCAGGTTGACGGTGAAGAAGTAGTCCCGGCCCGGGACGCGATTGTGACGGTAGCCTGGCGTGGCATAGATGTGCCGGAGAGCTACTTGCGGCCGAAGGCGCTGTGCTTTTCCGCTTACTTCCTAGTCGAATTCGAAGAGCGCTTTTACAGGCGCCTCCAATATCGTCGCGATCTTTTCGAGATTTTCAAATTTCGGTCCAAACACGCCTCGTTCGATATTGCTAACGGATTCCACCGTCACTCCCATCTTGTCTGCAAGTTGCTCTTGTGTAATTCCCGCAGCCCGCCGCAACTCCTGAAGACGTTGTCCAAATTGAACCTTGAGCTTGCCCATTGAGCGTTCCTGTTTTTTGAACGCCTCATAGTATTGAAGTTGAACTTCGAGCATAACGAAGTTAAACCTCGGGCCCGGATTACATATGAAGCGAGGCGAAATGACGACATCGAAGCGACATTCAATCGACGCGAGACGCCGCCATTGACCGGTGTGCCGGTTGGCCTGACCGATGAGTTCGCCGCAGATACCGGCAAGCAGGCTCAATGGAAGGCATTCCTGAAAAGGAACAAGCTCGAAGAGATCGCATTCATCGATGTGGTTCCGATGTTGCGACGTCAATTCCAGCGAATAGGCGCGGTTTGATTGCTGCGCGAATTGGCAGTCGACGCCGGGCAGTCGACGCCGCCGCGCAGGCTCCGGCCGGAGCCTACGAGAAATCCGTTTCAGCGGCAATAGGATAATCAGGCGGGAACCGCCAACAAGCGGCGCCCCACTCTCCCCCGGGACGACAACGCTTGCACCGCCTGCGGCGCCGGCAGATCCCCGAGCCGGAACGCATTGGCCGAGTGCACCAGCGCATCGGCCTCCTGCCGCAGGCTCTGCGTCGCCGCGGTCGCCTGTTCCACCAGCGCGGCGTTCTGCTGCGTCATTTCGTCGATCTGCGCGATGGCCTTGTTAATCTGCTCGATGCCGACGCTCTGCTCGCGGCAGGCGCTGGAAATGTCGTTCATGATCCTCGCGACCTTCTCCACCGAGGCGACGATCCGGTCCATCGTCGCTCCGGCCTCATCCACCAGTTTGCCGCCGGTGTCGATTTCGCCCACCGAACGCTCGATCAGGGTTCTGATCGCGCGGGCAGAGGCAGCCGAACGTTGCGCCAGGCTGCGCACCTCCCCGGCCACGACCGCGAAACCGCGGCCGTGATCGCCAGCCCGCGCGGCCTCGACCGCCGCATTCAAAGCCAGGATGTTGGTCTGGAAAGCGAGGCCGTCGATCACGCCGATGATGTCGGCGATCTGGGCCGAACTATCCCTGATCGAGCCCATCGTGGCCACGACTTGGCCCATGACCCGCTTGCCGCCGACCGCCTGGCCCGCGGCGCCGGCCGCCAGCTCGTTCGCGTGCTGCGCGTTGCCGGCATTCTGCCTCACGGCCGAGGTCAACTCCTCCATGGTCGAGGCAGTCTCTTCCAGGTTGGAAGCCTGGACTTCGCTGCGGGCGGAGAGATCGTGGTTGCCGGCGGCGATCTCGCCCGACGCCATGGCGATCGTCTCGGCGCCTCCGCGCACCTGGTGCACGATGCGGCTCAAGCTGGCGGTCATGTCGTGCAAGGCGCGCAGGACTTGGCCCGGTTCATCCTGGAAGCGCAGGTCGATGGAATTGTCCAGATTGCCGGCGGCGACCGACCGGGCGATGCACACGGCATCGGCTAGGGGATGGGTGATGCTGCGCACGATGACTACCGCGCCAGCCACCGCGGCGCCGAGAGCGCCGGCCAGGATCAGCAACAGCAGCAAGGTGGCCGACTGGATCTGGGCCACGGCCTGCGCTTCCTCCTCGCCGTTGCGCGCGGTGCTCAGGCGCACCACCCGGTCGATCGCCGCGCGATGCGCCGCATAGCTGTGCGACAGACGATTCATCGCGGCGGCGGCGCCGGCGGCGTCGCGCCGCTGTATGGCCGGAATGAAATCGTCGAATGCCCTCGCGTAGAACTCCAGCGCCGGCGCGTGCGCCTGTTCGAGCAGGGTCGTGCGGATATCCCGTTCCAACTCCGCTTTCAGCCAGAAGGCATGGCGCGCCTCGTACTCGCCCTTCAGCTCGGCAAGGCGGCCGATCAGGGTCCGCTGTTCCGCCTCGCGCTCGGTGGCGGCGATCTGCAAGACCACGAGATAGGACTCGATGATGTAGGACGGCGGCGGCAGGACATCGGCCACCAGATCCTTGCCTTGCACGATGCGTTGATAGAGCGGGCCGTTGACCTTCAACGCACTCAGGGTCTTGAACGACCAGCCGCCGTAAGCGAGGAATCCCAGCGCGAACAAGGCGATCAGCAAGGCAAGGCGACGGGACAGATTCAGTTTTCTGAGCAGATTCATGGTCTTCTCCGGTATGGCAACGACGCGCCGCGCGATGTGCGCGGCAAGCCCGCCGGAGAAAGGTCGTTCCTGATGATTAAGAAAAATAAATATCCGACGAGTCGAGGCATTGTCGGAAGAAGGCAGGGAGTGCGCCGCAAATATTAACAAACGTTAATACTTGAGCGACGAGACGCCGTCCTTCATGAAAGGAGGCGGGAGATATGTACCAATTCGACCTATGTGCCGATGTTGTCGCCGGCGAGAAGAAACATCGCTTTGATGCGAGGTTTGCAGAAATACAACCGAATCGGTTCGAATTTGCCCGACCGGAGGCGAACCATTTGAGATTTTCCGGGTATTCCGGGTACTATCCCGACTCGCAGTACCAAAGTCCAGGGAACAGGACATAGACAAGAGAGACCGAAAGGCCCATGCGGCGCGCGCCGCATGGGCCTTTATGCTTGGCCTCCTCATGCGCTGATATTCATGCGGTGAATATTAGGCATTCCCAGAAAAAAGCAGACATATATGGCGGCGGTCCGTATAGTTGCACCTGTCTCCTCCATGTCTCCTCCTTTGATATGGACTTAAGCCCGCTCCCGTAGCGGGCTTTTTTTCGTCCCTCCGCCGCGCCGGGCGTCTATGGTTCGCGCGGCCGGTCGAGATGCAGCAGCGCTCTCGCTTCGGCGGGAAACTGCGCGGCTTCCCGGTGTTGAGTCATATCGCGATCCGCGTCCGCGATCAGTTCTTGCGCTGTCTTGTTTCGGGAAACGCAGCCTGCCTTGCCGATACTGACCATGACGCGAAATATGCGGTCGTCTATTTTCATCGGTTGTTCGATCGCGATACGCAGCGAACGCGTCACCAGGTCGACCGGAGAATCGTCGGCGTCCGTAACGGGCAGCGCCACGACGAATTCGTCGCTGCCGACGCGGGCGGCGATATCGCCGTCGCGAATGCAATTCAGGATGCGCCGCGCGACGGTCAGCAGGACCTGATCGCCGACGACATTGCCGTACACGTCGTTGACCAGCTTGAATTTATCCAGATCGAGAAACAAGACCACGATTTGCGGATTCTCCGCTTCCGCATCGAGCATCGCCTGCAATTCGCGCAGGAAACGCGGCCGATTCAATAGGCCGGTCACAAGATCGTGTTCGGCGAGGAAGTCGCTTTGCCGCTTGGCCTCATCCTTCAAGATGAGATCGCGCTTGAGCGCGCTCTTGAGCAGGAATGCTTCGCGGGAGAAGCGCTCTCGGGTGTGCATCGAAAACATGCCGATGATATTGGCGCTGACGAGGAAAAAGCAGTTTCCGACGAGGATGTGCCACTGCCCGTGCTCCACCATGCGCTGGACCCCTATGGCGATGCCCAGATAAAGCGCAGTCAGGGCGACGCCGACGATACAGGCGACGCCAAACCTGAGGTAGGTCCAGGTATACAAACCCATGAACACCAGCAAGAGCCCGGCGTAATAGGAATGCCAGGCCGAATCGGACGGCACGGCCAACGCAAGGATGTATTCAATGCCCACGCCCCAGATGAAATACGAGAGCGCGGTAACGGACGGATAATGTCGGATAAACCAGTCTCTCCGCGTGATCGCCAGCAAGACGATGCACGCATTCATGACTACGATGGCGCCCCGAACCATCCAGGCAACGTTCAGCATCGAGGGCATCGCCCAGATGTCCAGAACGCCGAATCCGGCGTAGAGCAAGGTGCATAAAGCATAGGTTTGCCAAACCACGCGAATTTTTTCGCTGGCGAGATCGATCTGATAAGCCGACTCGAGATCCGAAGAGAATCGCATCTACCTGGATACCTCAGCTCCGGAATACGGGAGTGCCATAGATTCCCCGTATCGATGTTGCAAAAGGAATGATGGTTTCAGCGTAACGCAAGTGTTATTACAAAGAGAGGATATTGTATAAACCCTTCGCAAGGATATGCAGTATCTAAAAAAGCAATAGGCAAGCGATCCGTGCGGATGTAGCGGCCTGCCCAACACCCGCCTCGCGTTCCGTTGGGCGCGATCCGACGAATGGCATCCGCGCCGCCGTCCGTCTTTGACGAGACACGCCGCGAACCGTTGATCCGCTTGGCCGGGGCCCAGGTTCTCGTCGTGGCACGCTCCATGCATTTCATCGGCCAAGCCCGACAGGGCGAGCGACACCCCCGATCCACTTACCTACTTTCAGGAGAATGACGATGAATGCACTCATGATCAAGGACCTGCCCGCGGCCAAGGAATTGGGCCGGGCAGCGATGAGCGCCTTGTGCGGCGGCATGGGACGAACTCCGCCCCAAATACTGGCATGGGAGTTGACGCATAAGCCGGCGACGTGGCAAGGCTTGGTCTTGGATGCGGACGGGCGCTTGACCGTGCCGGCGATCTGAGCGGCGATTCGACGCCAGCCGATCGCCGACGTATTCCCGGGCGCCGGTAAGCGAACGGGAAGGCTTCCGCCCTCCCGTTCGCTTCGTGCCGGCGCCGATCGCCGCTTATCTCACCGGCCTCACCATGCCGTGCGTCCGTAATACTGAGGCCGCGAGAACAAGGCCTGCATGTATGCCGCATAGGCCGGATCGTAGCCGCCGTAGGCACCGCCGCCGGGTTGCTGCCCCCCTTGTCCGGCCAGGGTGCCGAACCATGCTTGCGGAGCGAGCGCCTGATGATCGGCGTAGACCTGCGGACGCACGCTCTGCGGAGCCGCGGAGCCGATCGCCGTGCCCAATGCGACGTTGGCCGCGGCGCTCAACTGCGGCTGCAGACCGACCGCGACCAAGGCATCGGGCATGCCGAAGCCGGTACGGGTGGCGTCGCCCAGATTCAAGCGGCGGCAGCTGGCCTTGATGATCTGGAACAGGCGCTCGACTCGTTCCGGGCTCCGGGCCTTGTAGGTGCCCTGGAAGTCCGGATGATGCGCGAGCACCAGGGCCGCGAGGCCGGTGACGTGCGGCGCCGCCATCGACGTGCCGTCCCATACCGCGTAGTTGTTGGCGGGCACCGAGGAAGTGATCGCCACTCCCGGCGCGCAGACCGCGATCTCCGGTCCGAAGCAGCTGAACTTGGCGGCGAAGAAGCCGTCCGCGTCGACGAACTGGGTGATCGTTTGCGAGTGGTAGCTGTCCGGCGGGAATTCGTTCAGCTTGCCGATGGCCGCCACCGCGAGCACGTTGGGCGACGAGGCAGGATACTGCACTGGGCCGCCGGAGTTGCCGGCCGCGACGATGCAGGCAATGCCGGCGCGCTTGGCGCGCAGGATCTGCTGCTCCAGCGCTTCGGACGGCTCGGCGCCGCCCAGGCTGAGATTGACGACGTCGATCTGCTTCTCGATGCAGTATTCGAGCGCGTCGATCAACTGGCTGGTCTGTCCGCCGGGGAACAGCTTGCAGACATGGACTTCCGCATCCGGCGCGAAACCGCGTATGCCGAGCGCGTTGTCCGCGCCGGAGATGATGCCGGCGCAGTGCGAACCGTGCGAGATGGTGTCGTCGGTCCAGGTATCCGGGCTGGCCTTCTTGTTGACGATGTCGAAGCCGAAGTGGATCTTGCGCAGATCGTCGTGCGTCAAGGCCGCGGCGCCGGAGTCGATGACCGCGACCTTGATGCCCTGGCCGCGATACTGCCCCGGCAACTGATCGAGGCGCATCGCCTTCTGTCCCCATCCGTAGGCCTGCTCTTGCGGGAAATTGGCGAGCGTCGGCCAGTCGGCCAGGGGGCGCAGCCCGACGACATTCGCTTCGTCGGTGCTGATTTCCGGATTCTGCTGGTAGAAGCTCCAGTAATCGCTCTTCGGTTTCACGTACAGGCCGCGCACCGATTGCACGGTTTCGCCGAACAGGCTCAACGAGACTTGGCCGCGTTCGTTGGTGATGCCGCTCGCGGGCAGCAGGCTGCCGAACAGATAGACTTCGGCGTCCTTGATCGGCGCATTGTCCTTGCCGAGGACGACGATGGTGGTCGACAGCACGGGCCCCGACACCGGATAGGAACCGGCCACCATGGGCGGCTGCTGGAAAGCCGGATCGTGCATCGTGAGATATTGGTCGCGCTCGACGATCAGCCGTCCCTGCGCCTGCTGGTGCAGCATGAACGCCTTCTGATCGGCCATCTTGGCGACCAGCACGCCCGGCGCTTCCCCGAAGCCGTCGGCCAGCGCGCCCACGATGTTCTTCGGGCCGACCGTGTCGACCACTTCGATATCGGGCGAGGATCGCAACGCCTGTTCGACGAAGCTCAGCGACAGCGGCTGCAATCCCATCAATTGCATGGCGGGAGAACGGCGCGCGGTCACCAGATACTGGCTCTTTCGTTGCGAAACGTTGCGCCCGCCCGTCCCGGACTGGGGTGATGGCGCGCCAGCGCCGGACGTCTTGGCCGCGGGTTTGCTCGCTGACGACGATGAGCCGTCTCCGCTCGCGGTTTGGTTGTCCTGGGGATTGGCGCCGCCTGATTCAGGAGTTTTTGCCATATGTATTCCTTTCGTGCCTATTCGTTCTTCACGCCATCGAAAAGCGATAGCGGACGATCGGGTTCAATGATCAATCGGGTCTTTGCGTTGCGGAATTGCTCTTCCAGAGAGTGGGCCTTCTCGTGAGGCATTTCGATCACGGCGGTATGCGGTTGTTCGGCCGGACCGATGACGTCGAGCAGCTTCATGCAGTCGTCCCCCTCGGTGTTCTTGATGAACTCGCTGAGCTGCTTGCTATCTTCGGAGCGAACGATGTAGCGGCCGCTGCCGTGCTTGGAATCTGCCAATGGCATGTGAACTCTCCTCATCTTCGCGTCGCGTCTCCCGCAACGGCGGAAGGCGCGACGCTGTTCTCGCTGCTTTACTTACCGGCGCGCATCAATGCAAAGTCGGCTGGCCGCCATAGCCGCCGCTGCCTTGTCCTACCTGGTAGCCGGGATAGGAGCCGCCTTGTTGAGCCTGCTGCGCTTGTTGCGCTTGCATGGCCTGCTGCTGAGCATAGGCCGCCATCACCGGATCGATGCTGAAGGGCAGGAACTGGCGGCCGAGCTGGCCCGCGATGCCGCCGATCTGCGAACCCAGCTGGGCATTGCCGAGCGCGCCGCCGATCGCGCCGCCCAGCGGCTGGCCGATCTGGCCGATCAGGTTACCGAACCAGCCTTGCGGCGCCAGCTGTCCTTGCTGCGCCATTTGCGCTTGCTGCGCATAGGCGGCCGCGATCGGATCGACGTTGAAGGGCAGGAATTGGCGGCCGAGCTGGCCGGCGACATTGCCGATCTGCGAACCCAGCTGGGCATTGCCGAACAGGCCGCCGATCGCGCCGCCCAGCGGTTGGCCCACTTGTCCCAACAGGTTGCCGAAGAAGCCTTGCGGCGCCATCTGCCCTTGCTGCCCATAAGCCGCAGCCATCGGGTCGACGCTGAAGGGCAGGAACTGGCGGCCGAGCTGGCCCGCGATGCCGCCGATCTGCGAACCCAGCTGGGCATTGCCGAGCGCGCCGCCGATCGCGCCGCCCAGCGGCTGGCCGATCTGGCCGATCAGGTTGCCGAACCAGCCTTGCGGCGCCAGCTGTCCTTGCTGCGCCATTTGCGCCTGTGCTGCCTGCAATGCTTGTTGTTGCGCATAGGCAGCGGCGACGGGATCGGCGGAAAACGGCAGGATCGATCCGCCGATACCGCCGGCGACCTGGCCGATCTGCGATCCCAGCGAGGGGTTACCGAAAAGGCCGCCGATAGCACGACCGGCGAGCCCTCCTAACGGCGCGCCGATCAGGCCGCCGAAGAAGCCCTGCGGCGCGAACTGTTGAGAATTACCGCCTGGGAAGCCACCGGAGATACCTTGTAGAGATTCGTTCATGTCAGGATCCTTATGCAATGGCGACTGCCGGAACGGAACCGGCCGCAGGCTGATGAAAAACTGCGCTTGCGTAGGCAAGTCTTTCAACAGCCTGCGGCAAAACCTGAAACAGCATCAATGCGAGACGACAATCAGATAAGCGATGCATGCAAGGTCTTGCGTCGATCCGAACCGGGCACTGCGCTGTGTTTTTCATATGTGTCGCGGTCATCGACGTTCGACGATGCTCACGACCCGTTACGCAAAGGCATGTCCGCAATCCATGTTGCGGGATGGCGGTATGCGATTGCCCGATTAGTCTTATTGAGAGGGGAACAGTTTTCAAGCGCACTTTTAGTGCGCTTGAGTGCGCTCAATAGTGCTTGCATCACGCTTGTGCGGCGATGCACCGGAATGGCACCATACGGGGGGCCCGATGGGCGAGCTACATTTGCTGGAACAAGTGGCCGTATGCGCGACTGACTTCGAGTCTTTCTTCATGATTGCGCAGCGAAACCAGCTGCCGCCCGCGCATGTCGCGCGCCACTTCGGCGATCGCATCGACCCGCACCAGCGTGGAACGATGGATGCGCCAGAACTCGGCGGGATCGAGTTCGTCCTCGAGCTCCTTGAGCGTCTTGCGGATCAGCACTTGCATCTGCTCGGTCTGCACCCGCGTGTATTTTTCCTCGGCGCGGAAGAACAGCACTTCGCGCGTGCTGATCATGCGCACGCTGTTGCCGACGCTGGCCTGGATCCAGCGCAGATATTCCGATTTCCTGTCGCCGCCCTGCTGCGTCAACAGCGATAGAAAGCGCTCGATGTTGCGCGGCGCTTCATCCAGCCGCGCGCGCAATCGGTCGCAGGCCCTGGCGAGCCGGGCGGCGTCGACCGGCTTGAGCAGATAATCGATCGCCCCCTGTTCGAAGGCCTGGATCGCGTATTGATCGTAGGCAGTCACCAATACGACATGGCAGCGGTTGAACAACAGCCGCGCTGCCTCGATGCCGTTCAAGCCGGGCATGCGGATGTCGAGAAAAACGATGTCGGGCTGCAACGCGCCGGCCCGCGCGACGGCATCGAGGCCGTTGGCCGCTTCGCCGACGATGCGCAGTTCCGGCCAGGCTTCGCGCAAGCGGGCGCGCAGCTGATCGCGCATCGGTTCTTCATCGTCGACGATCAATGCCGTCGGCAGGCGGGTCGCGCTGGTCATGGGCTTAACGGTATTCCTCGGCAACATTCGACAGGTAAGGCACGCGGATCGACACATAGGCGCCGCCGCTGGCGGGCGCTTCGATGACGAGCTGGGCCTTGCGTCCGAATAATACCTTCAGCCGCTCGCGCAGGTTGGCCAGGCCGATGCCGTCGCCGGCATGCAGATCGAAGCCGACGCCGTCATCGGTCACATCGACGCACAGCAGGTCGCCGATGGCCCGCGCCCGGATCTCCACGCGGCCGCCCTGCGTCTTGGGCTCCAGGCCGTGCTTGATCGCATTCTCGACCAGCACCTGCAGCATCATCGGCGGAAACGGGGCGTCGGCGAGTTCGAGCGGGACATCGATCGATACCGCGAGACGCTCCTTCATGCGCGCCTGCATGATGGCGAGATAGGCGCGCGACAACTCGACTTGGCGGCCCAGCGTGCTGCCGCCGGTCTCGCGCATTTGCGGCAAGGCCGAGCGCAGGTACTCGATCAAATGGGCATGGATGCGCGCGGCTTCCGACGGATCGGTCTCGATCAGCCGGCCGATCAAGGCAAGGGTGTTGAACAGGAAATGCGGTTCGATCTGCGCTTGCAGCATGGCGATCTGCGCTTCCAGCAAACGCCGCTCGAGCGACTCGACCTTGACGCGTTCGGATGCCTCCCTGGCGGCGATATCGGCGCGCCGTTTGCCGCCCGCCATCACTTTGACGCCGAGCGACACGAAAATGAAGAGGACCGGCAATTCCGCGGCGCCGAATGGTGCCGCGATCAATAGCGCGAGCGCCCAGATGAACGCTAGCTTCGGCCAGGAAACCACCGCGACCCAGTCGACGAAGCGCCACCAGTAGACGCCGGCGGCTTCCTGGATCTCGTGCAGCCGTTCCACGATGCGATTGTCGGTCGGCGTATTCATGGCCGTTCTCCCCGTGTATCGTCCAAACGCTCCAGGCGCGGCCGGCGGGGCCGCATGGCGTGCGCCACGGCGGCCGCGACCAGCTTCACGATCAGCGCGACCAGGAACAATGTGATGGCGAGGGGAAGTATGGTGAAGACCAGCGCCGCGACCACGCACACCAGCAGCAGGCGCGGCAGCGGCATGCGCATGAGCGCGCCGACGATCGCGGCCGCGAGAGCGATGAAGGCATGGCCGACGTCGCGCGCCATGGCCATCATCGAACCGAGGGAAAAGTGTTTCATGCGAACTCCTGTTGATTGCCCGGAAGATCCGGCCCGCATTTCAGCGCTGCCGATAGCGGAACGATAGCCGGTCGCCCGGGCCGCATGAACAGGCTTCCGACCAATTGTGGATTCGATGGGATGAATGGCGGCAAGGAGCGACGAACCGGGCGGACCGGCCATGCTCCGGCGATATGTCAGGGAGCCGCATAGCCGTCGGTCAGCGCGGCGAGAAACTGTACGACATCGTCGATTTCATCGTCAAGCAAGGCCGGCGCCATGCCGGGCAGGCGGTCGAACGGCGCGCGCGATGTCTCGACGTGCATCCGGTATGCCGGCGGCAGATCGTTGAACTTGCCCGCGAAACCATCGGCGTCCAGCGGATACCATTCCCACGGATGCGTATCGCGCCGCACATGGAAGGCGACGGCCTCCCGCAGGCTGGCGATGACGCCATTGTGGAAGAAGACCTTGCGGGTGGCGACATTGCGCAGCGTCGGCACCTTGAATGCTCCGCACAGCGCCGCATTGCCGGCCAGATCGGTGCGTGCCGGCCCGCACAGCCCAAGATCGTAATAGCGGGGATCGGCATTCGCGCGGATCGCCGGATTGCGCGGCACGCCGAGATTGGCGTACCCGAAATCGGTGAACAAGGGCGGCGCGCCGGCGGCCGGCTTGCTCGGATGGCAGGCGGCGCAATTGCCCTTGGCCGGGTCGTTGAATAACGCCAGCCCGCGCAACTGGGTGCTTGTCAGCGTCGCCTTGCCGGCCAGGTAACGGTCGTACCTGGAGTCGAAGGATCGGAATCTTTCGTCCTGCCGCTGGTATTGCTGGAGCGCGAAGGCGGCGCGCTCGAACGCATCGTCCGGACGGTCGAAGATGGCGGCACCGAACACCGCCCGGAATTGCCCTGCGTAATCGGTGTGCCTGAGACGTTCGACGAGCGCGTGCTTGCTGCCATTGGCCATTTCATGCGCGGCCAGCAGCGGATGTTCCGCCTGCTCCGCGAGAGTCCGGGAGCGCCCGTCGCGATTGTAGCCGCCGCGCGGCTCGCCTTCCCGGGTAAAAGCGAACTCGGGATTGAAGACCAGGTAGCGCAACGATGGTGCGGCCCGGAACCCCGGCACGTCGCCGTTCCGCCCGCCGAGTTGGACGGCGCGGCGGTCGGTCTGGGCATGAGCGTTGTTCGGATCGTGGCAGACGGCGCACGAGAGCCGCCCCGATGCGGAGAGCGACCGGTCGTGGAATATCTTCTCGCCCAGGGCGGCGCTGGCGGTCAGCGGCGGCCCCATGCTCGGGAGCGGCGCGCCGCCGACGGAACCGACGCCGTCGTCACCGCCGCCGCATGCCGCCAGCGACAACGCGAACACCAGCGCGGCTGCCGGCTTCCCGCGCGCTTGCGTCATCCCTACTTCCCGATGACCATCAGGACGGCGTTATTGATCGAATACACCTTGCCGTCCGGCCCGAGCGCGACCGGCGTATACGACTGGTAGTAGCCGTTGTTCATGTTGAAGGTCTCGCTGAGCGTATTGGTGCCCAGGTTCCAGCGATACAGGTAGCCGTCGGAGCTGTTCATGAATACCGAGCCGGTGCTCGGATCGACCGCGGTGGTGTTGATGCACCACTCCGGGTAGCTGCCGGTGCTGGCCTGAAAGGGGCTGAGCACCGAGATCACTTCCTTCATCACGGTCACGCTCGGGTCGGTGCGATGCGCCTGGGTCGCGTTCGGGTCGAGGATCGCCATCCGATACTCGTCCGTGTAGTAGTCGTTGTACTTGCTCACCAGCAGATAGCTCGACGAGCCCGTATAGCCCGCGACCATCGATGCCGGCACGATGGAAGGCGTGAAGTCCCAGCCGAACGGGCCGGTCGCTTTCTGCGTCGCCAGCGTGCTGTCGTAATGCAGCATCCAGCCGGTGTAATAAAAGGACGAATTGCTGTCGCCGAGCACGCCGAAATACACGTCGCCGTCCGGCCCGACGGTAGGCGACGAGGTGCCGCCCTCGGTCAGGTCGGCCGTGTAGCCGGTCTTGTGATCGAGCAGGAGGACCTTGTTCTTGGTCGCCAGCGTCGCGCTGTCGAGCGCCACCAGATAGCCGAACGGACGCAGGGAGCCGTTCAGCACGGAGCTCATGACGGCATACACGGTAGTGCCGTCGTAGGACAAGGCCGGCGCCGCGCTGGCCTGCGCCTTGACGATCCGGCTGTCGCCGGTGGCCGCGGCGGCGGCGACCCAGCTGCCGTTGCCGTCGGCGTCGACGCGCGCGATGCCGCCGGCGATGCCGAGCGGATTGGTGCCCGCAACCTTGAAGCCGAAATAGACCGTGCCCTGGGCATCGATGGTGAGCGGCGTGTTGATGATCACGCTGCTGTCGTATGCCGCTTGGTTCGCCGCGTACGCCGCGGCGCCGTAGAAGACGACGGTCCGCAGCTCGCCCGGCGTGCCGTCGACGTTGTCGCGGTAATAGAGCTTGCCGCCGGCGCCCGGAAAATACACGCGCCCGTTCGCGGTCAGAGCGGCGTTGAAACTGGTCTTGCTGGTAGGCGGAACGTAATCGGTATCGACCTGCCACTTGAGCGTGCCGTCGACGCCACTGCGCGCCTCGATCCGGAAAGTGCCGGCCGAGGTGACCTTGACCGGCAGGATGACGGTATTGCCGCTCGAGATGACGGGCGAGCCGTAATGCCCGGTCGACAGCAGGTTGGGGACCGGCGACCCGTTGATCGCACGGTAGACCGGTTGCAAGTCCACGTCGGCGCGCCACACCACGCGGCCAAGAGTCTGGGCCGACGTGCCGCCGGTCTGCGCGCTGTGCTGCGCGTCGCGGCCGAAGTTCAGCCAGGCGGAAGACCGGTCGGTCGAGGCGCCGCTTTGCGCAAGCAAGGTGACGGTCGATGCGATTCGCGATTGATATTGCGCCGACGTCGTGGACGACGTCACGCCAGACAGCATCGCGCGCGCCGATGCGGCCGCCTGGGCGCCGCTATAGTCGGATACCGCGTCGGAAGTGCGCAGGGTATCGGTGAAACTGGTGGCGGCCGCCACCCGGTTCGCGACCAGCGCGGCGTCGAGCAAGCCTTGCGGGCTCTGGTTCATCAACGCGCCGGCCAGGATGGACAAGGCCGCATTGCCCCTGGTCAGGCCGTTGTTGTCGATGGCATCGACCCAGAACTGGCGTCCGCTTTCGGCCGGCGCGCGGCCCAGGACATTGTTGAAGATCGCCGTGACGAACGACGAGGTATCGCCGGCGCCGTACAGGTTCTGGGATTCCTGGCTGGTGCCGAAAGCATCGACCAGTGCGCGCAACGACGCGTTGCTGGCATAGGCCGCATTCAATTCCTGGATGCCGGTCGGCGCATTCATCGCAACCAGCGCGGCCGAAAAATTGGCTTCGCCGCCCGGGTCGGCCGGCCGGCCGAAATACGCGACATAGAGTTGCTGGACGGCGGCCCGATAATCCGCCTGCACTGCCGAGGATGCCGCCAGCAGTTTTTGCGTGCCGGGTTGCTGCGTATCGACGCCGCTGCCGCATCCCGTGATTGCCAGGCTTGCGGCGAGCAACACCGCTCCTACGAGTCTCTTCCTCATTCGCGGCCTCTCCGGGTCGTATGAAAGAAAAACATTGTATTGGGGAAATATTTCGAGTCAAGCAGCCTCAGTCCAAGCGACGCCAAATACCTCGGGATCGATAATCTGAATGCCACGGGCCGCGAACCGCCCCTCACCCGGCAGCGTAGAACCACACGGTCCGGATCACGCCGTCGACGACTTCGTACACGACCGCAACTTCGAACGGTTCGTCGCGCACGCCCGTAACGCGCTCGTGATCGATGACCTTGTTGCCGACTACGATGCGATTGAGCACCTCGGCATGCAGCGCGGGAAGATTGAAGCGGTTGTTGGCATAGTGCGCGGCGAATGCCGCCTTGCCCTGGAGCGTCGGCTCCGCCGCCGGCGGGGCGTAGACCTTGATGTCGTCGCTGTAGACCTTGATGAATCGCTCCAGGTCGCGGGCGTTATAGGCGTCGAGTTGCTCTTGCGCCGCGGCTTGCGGTGTCATGCTCTGCATTCTTGCTCCCTCAGTTCTGGAAAACGATGTGCGCCGACTCCGTGGCGACGATGCGCGGACCGAAGCTCGTGACATTGGCGAGCGTGATGTTATGGTGCTCGCGGATCTGGCGGCCGCCGGCGTGCTCCTTGTCGTGCGTGGTGTGCGCGTCCGCCGCCAGCAAGACCGGAAAGCCGAGCGCCGCCGCGCGCCGCGTGGTCGTGTCGACGCAAAACTCGGAAGCATAGCCGCAGATGACGAGCCGCTTCGCGCCCCTGGCAGCGAGCAGTTCCGCCAGCGGCGTGCCGAGGAAGGAATCCGGCGTGCTCTTGCGCACGAATACGTCCCCCTCTTTCACGATCAGGTTGCGTTCAAGCTGCCAGCTTTCGCTGCCGTATTGCAGCATGCCTTCGGCGCGTTCGTGCTGGACGAACACCACCGGCGCACCGGACGCGCGGGCGCGCTCGGCCAGGGCATTGATGCGGCCGACGACGGCGTCGGCTTCGTAAGGGCGCGGCTCGTCGTCGAACAGGCCGCGTTGGACGTCGATGATGATCAGGGCTGTAGTCATGGTGAAGAGGAGAACGGAACGGCGTGGCGCCCCGTATGATAACCGTCGATGGACTTCAGCGCGATGCCGTGCCGTCGGAGCCGCCCTGCAAGGCCCACGCCATCGCCAGCAACAGCAGCGTGATGGCCGCCGCCAGCGACAGCTTCGCCGTCAACGGCAGCGTCGCCGCCCCCGATAGAAGAATGTTGTTCAGGATCGCGATCGGCACGAACAACGCGACCGCCAAAGCAGCCCCGGCCTTGCCGCGCGTCGCGGTGAAACGCTCGACGTCCGCGAGCACGAACGGCGGGTGCGGATCGCGCGCCGCGACGTCGGCCGGGCGCCAGCCGGTGCGGCGAATCCAGATGGCGAGCCGGTCGGTCCATCTGTCCGCCCTGGCGGCATCGCGCCACAGGTGCGCGAACCAGTCGAATTGCGCCCACACCGGGTTCCAGCTGCGGAACGGCTTGCGCACGCCGAAGACGCAGGCCTCGCGCTCGTCTTCCCAGGTGCCGAACAGCTTGTCCCACACCATCAGCGTGCCGCCGTAATTGCGGTCGACGTACACGTCGTTGACCGCGTGGTGGACGCGATGCGCGCTGGGCGTGTTGAGTATGCCTTCGATCAGCGGCAGCCTGTCGATCAGCCGGGTATGGATCCAGAACTGGTAGAGCTTGTTGAAGGTCAAGAGGACGATGAAGACTTCCGGCGGACACCCGGCGACGGCCATCGGCAGGAAGATCGGCATATGCATGAGATCCTGGAACGCTCCCTGGCGCAACGCCGTCGTCAGGTTGAATTCCTCGCTCTGGTGATGCGGCACATGTCCGCCCCACAGGAAGTTGATCTCGTGCGACCAGCGGTGCGCCCAGTAATACAGGAAATCCAGCACGAAGAAGAACAGGATCCATGTCGTCACCGAGCCGGCATCGAAGCGGAACAGCGCGTAACGGTTCGCGATCCAGGCATAGCCCAATAACAGCCCGCCCTTGACGAACACCTCGAGGGTAACGGTCCAGGCGCCGCAACCGAGACTAGCGAGGCTATCCGCCAATTGGTAAGCGTCCAGGCGCCGGCGATGCGCAAGCCAGGCCTCGATGCCGATCAGCAGGAAAAACACCGGAGTGGCCGCGGCGATCAATGCGTTGTTGTTGAGCATGGGATTCGGCGATGGCGATCTGGACGGACGCGGCGCTAGGCGCGACGCGATCCATAGGACGCTTCCCCGTGCGAGCTGTGCAGCAACGCGATGCGTCGCCCAACTGCCTTCCCCCCAGGTTCGCACCTGGATCGGCATCGGAAGCGTTGTACTTCTTGCAAATATGGATCGCTGTCTGACGCGTCGCGCGCCTTGCCTGCCCTGCTTCCGGCGCGAACGCGTCCACGTCAATTTATGAAATGAGTCCCAATTCTCTAAGGACGACGTTCATTCGGCGTCAAATTTTGGATAGCTTGCTCCTTCAAGCATCGCGGGGACGGAGCAATTCACACCGGGCAGATTTTCCCAACTAGCGTCGCCTTCTTGGGTTTGCATCATATTTGCCCAATGCAAGGTTTGACTGTCGCCGAAGCCGGTCGTCATTTGCATCTGAAAAACCCATCGTTCACCGATCTTGGTCATGCTGCCGAACCCGGTGATGATGGATTCATTCCGGCGACCGCTGCTGACGAACGTGATTTGCACCCTGCCATCGGCGGTCACCGTGCCCACCATGCTGCGTTGCTGGGGCGTTTCGGCACGCTTGGTGCCGCTTTCGTCCGGAGTAAGCACAAGGGCCGAGGATACGCCCCAGAAATAGCCGTTCTTATAGCCGGAAATATGCCACACCGTTTGGTCGCATTTCCAGGCAAGCAAATCGTCATCGGCCGAGAATTGAAGCGCCGGCAAATCCGGAGTAGTTACATACCAGTAGGTATCGGCCAGAAAATCCCAGGTGGTGCGATTGGTATCAGACACGTGTCTCTCCTCTTCTTGAATTTCCAAATCGGCACAATCGAACTCAAACGATCCGTCGTGCTTCCCAAGTCCCCAAATCGAATGCGCTTATCGAAGCCCTCCTCTCCGTTTTCCAACAGGATATCCATCTCGTTCCAAGACGAACGCGCTTCGAGAAGCGTCTCGTTGGAATCGTCCGGAAATAAAAACATCGACTTCACGTCCGACCGGAGTCTTTGTATTTTCCGCAAATCTCCACTCTCCAATATGGACCGCTCCCGTGTCTCGCTGCGCCGCCTTGAACATGGCGCGCATAGGATAAAGTGATGAGGCCATAGCGTGAAGGCCGGCTTTTTTTGCATCGGCTTTTTTCGACATTTCGATGGGCGCGGCGATCACGACAAACAGGCCGAAGAAGATGCCAGCCAGGATAACGAAACCCATCAACATTTCCACAAAATTTTTCGTCGGCCCCACCTTGGCGGACAGGAAAGCTGTCGATCTTTTCCCTTCGTCCTCTTATCCGACGTTTGCCACTCCTTGAATTGTCCAAAGTAAAACACAAAAAGTAAGAAGGAGGGCCGTAAGTTTGCCTCCTTGGCGGAGATGATCGGCCTCTCCGTCTCGATCGGCGGCGTTCAGCTCGCTTTCCTGCCCTTGCGGTCCGCTCATCGGGCGTATCCACCCGCCGCCGCCCATTACGGACGCACCCGTGGTTGCGGTCCTTCGCACGCCGGCTTCGTTGGCCTGCTCGCCCTTGCGGCAGCGCACGACTCGTAATGAGGGTCTTCCGACTCGCCCAGGCATTGCCGCAATGCGCGCGCTTTTCGTTTCCATGCCGCAGAGGCGCCAGCGCACTCAAGCCGCGCTCCTGTAGCATCCGGCCCGGTGCGGCAAACAACTCCGCCCTAGCTTGCGCAGCTGCAGCGAATGACGGAACCGCAGCAGGCCTGTCGCCTCCGGCGCCGTCTCTCCGCCCGGATCGATGCCGGCGAAACGGTGCAGGCTAGCGCTGTCGCACGGCGCTTCCCACGGCACGATGCGGCCCGTCGTCTCCAGGAACTGGTCGCGCCGCGCCGGCCTGCGCCACCGTTCGCATAAAAGTCGTACAAATGATATTGCCGTTGATCAACATCAATAATCTCAATCCCTTCGGCGGTAATACTTGCCCGGCCCGGCTACCTAGCCGAGTTGTGCCGCCAATCATCACCCGTCCTTATCCGGGATCGGGCGTGCTTGGCTTTACTGTTAGCTTCCCAAAAAACATACAAGGAGGAGAAGCATGTATTTAGTCCGTCGAAGCGTTACCTCGTTTTTTGCTCTCATAGCGATGCTGGCGTCCCTGATTGTCTCTGGAGGCGCCAACGCCATGTCGGGAGACCCCTCGAAGATCGATCGCCTCTTCGCCCAGAAGATGGTGTCCGATCTGACCAACTACTACTACGACGTCATCGTGGTATTCCGCAACAAGGCCGATACCGCCAAGCTGTCGGTGTTCCGCCGCCAGCTCAAGACGTATCAAGTGCTACCCATGGCCCGCATCCTGTTGAGCGAAACCGAAGTCAACCAGGTCTCGGCCTGGCCTGAAGTCCTCTTCATCGAGCCCAACCGCAAGCAGAAACTCTTCAACGCCGAAGGCCGCGTCCTGACCCGCGCCGAAGAAGTCCAGCAAGTCCTCGGCCTGCAAGGCGCCGGCGTGACCGTCGCCGTCATCGATACCGGCGCCGATGGCTTGCATCCCGATCTCGGCAACGTAGTCAAGAACTATGCCGTCGCCGGCGTGCTGGGCACCGACCTGACGCAGGTCTATGTGTCGTTGACGCCGGACGGCATCGATGTGCAAACCTCGGTCATCGAGCAATCCAACGGCTCCCTCGGCACCAAGTGGAATACCGACGAATACGGCCATGGCACCCATGTGATCGGCACGATCGGCGGCACCGGCGCCGATTCGGAAGGCCACCTCCGCGGCATGGCGCCCAAGGCCACCATCGTCAGCTATGCCACCAGCACCGGCATCAACCTGCCATTCACGCTGGAGGCGTACGACCACATCATCGCCAATGTGAAGGCCGGCCGCTCCGATATCCGAGTGATCAGCAATTCGTGGGGCAGCTCGGAATCGGAAACCTTCAATCCGAGCCGATCCACCAACGTCGCATCGCGCCTGGCCTATGAAGCCGGCATCCTGTCGGTCTTCGCCGCCGGCAACGAAGGTCCGGGCCAGGACACGCTCAACCCGTATGCCGCCGCACCGTACGTGCTCGGCATCGGCGCGACCAACAAGTCCTACGGCATGACCGGCTTCTCGTCGCGCGGCCGCCCGGATGCCAATCATGACCGCGAACTGGCCCTGGCCAACCTGAAGGCGTTTCTTGCCGCCTCGCCCGCCGAGCAAAGCGCCTGGGATCATGTCGCCAAGCCGATGGGAGTCTATCGACCGAGCATCGTGGCCCCCGGCGAGAACATCGTCTCGGCCCAGAATCCGGTCCATCCGATGACCCATACCGGCACCAACTATGGCGCTGCATCCGGCACCTCGATGGCGACGCCGCATGTCAGCGGCCTGGCCGCGCTGGTGCATCAAGCGCGCGATCAGAAGGGTGCAACGCGCTTGTCGCCGCTGGACATGATCCGCCTGTTCGAGGTGACGGCGAACAGGTCCGTCATGTACGGTTACGACGCCTACGAGGCCGGCGCAGGCTTTGCCGATGTGCGCGCCGCCGTCGATGCGGTCAATGCCGGCAACATCCCGACCGCGGTTACGGCCGCCCATCTGGTCAAGTTCAATCCGGGTCCGGTCACCGTCAAATCCGGCACTTACAGTGGCGTCGCCACGCTCAATTCGTTCCAGACCAACGAAGGGTACGGCTTGCACAAGGTCATGGTCGAACCGGGCGCCGTCAAGCTGTTCGCCGATGCGCAATGGGCCCTGCAAGGCAACAACCTGTACATCTCGCTCTACGCGCCGGGCGTCAATCCGAAGACCGGCACGCCGGCCGCCCAGTCGGCCGGATTGACCACGGTCACGAACTACCGCTTCGTCGAAGTCAAGTTTCCTGCCCCCGGCGAATGGCATGTCCGCGTCGACGGCCGCGTCAACCTGGTCGCCACGGAGTACACCGGCAAGTGGCAAGTCACCGTCCCCGAGAACGTCCCGCCGACGGCAGACATGACCTTGAGCACGACCAAGGTTGCCAGCGGCGAGCCGGTCACGATCACGGCGAAGGTACGCGACGGCAACGGCATCGCCTCCGTGGCGGATGCTCGCGTTCGCGTGGCAACCGCTACCGGCAAGGCGATCTATTCGTTCGACAAGTCGGCCTTCGCCCTGCAAGGCGATGCCCTCGTCTTCGCGAAAACCATCGTCCCATCCGGCAAGGCGCCGTGGACCGTCGAGGTGTCGGCGAAGGATGCCCGCGGGCTCTCCGTCGTCAAGCAAGCGACTATCGGCCGTAAATGAAGATCGTACGCAATTGGAAAGAACGAGACACGGGTCTCCGAACTGTCATCGGATTTGCCGACGCAGCGAAGAATGAGCCTCCAACCCTCTGCTTGGCCGTCGACAACGAACACGGACGGCACGCGCCAATTGCCAAGTAGTTAGCCGGCATAGTAGGACGCTGCGCCCAACATGCGCACGTCCTACCTTGCCGATAATCCGCGCATATTCGATAAGCTCGCCCGTTGCTAGTCGTACCGTGTGAATAGCGATTGATTCCATAGCTACGGCCACCTTGATTGATTTAAACGGCACATTACGCCAAGCAAACCCCGGTATGTGCACCAGGGCGATACTTCGATGCAGTGAAAATCAAACGTGGGTAGAGGTGCGGATCTGTTCATGGACCTCGGCTGGATCTATGATGCTCGGAACTTCATAACTCCAAGCGCGGAGCAGCCCTACAACGTCGCGGATGTATTGATTGGCATGATCCAAACCGTCGATAGCCAACTTCTTCTTTTCGTCAAAATAGCTGCGTTCCATCTTTCCAGGCATGATTCTCTTTCGTGTGGCCACCGGCCGGCGCGGGCGCCATCAGGCGCGGTTTTTCCTTTCTAGTAATCATCTGCCCGAACGCCGGTTTGTGCAGCATGAAAACATACGGCAGCGTCACGGAGAGCAGCAGCCTCTGCCGGTCGAAGCGATCCCGCTTCGTCGAGCCCCACGTCTGCCACCAGTCGAGCAGCCAATCGGCGCAATGCGCCGCAGGAAGTTCCATGCCATCCTGCCAGCCAACCGCATCCTGCACGCATTTTGCAAGTTCCTCCCAGGACATTTGCGTTTGATTCGTACTCCGCCTACACCGATGGTGCAAACACAAGGGCGAAATGCGATATGACTGTTTACTGCAACCGGCGGCAGTTGGTTTGGTCTACGTCTTAAGTACTGCCTCATAAAGGAGTTCGTCATGGCAACAATGACCCCTCATATCAACGAACGACGCCATATACCGGATCGCCGTAAATCGTCCCTGTCCTCTGCGACGTCCGATGTCACGCGCTACGACGAGAAGCGCATGAGCGCGATTGATTGGGTGGCGATGACCCTGCTGATCATCGGCGGTTTGAACTGGGGACTGGTCGGCCTGTTCAATTTTGACCTAGTCGCTACGCTCTTCGGCGAGATGTCGGCATTGTCCCGCATTATTTATGCCCTCGTTGGACTGTCGGCGCTATATTCGATCTATACCGCGAGCAAGATGAGCCACGGCAACAGATAGACTGATCAAAGAGTCGGTGGATTTGCGGCAGCGGGCGATATTGAGGTTGGGCGCGAATTTCGGATACCAACGGTGACAGTTTAAACTGAGAACTGAAGGTGTTGGATGTGCAAGATTCCAAAGCAGCATTACACGGTCGAATTCAAGCAGGAAGCGGTTCGGCAAGTCGAGGCGGAAGGCAAGAGCCTGTCGCAGGTAGTATGCGACCTGAGCATTGCCGAGCAAACACTGCCGAGCTGGCGCAAGGCGGCCAAGGCGGCAAGCTGGCGGCTGGCAAACCGGTGACGCCGGAGCAAATGGAATTGTCGCGGCTGAAAACGGAGAATACGCGCCTGAAGATGGAAGTTGAAATTCTAAAAAAGCGACGGCGTACTTCGCGAAGGAATCGCCGTGAGGTATGCCTGGATCGACTCCCAACGCGATTCCTATCCCCTGCAAGCACTGTGCGATCTGCCGGACGTGTCGATCAGCGGCTATGTCCTTTGGAAGAAAAGCGGCGGGCCGGCGCACTGGCTGTCGGATGAACAATTGCTGACGCTGATTCGCGCGGTGCATGCGGAGTATCGGCAGGCCTACGGTTCGCCGCGGATCATGGAAGAATTGAAATCGCGCGGCATTCCGACCAGTCTGGGCAGGGTCAAGCGCTTGATGACGGCCAACGGCATTCGGGCGAAACACAAGCGGCGCTACAAGGCGACGACCGACAGCAAGCCTGTGCTGCCGGTGGCGCCGAACCTGCTGGACCGCCAATTCGAGACCAGCGCGCCGGATCAAGCGTGGACCGCGGATATTACGTATCTGCCGACGCGTGAAGGCTGGTTGTATCTGGCCGTGGTGATGGACTTGTACACGCGCATGATAGTCGGCTGGTTAATGGACAGTCGCATGACGCGCGAGCTGGTGAGCAGTGCGCTACTCATGGCGCGCTTCCGGCGCAAGCCAGCGCCGGGTGTGCTGCATCATTCCGATCGTGGCAGCCAGTATTGCAGTCATGATTATCAGGCGCTGCTGGCCGAGTACGGCATGACGTGTTCGATGGCCGCAAAGGGAATTGCTGGGACAATGCGCCGATGGAAAGCTTCTTCAACAGTTTGAAGAACGAACGCGTCTTCCATGAAGATTACGAGACGCGAACGGAGGCGAAGCAGGATGTATTCGAGTATATCGAAATGTTTTACAACCGGAGACGCCGCCACTCCGCGTTAGGCTATCGCAGTCCGGCGCGGCATCACGCTGCCTGGATTGCCGAGCAAAAGCTGGCGACTTGAGAGAGTCGTTGGTATCCGGAAAACGCGACCAAGCTCATCTCCGACAGGGGGCATTTTTTGTGCCCCCAATCATGCCCCCAAATGTGCCGGATGTAAATAAACGGCAAAAACGCTCCAGAAACAAAAGACCCGCGTAACTCATTGAATTAGCGCGGGCTTTTGGACTTCTTTGGACTGCTTAAAATCACTTACTGGCGGAGAGGGTGGGATTCGAACCCACGGTACCGGAACCGGTACGCCTGATTTCGAGTCAGGTACATTCGACCACTCTGCCACCTCTCCTGATCGGTCGATCTGCGGCTTGGGTAGCCGCGAAGCACGAGATTATAACAGAGGATTTCCGGTTTAGGAACCATTTTGTCATTCCGTGCCTACCGGCGCCCGATCGGGCACCTGTTCAGCCCTGCGGCGTCAGGTGCGTCAGGCCGCCCATGTAGGGCTGCAGCGCCGCCGGAATCTCGACGCTGCCGTCGGCTTGCTGGTAGTTCTCGAGGATCGCGACCAGCGTGCGGCCGACCGCGAGGCCGGAGCCGTTGAGCGTGTGCACCAGCTCAGGCTTGCCTTGGGCATTGCGGAAACGGGCTTGCATGCGGCGCGCCTGGAAGGCTTCGCAATTCGAGACCGACGAGATTTCGCGATAGGTGTTCTGCGCCGGCAGCCAGACTTCGAGGTCGTAGGTCTTGGCCGAACCGAAACCGATGTCGCCGGTGCACAGCGCCACCACGCGGTACGGCAGGCCGAGCTTCTGCAGGACCTTCTCGGCGTGGCCGCACATCTCTTCGAGCGCCTCGTAGGATTTCTCGGGATGGACGACCTGGACCATCTCGACCTTGTCGAACTGGTGCTGGCGGATCATGCCGCGCGTGTCGCGGCCGTAGCTGCCGGCTTCCGAGCGGAAGCACGGCGTATGCGCGGTCAGCTTGATCGGCAATGCCTCGGCGGCGACGATCTCGTCGCGCACCATATTGGTCAGCGACACTTCCGAGGTCGGGATGAGGTAGAGAGCCTCGCCCTCGCCTTCCTGGCCGCCCTTCTTCGCCGCAAACAGATCGGCTTCGAATTTTGGCAATTGGCCCGTGCCGCGCAGGGAATCGGCGTTGACGATATAAGGCGTATAGCACTCGGTATAGCCGTGCTCGCCGGTTTGCGTATCGAGCATGAATTGCGCGAGCGCGCGATGCAGGCGCGCGATGCCGCCTTTCATGACCGCAAAGCGCGAGCCGGTCAATTTGGCGGCGGTATCGAAATCGAGGCCGAGCCTGGCGCCAACGTCGACATGATCCTTCACCTCGAAATCGAAGCTGCGCGGCGTGCCGACCTTGCGCACTTCGACGTTCTCGCTTTCGTCGGCGCCGACCGGCGTCGATTCGTGCGGCAGGTTCGGGATCGACATCATGAAGTCGTTCATCTTGGCCTGCACCTCATCCAGGCGCGCGGCCGAGGCCTTCAGCTCGTCGCCGATGCCGGCCACTTCCGCCATCACCGCGGACGTATCTTCGCCCTTGCCTTTCAAGATGCCGATCTGCTTGGACAACGCATTGCGCTTGCTTTGCAGCTCTTCGGTACGCGTCTGGATCTGCTTGCGCTCGGCTTCGAGCGCGTTGAAGGCGGCGACATCGAGCTTGAAGCCGCGCGTGGCGTAGCGGGCGGCGACGGTGTCGATGTCCTTGCGGAGAAGTTGAATGTCGATCATGGCGAAATAGTGAAATGCGATGGTGAAACCGAAGAAATGCGCCCGCGAAGTACGGCAAGATGCGGTCGCAAAATGCGGCAAAACGTGATTGTACCAAGGCGGCCATGGACCACGCGAAGTTTGGCTTCCCGCTGGGACCGACCGGGCGGCATTGCCCGCCGTCGTTTCACGCCGTTATTTCTTGCCGTTCTTGCCAGCCGCTTCGTCGAGCGACCTCAGCCAGGCCAGTTTCTCGCCGATCTTTGCTTCCAGCCCGCGCGGCGTCGGCTGGTACCAGCCCGGCTCGCGCATGCCTTCGGGCAAATAGGTTTCCCCGGCCGCGTAGGCATCCGGCTCGTCATGCGCATAGCGGTAGAGCTTGCCGTAGCCGAGCTCTTTCATCAGCTTGGTCGGTGCGTTGCGCAAGTGTTCCGGCACCGGCCGCGTCTTGTCCTTCGCGACGAAGGCGCGCGCCGCGTTGTAGGCGTTGTAGACGGCATTCGATTTGGCGGCGCAGGCAAGATAGACCACGGCCTGGGCCAGCGTCAGTTCGCCTTCGGGCGAACCCAGGCGCTCGTAGGTTTCCGCGGCGTCGAGCGCCAGCCGCAGGGCGCGCGGATCGGCCAGCCCGATGTCTTCGCTGGCCATGCGGATGATGCGGCGGGCAAGGTAACGCGGGTCGGCGCCGCCGTCGATCATGCGCACGAACCAGTACAGGGCGGCGTCCGGATTCGAGCCGCGCACCGATTTGTGGAGCGCGGAAATCTGGTCGTAGAACGTATCCCCGCCCTTGTCGAAGCGGCGCAGCGCATCGCCGAGGCATTCCGCTAGCAGCGGCGGATCGACCTCGGCCTGCTTCTTGGCTTCGGCGGCGCGGGCGACGATTTCGAGATTGTTCAGCAGCTTGCGGCCGTCGCCGTCGGCGCTGGCGACCAGCATGCCCTTGGCCTCGGGCGCGAATCGCAGTCCGTCCAATTCGCGCTCGCAGGCGCGCTCGATCAGCGCGCCGAGATCGTCGTCGGTGAGCGACTTGAGCACATAGACCGCGGCGCGCGACAGCAAGGCGCTGTTGACTTCAAAGGAGGGATTCTCCGTCGTCGCGCCGATGAAGGTAAACAATCCGCTCTCGACATGCGGCAGGAAAGCGTCCTGCTGGCTCTTGTTGAAGCGATGGACCTCGTCGACGAACAGGATGGTGCGCCGGCCCGAGGACGCCCGCACCAGTTGCGCCCGGTCGACGGCATCGCGAATGTCCTTCACGCCCGACAGCACCGCCGACAAGGCGATGAATTCGGCGTGGAAGCTCTCCGCCATCAGGCGCGCGAGCGTGGTCTTGCCGACGCCGGGCGGCCCCCACAGGATCATCGAATGCGGTTCGCCCGATTCGAAGGCGACGCGCAAGGGCTTGCCCGGCCCGAGCAAGTGCTGCTGGCCGATGACGTCGTCGAGCGATCGCGGCCGAAGGCGTTCGGCCAAGGGTTTGGAAGCCATCGAGGAAAAACCGGAATCAGGGGCGCGGCGGTGCCGCTTGCGAATGCGGCATTGTACGCCATGAGTATCCGTGTCGACGGATACGCAAGCGCCAGCATGCGCAATATGGAATTGATCCAGGTTAGGAATCTGCTTTCAAGTTCGGCAATTTCGTCCCCGAAAAGCAACATTAGTGCAATTCGTCTATGTTTAATTTCCGCTTTGCAATATGAGCGGCAGTATCATGGTTAGGCACATCACCATACGGCAAGCCCGGCAGACGTCACCACCAGAGGACGCCTGTTCAGCGGTCTTGCAGCGCTATCCGAAGAACGACTTACAAAGTCGCATTCAGCCAACGACAACAGGGAAAATACATCATGAGAAAGCCATTTTTTGCAGCTCTCTTGGCAATGCCGCTGGCAATTTCCAATGCCTACGCAACCGATGACGGGGGGCCGAGCGTCATCGTCACCGGTTACGGCACGCTGGCCTACACCGGCACCGACACGGACGCGGCGGAATACGGCCGGCCGAATCAATGGTCGGGCGTCAAGAAAACCTTCCGCAACGGCGTCGATTCCAACTTCGGCATCCAGGGCACGATCCTCGTCAACGACTGGCTGTCCTTCACCGCGCAAGGCCTGGCCCGCAAGATCGCGACCGACGACTGGAGCGCCCGGCTGTACTGGGGCTTCGCCAAGGCGAAGATCAACAAGGAATGGAGCGTGCGCATCGGCCGCATCGGCCTGCCGGTGTACATGATCTCGGATTTCCGCAACCTCGGCTACGCCAACACCTTCATCCGGCCGCCGGCCGAGGTGTATTCCCAGGTGGTGTTCGACAATGTCGACGGCGCGGACGTGATCTACCAGACGGCCTTCGGCGACACCAGCGTCACGGCGCAGCTGGCGGCCGGCAACACCGAGGAAAAGGTCGCCGCGGCCAAAGGCAGCCCCACCGGCGCCGCGCTCGGCGGCAACGCCTCGATCGAAGGCAAGTCCATGTGGGCGCTCAACGTCGTCGTCGAGAACGGCCCTCTGACGCTGCGCGTCGGCCGCGCCGAAGCAAGCGTGAAGATCGACGACAGCTCCCGCGTCAACGCGCTGCTCACCGGTTTGCGCGCGGCCGGCACCGGCTATGGCTTCTCGCAGTTGAACCGTCTGGCCGATGATCTCGCCGCCGACGGCAACAAGCCGAAAGGCTCGTTCACTTCGCTCGGCCTCGGACTCGACTGGAACAACTTCGTGGTCCAATCCGAATTCGCCAAGCGCAAGACGCGCACGTATATCGCGAGCACGACCTCGTGGTACGTGCTGGGCGGCTACCGCATCGGCAAGTTCCTGCCCTATGCCGTCCACGGTTCCCTGCGGCGCGACAGCGTCGTCGCGAACACGGTGCCGACCTCCTGCCCGGCCGGCTATCCGGCCGCCTGCACGCCGACCATGCAAGCGCTGCGCGCCGGCGTGACCGCGCTCACCACGACCGCCACGCAAGGCGAGCAGTCCACGACCAGCCTCGGCGTGCGTTGGGATTTCCACAAGTCTGCCGCTCTCAAGGTGCAAGTCGACCGCGTCAAGCCGCACAACGGCCAGGGTCTGTTCCTCAATCCGACCCCGGCGTTCACCGGACCCGTCACGGTATTCGCCGCGGGCGTCGACTTCGTCTTCTAAGGAGCGCAACATGAAAACTAGCTTGAAAGCTGCACTCGCAGCGGCAGCGGTTTCCGCGCTTGCCGCCCTTTCCGCCGTGCCGGCCGCCGCCGAGGAGATCGCGGTGATCGTCAATCCGCAGAATGCGGCCACGAAGATGCATACCGAACAGGCTGCCCAGTTCTTCCTCGGCAAGTCGTCGATGTTCACGCCGGTGGATCTGGCGGAAGGCTCGGCGGTACGCAACGAGTTCTACAAAAAGGTGGCCGACAAGGATGCCGCCCAGGTCAAGGCGATCTGGTCGAAACTGGTCTTCACGGGCAAGGCGACGCTGCCGAAGGAATACAAGACCGCCGCCGAGGTCAAGAAGGCGGTCGCGGCCGATCCGAACGGCATCGGCTACATCGAGAAGTCCGCCGTCGACAACACGGTCAAGGTCATCCTGACCCTGCAGTGATCCACCCCGGGAGGGCGGCAGCGCTCTCCCGATTTCCGTCTTCCGGCAATGCCGCCGTGAGGAGAAGCGTATGAGCGTCAAACGCCAGATCTGGGCCTTGCCGGCCATTTCCACCGTCATCTTCGCGCTCGGCCTTGCCGTCAGCGTGTATTTCTCCAATTCGGCGCTGACTTCGATCAAGACGACCGAACAAGTCGACTACCCTGTGCTCGACCGCGCCAAGACGCTGGCCCTCGAAGTCCAGGCTGTGGTGGACGGCTTCAAGGACGCAGTCGCCGAAGGCGACAAGAAGCGCATCGACCAGATCGAGGAACAGGCGGGCAAGGTGCGCGACCAGATCAAGAAACTCGGCGCGATCCCCGGCCAGCAGGAGACCGGAGACCGGCTCGCCAAGGAATTCGATCTCTATTACCAGCCGGCCCGCAAGGCGGCGCGCGTGATGCTGGAGATGGACCAGGGCGACATGCAGGCGGCGGTCACGGAGATGCAGAATCATCTCAAAGTGCTGCAGGCCGATCTCGCCAAGACCAACGAGGCCGCGCAGGAAAGGTTCAAGGCCGGGATCGACCGCAGCGGCGACGGCGTGCGCAACGCGCTGATCACCAGCGTGCTGGTGGCGCTGATCGTCATCGTCGGGCTGGTCGCGGTTTCCTGGTTCGTGGTCCGCGCCATCTGGCAACAGCTCGGCGGCGAACCGGAATACGCGCGCGAGATCGCGCGCACCGTGGCCGACGGCGACTTGTCGATGGTCATCACGACCGAAGCGGACGATCACAGCAGCCTGCTCGGCGCGCTCAAGGACATGCAAGCCAAGCTGGCCGGCATGGTCGCCGATATCAAGACTTCCGCCGACACCATCAAGTCGGCCAGCGGCGAGATCGCCTCCGGCAACGCCGATCTTTCCTCGCGCACCGAATCGCAGGCCAGCAGCCTCGAAGAGACGTCCAGCGCGATGGAAGGCCTCACCGAGACCGTCAAGCAGAATGCCGACAACGCACGCCAGGCCAACCAATTGGCGGCCTCGGCATCGGAAGTCGCCACCAAGGGCGGCCAGGTCGTGGACGAGGTGGTGGACACGATGGGCGAGATCACGCACGCGGCGAAGAAGATCGCCGACATCATCAGCGTGATCGACGGCATTGCCTTCCAGACCAACATCCTGGCGCTCAACGCCGCCGTGGAAGCGGCGCGCGCCGGCGAACAGGGCCGCGGCTTCGCGGTGGTGGCGGCCGAGGTGCGCAACCTGGCGCAACGCAGCGCGGCAGCGGCCAAGGAGATCAAGACGCTGATCACCGACTCGGTGGAGAAGGTCGACGCCGGTTCGAAGCTGGTCGACCAGGCCGGGCGGACGATGAGCGAGATCGTCGAATCGGTGAAGCGCGTGACGGACATCATGACGGAGATCACCGCCGCCAGCCAGGAACAGAGCTCCGGCATACAGGAAGTCAGCCACGCGATCAACCAGATGGACGAGATGACCCAGCAGAACGCCGCGCTGGTGGAGCAAGCCGCGGCGGCAGCCGAGGCCATGGAAGAGCAGGCCGATCACCTGACGCAGGCGCTCAACGTCTTCAAGCTCGCCGGCATCGCGGAAGCGGACACCGCCGCGCAATATTCGCCGCCGCATGGCCGGCCGGCGGCGCTGCCGCGGCACGCTTATCCCGCTCTCGGCCGGAAATAGGCTCCGGCCGCATGGGCGACGCGGTTCCCGCCGTTGCGCTACCATGACGGCCTGACCACCAGCCGGGAGCCACCCATGCCGACTCGCCATGCCGCCTGCAGCTGCGGCCAACTGAAACTCGCCGCCGAAGGCGATCCGTTGCGCGTATCGATCTGCCATTGCCTCGCCTGCCAGCGGCGCACCGGCAGCGTGTTCGGCGCCCAGGCGCGCTTCGCGCGCGACCGGGTCGTCGTCGAAGGCCGGTCCACGCAATACGTCCGCGTCGGGGACAGCGGCGGCCGCGTCACTTTCCATTTCTGCCCCGAGTGCGGCGCGACGGTGTACTACCACCTGGCAGAAATGCCGGACACGCTCGGCATTCCAGTGGGTGCGTTCGCCGACCCCGGCTTCCCGGCGCCGAAGATCTCCATCTACGAAGAAAGAATGCACGCGTGGGTGGCGCTGCCGGACGGCATCGAACATCTCGACTGACTTGCCGAGGAGAGCAACCATGCGCATTTCCACCGCAACGACGGCGGCGCTCGCCGGCCTGGGCTTGGCGCTGTTTGCGCTGCCGACGGCATATGCCGAATCGATACGCGACTTGCACTGGCTGACCGGCTGCTGGGCCAGCGAGCGCGCCGAACCCGGCTCCGAAGAGCACTGGATGCCGCCGGCCGGCGGCATGATGATCGGCGCCAGCCGCACCATCCGCGGCGGCAAGGCCGTGGAATACGAATTCATCGTGATCCGCGAAATCGCGCCCGGCAAGCTCGGCTACGTGGCCCATCCCTCGAACCAGAAACCGGCCGTCTTCCCGCTGCTCAAGGTGGGGGCGAACGAGGCGGTGTTCGAGAACCCGGAGCACGACTTCCCGCAACGGATTCTCTACCGCCTCGAAGGCGACGCCTTGCGGGCGCGGATCGAAGGCATGAGCAAGGGGCAGCTCAAGGGCATCGATTTCCCCATGAAGCGGGTCGGCTGCGATGCGGCGGCGGTGCGCGTGAAGGAGTAGGCGCGCCATGCGCAAGCGGCTCATCCGTTGGTCGATGCAAACCGTGCTCGGCACGCTGGCGTTCTTCGCGCGCCGCCCGCGCCTGGCCTGGATATCCGGCCTGCTCACCCGTACGCTGGCGCGGGCGACGGTGCGCACCAAGGGAATCGGCAGGGCGCGCGGCGCGGGCGATCTCGGCACGCTATGGCAGCGCTCCTTCCCTTCCGCCAAACAAGTACCGATCGAAACCGTCTCCGGCAACACGGTCATCGCGCAGATTCACACGCCCTGCCCGTTGCGCGGTAGCGGCGACCTGCATGCCTGCCACCGGATGATGGAATTCGACCGCGAAGTGCTGCGGCGGGCCGGCGGCCGGTTCGTCGTGCTGGAATCGCAGGCGACGCCCGGCGTCGCCTACTGCCGCGTGGCGATGCGCCTCGCGGGCGAGCCGATGGACGACCTGGTGCCGGCGCATCTGCGGAAATACGACACATCCGGCGCGGATTCGGCCGCGCGGCCGCGTTCGCGGTAACGATAGCATTCGGCGACGCCGGCGCGGGCATATAATCGGAAACAGCAACACCCGGATTCCACCATCGCTCAGGGGGCTCCATCATGTCGAAACCCCGTGGCTTGCTGTCCGCCCTGTCTCTCTCCCTGGCCTTGGCCGCCGGCCCGGCTGGCGCGGAGCAACCGGCCGTCAAGCTGTGTTATGACGACGCCCCGCTCTATCCCTGGCGCACGGCCGACGGACGAGGTCTCGATTTCGCCCTGCTCGATCTCGCGCAGAAACGCGCGGGCGTGCATTTCGTGCTGACGGCGCTGCCTTGGAAGCGCTGCCTGTCGGAAGTCCAGCAAGGCAAACAGGATGGCGCCGTCGCGGCCAGTTTCAAGAACGAGCGCATGGAAATCGGTGTCTATCCGATGGTTGGCGACAATCCCGATCCGAAACGGCGCATGCGCACCGAAAGCTACAGCCTGTTCCGCGTCAAGGGCAGCAATGTCCACTGGGACGGCAAGACGATCCACGGAGCGAGCGGACCGGTCGGCGTACAGCTCGGCTATTCGATCGCCGATCAGTTGAAGGCGTCGGGCAGCGCCGTGGAGGAAGGGACGGCAAGGGGCGCCGATATTTTCAGGAAGATGCTGCTCGGCCGCGTCTCCGGGGCCGCCCTGCTCACGCAGGAAGGCGATTATCTGTTGCGCGATCCGGAATTCAAGGCGCGCATCGAACGCTTCCCGTTCCCGCTGGCGGAAAAGCCCTACTACCTGCTGTTTTCGAAACAATTCTTTGCCGGCAGCGAACCGCTGGCCCGGAAGATCTGGGACGCCCTGGCGGCGGCGCGCGATTCGGCGGAATTCAAGAAGACCGAAGCCGCGTTCGAGTGAGGCGCGGACTTCGCTCCCGGTCTCAATTCTCCAGCACGTCCGCGCCCTTGGGCACGACGAACTTGAATTGCGCGGCGCCGATGGCCGGGTTCTTTTCGAACTTGGTGAAGGTCAACACCGAGGTCTGTCCGAAGGAATCGCGCAACTCCATCGCTTCCGGCACGCCGTTCTTCAAGCCGATCGCGATCTGCTCGAAACTCGTATCCTTCGCCTTCGGCGTCGCCTGCAGCCATTCGAGGCCGTCACGGACGCCGGCATCCTTGAGCGCGAAATTCTTCTCGAGATCGTTGCTGCCGAACAGGATGGCGGCCGGCGACGAACCGAGCGCATCGCCGAGCTGCTTGATCGTCACCTGGTTCAAATCCTTGTCGTAGATGTAGAGTTTCTCGCCGTCGGCTTGCAGCAATTGCTCGTACGGCTTCTGATAGGTCCAGACGAATCTGCCGGGACGGGCGAAGACGAAGGTGCCGGAAGACGGCGCGGAGGTCTTGCCCTTGCCCGCGGCATCGCTCCTCGACAGGCGTTGCGTGAATTCGCCCTTGGCCGACTTGGTCGTCGCGACGAACGATTTGAATTGATCGAGCGCGGACGCGGCTGCCAGCGCCGGCAGCGCGAACGCGCAAGCCGCCAAAAATTTTGCTTTCATCATCGGATCATTCGGTATTGCCGGCCGGCACCAGGATTTCCCGGTTGCCGTTCGATTGCATATTGGATACGAGTCCGCTCTGCTCCATTTGTTCCAGCAGGCGGGCCGCGCGGTTGTAGCCGATGCGCAAATGGCGCTGCACCAGCGAGATCGAGGCGCGGCGGTTCTTGAGCACCACCGCGACCGCCTGGTCGTAGAGCGGATCGGCCTCGCCGCTGGCGCCGCCTTCGCCGCCCAGCAGGTCGCCGCCTTCGCCTTCGGCCACGCCGCCCTCCAGGATGCCTTCGATGTAATTCGGCTCGCCCTGCGCCTTCAGATGCTCGACCACGCGATGCACTTCATCGTCCGACACGAACGCGCCGTGCACGCGCATCGGCAGCCCGGTGCCGGGCGGCATGTAGAGCATGTCGCCCATGCCCAGCAGCGTTTCCGCGCCCATCTGGTCGAGAATCGTGCGCGAATCGATCTTGCTCGAGACCTGGAACGCGATGCGGGTCGGGATGTTGGCCTTGATCAGGCCGGTGATGACATCGACCGACGGCCGCTGCGTCGCCAGGATCAGGTGGATGCCGGCGGCGCGCGCCTTTTGCGCGATGCGGGCGATCAATTCCTCGACCTTCTTGCCGACCACCATCATGAGGTCGGCCAGCTCGTCGATGATGATGACGATGGTCGGCAGCTTTTCCAGCGGTTCGGGAGCGTCGGGCGTCAGGCTGAACGGATTCGGAATCTTCTCTTCCTTCTTTTCCGCCTCGGCGATCTTGTTGTTGTAGCCGGCCAGGTTGCGCACGCCGAGCTTGGACATCAGCTTGTAGCGGCGCTCCATCTCGGCCACCGCCCAGTTCAGCGCATGGCCGGCCTGGCGCATGTCGGTCACGACCGGCGCCAGCAGATGCGGAATGCCTTCGTAGACCGACATCTCGAGCATCTTCGGATCGATCAGGATCATGCGCACCTGGTTCGGATCGGCCTTGTACAAGAGCGAGAGGATGGTCGCGTTGATGCCGACCGACTTGCCGGAGCCGGTGGTGCCGGCCACCAGCAGGTGCGGCATCTTGGCCAGATCGGCGACGACCGGATGGCCTGCGATGTCCTTGCCGAGCGCGACCGTCAGGTTCGAATGGCTGTCGTTGTAGACCTTGGAGCCGAGGATCTCGGTCAAGCGCACGATCTGGCGCTTCGGATTCGGCAGCTCCAGGCCCATGTAATTCTTGCCCGGGATGGTCTCGACCACGCGGATCGAGGTCAGCGACAGCGAGCGCGCCAGGTCGCGCGCGAGATTCACGATCTGGCTGCCCTTCACGCCGGTGGCCGGCTCGATCTCGTAGCGCGTGATCACCGGCCCCGGATAGGCGGCGACCACCTTGGCCTCGACGCCGAAGTCCGACAGCTTCTTCTCGATCAGGCGGCTGGTGAATTCGAGCGTCTCGACGCTGACGGTCTCCTGCTGCACCGGGGGATCGTCGAGCAGCGACAGCGGCGGCAGGTTGGTGTCGGGCAGGTCGGTGAACAGCGACACCTGGCGTTCCTTCTCGACGCGTTCCGACTTCGGCACCGTGACGACCTGCGGTTCGATGCGGATCGGCGGCGCCTCGACCACCTTGGCGCGCTCCTGCACGATCGCCTCCTCGCGCTTGACGGCGGCGATCTGTCCGACCTTGCGATCCTCGCGCGCCGCGTACAGGCTGCGGAGGCCGTCCACCAGGATCTCGATCGCCTCGCCGGTGCGTTCGGCGACGTGCAGCCACGAGACGTGGAAGAACAGCGAGAAGCCGAGGCCGAACAAGAGCAGCAGGAATAGCGTGGCGCCGGTGAAGCCGAGCAGGTTTTGCGCGGCGGCGCCGACCAGCTCGCCGAGCACGCCGCCCGGCGCGCGCGGCAATTCCGCCTTGAGGGTGTACATGCGCAGGTACTCGATGGCGACGCTGCCCGTCATCAGGAACGCGAAACCGGCGCCGCGGATCAGCGTTTCATGGCGGTGCTCGGGTTCCGGCTCGGTCTGCAGGATGAATTTCTGCGACAGGCGGCGATAGCCGGTCCAGACCGAACGCAGCAGCAGGATGCAGAACCACCAGGCCGAGAAACCGAAGATGTACAGCATCAGGTCGGCCAGCCAGGCGCCGACGCGGCCGCCCATGTTGTTGAGACTGACGACTTCCGCGGCATGTGACCAGCCGGGATCGGCCTTGGAATATGTCAGGAAGATCAGGCACAGGTAGACGGTCGCGACGGCGAAGGCCAGCCAGCGCGCTTCGTACAGCAGGCGCACGAGGCGGCCCGGCAGCGGCTGGGAATCGGCGAGACTGGTGTTGCGGGTGTAGGCCTGGGTGGTTCTGGTCATGGGGCAAGCCGGGAATCGGAAGTATTCCGCATTTTACCGAGGTTGCCGGCGCTATTGTTCTTGGATCGAGGGCAACTGCCACGTATATAGCCACCCGTGGCAATGGCCAATGGATAGCCCAATGAGCAACAAAATGAACACTTGCCCCGCTTTTCATTACTCATCTGCAATTCGTATCAAAACGAGCGTTCCGCCTTTGTCACTCATATTTTGCAAAGATGCTACCGCAAGATATAGCGAAACTTTGATCTTCCGGCCTTTGGAAAGACGCCCCGACAACAGCAGCCGTTCTTCAACTTACAAAGAAAGACTTGAAAAATGCTTATTGGTCCGAAATCATTTTCTCGAATTAATGTTGCAGACGATATCAACGCAGACAAGTCGGTGGCCGCCTGAGCTCCTGGTTCGGGTGGTAAGAATGCCGCAAGGCGCGATCGTCTATAATTTCGGTTTCTCTTCGCTCGATCGCACCTTGCCATCATGTCCACTCCCAAACACGCCCACGTCTTGATTCTCGGCTCCGGCCCCGCCGGCTACAGCGCCGCCGTCTATGCCGCCCGCGCCAACCTGAAACCGGTCCTGATCACCGGCGTCGAGCAGGGCGGCCAGTTGATGACCACGACCGACGTCGAAAACTGGCCCGGCGACCCGCTCGGCGTCCAAGGCCCGGAACTGATGCAGCGCATGCTGCAGCATGCCGAGCGCTTCAATACCGAGATCGTGTTCGACTACGTCCACACCGCCAAGCTCGATGAAAAGCCGATGCGCCTGATCGGCGACGCCGGCGAGTACACCTGCGACGCGCTCATCATCGCCACCGGCGCGTCGGCCCAGTATCTCGGCTTGCCTTCCGAGCAAGCCTTCATGGGCAAGGGCGTGTCGGCCTGCGCCACCTGCGACGGCTTCTTCTATCGCGGCCAGGAAGTCGCCGTGGTCGGCGGCGGCAATACCGCGGTCGAGGAAGCGCTGTATCTTGCCAATATCGCCAGCAAGGTCACCCTGATCCACCGCCGCGACAAGTTCCGCGCCGAGCCGATCCTGGTCGACCGCCTGATGGCCAAGGTCGCCGAAGGCAAGATCGAGCTCAAGCTCAACCACACGCTCGACGAGGTCGTGGGCGACGACAGCGGCGTCACCGGCATCCGCATCAAATCCACCGCCAACGGCGAAGTCACGCCGGTCTCGGTGCACGGCGTATTCATCGCGATCGGCCACAAGCCGAACACCGGCATCTTCGAGGGCCAGCTCGAGATGCACAACGGGTACATCAAGACCCGCTCCGGCACCGAAGGCATGGCGACCGCCACCAATCTCCCGGGCGTGTTCGCCGCCGGCGACGTGCAGGATCACGTGTATCGCCAGGCGATCACGAGCGCCGGCACCGGCTGCATGGCCGCGCTCGATGCCCAGCGTTATCTCGAAAGCCTGGAAGGCTGATCGAAGCCGCAAGTGATATTGCAACATCCCTCTCCCGCTCGCGGAGAGGGCGCAACACCGGGAAGCACCATGTCCGCCCCCATCAAGGATTTCGCCGCGCTCAAGTCCCTGAGCAAGGAATTGAAGGCGCAGGAAGAAGCGCGCCAGAAGGCCGAGGCCGAACGCCGCTTGCGCGAACAGGAAGCCAGGCGCGACGGCGAGCTGTTCCGCCGCAGCATCGGCGACATCACCCCGCTGCCGGATCGCGGCAAGGCGGAAGTCCATCCGCCCCGTCCGCTCCCGGTCGCCCGCCAGCGCATGGCGGACGAACAGGCCGCATTGGCCGAATCCCTGTCCGACGAATTCAGCGTCGAGTCGCTGCTCGATACCGACGAGGCCCTGAGCTTCGCCCGCCCCGGCATCGGCGGCGACACCTTGCGCCGCCTGCGGCGCGGCCATTGGGTGATCCAGGCCCAGCTCGACTTGCATGGGCTGCGCACCGACGAAGCGCGCGAGGCGCTGGCCGAATTCCTGCGCAACGCCGCCAAGCGCGGCCTGCGCTGCGTGCGCATCATCCACGGCAAGGGGCTGGGCTCGATCAACAAGGAGCCTGTGCTCAAGAACAAGGTGCGCAACTGGCTGGTGCAAAAGGATGAAGTGATCGCGTTCTGCCAGGCGCGCGCGGCCGACGGCGGCGCCGGCGCGCTGGTGGTGCTGCTGAAGGCGCAAGGCTGACGGCAGCTTCCGCGAGTCGGTGTATGATCTTGCGACAAAGCAAATCATCATCGACACGCCCCAGATGACCACTTCCGCGCACGCGCTTCCCGAGTCCTGTCCCAATTGTTCCCATCCGGTTTCCGGCCCCTATTGCGCGCAATGCGGACAGAAGGTCATGATCGAGACGCCGACGCTGTGGGAATTCATCCATGAATACCTGCATCATTACGTCGCCATCGACGGCGCCTTGGCGCGCACGCTGAAGCTGCTCGTCGCGCGCCCCGGCAAGCTGACGACGGAATACCTGGCCGGCAGGCGGGCGCGCTACATCAAGCCGCTGCAACTCTACCTGTCGATCACTTTCGTTTTCTTCATCGCCTTGCATCTTTTCGGCGGGCCGGCAAAGATGCCTGCCGACGCCGATGCGCGCGCCGGCGGGAAGGCGGCGCAGTCGCAAGGGCTGGTGATCTTCGACGACGAACCGTCCGACGGCCGGGCAACCCGGACGAACGATGCCGATCGCAAGGCATCCGGGCTCGGTCGCTGGTTGGAAAGCCGGCCTGAGTGGGCGGCGTTGGCGGCCCGCTGGAAAGCAAAAGAGCAGCAATACGCAAGCAATACCCAGCCGCTCGAGGACAAGATGTTCCGCTACGCGCCCTACGGCGTGTTCTGCCTGGTGCCGATCGTCGCCTTGCTGCTGCGGATCATGTACCGCCGGCGCAAGCTGCGCTACGGCGCGCATCTGGTCTTCGCCTTCCACCTGCACGCCTTCGTCTTCCTGACGTTCCTGATCAGCCTCTTGCCGTTCGATATCGGCGGCTGGATCGCGCTGGCAATCTTCGTCTACCTCGTGACCGCGCTGAAACAAATGTACGGCGGCCGCTGGTTTCCGCAAGTGCTGCGCTCGATGGTCCTGGTCAGCGCCTATACCATGTTTACGATCGCCACGATCCTGCTGGTGTTCCTGGCCGCCTTCCTTGCCTGATTCCGCACCATGACGCTGATCAAGCTGATCGAGATTCTCGCCATCCTGGTCGGCGCCTTTTCCGGCTTCATCGAGGCGCGCAGCAAGCGCATGGACGTGGTCGGCGTGTTCACCGTCGCCTTCATCACCGCCTTCGGCGGCGGCACGCTGCGTGACATCCTGCTCGACCAGCGGCCGCTGTTCTGGGTCGCGCACCAGGAATACGCGATCCTGATCTTCCTGCTGTCGCTGATGGCGGTGCCGCTGATCCGCACCTTGCGCGAGATCGTCTCGGTGCGCCTGATCGTGGTGGCGGACGCGCTCGGCCTCGGCCTGTTCTCGATCGCCGGCGTCGCCCAGGCGCTGGAATCCG
>Ga0196972_1000054_pt1 | contig 99617 bp, 91 predicted proteins | sample S1v_2013CmetaG_FD_148618 | JGI IMG/M metagenome (GOLD analysis project Ga0196972, IMG submission 148618) | Soil microbial communities from Anza Borrego desert, Southern California, United States - S1+v_20-13C | ecosystem: Environmental > Terrestrial > Soil > Desert | place: USA: California...
CGCGGGCGAAGGTCAGTTCGATCTTTTCGTTGACCTGCACCTGGTTGATGCCGGCCAGCCGGTATTCGACCGGGTCCTCGACCGTGATCAGCTTGCGCTCGACGGTGTTCAATTCGGACAGCGCGCCGTACAGCGTGGTGGTCTTGCCGCTGCCGGTCGGGCCGGTGACGAGCACCAGGCCGTTCGGGCGCTGGATGATGTTGCGGAAACGCTCCAGCATCAGCGGCGGCATGCCGATCGAATCGAGCTTGAGCGTGCCGCCGCTCTGGCTCAAGAGACGCATGACGACCGATTCGCCGTATTGGGTCGGCATGGTCGAGATACGCACGTCGATCTGGTGGTTGCGGACCTTGATCGCGAAGCGGCCGTCCTGCGGCAGGCGCTTCTCGGAAATGTCGAGGCCGGACATCAGCTTCAGGCGCAGCGCCAGCGCGGGCGCGATCTTGATGTCGGCTTCGGTCTGCAGATGCAGGACACCGTCGATGCGGAAGCGGATCTGCAGGCGGCCTTCCTGGGGCTCGATATGGATATCCGAGGCGCGCACCTGGGCCGCGTCGTCGAACACCGATTGCAGCAGCTTGACGACCGGAGCCTCTTCGGCGCCGGCGGTGGTGCCGAGCGCGCCGAAATCGATCAGGCCTTCGCCGACATCCTGCTCCAGTTCGCGCGCCAGGTCGGTGATTTCCTCGGTGCGGCGGTACAGGCGGTCGATGGTCTGCAGCAGTTCGGTCTCGTTGACGACCGCCAGATCGATGTTGCGTTTGAGCGAGCGCGAGATTTCGTCGTAGGCGAACAGGTCGGTCGGGTCGGCGATGCCGACCAAGAGCGACGCGTCGCGATCTTCCAGGGCGATGGCGCGGAAGCGCCGCGCCTGCGTTTCCGGCAGCAGGCGCACCGTCTCCGGACGCAGGTTGTAGAACTTGAGATTGATGTAAGGAATGTTGAGTTGCTTGGCGAGCGCGCCCGAGATCTGTTCTTCGGTGACAAAACCGTTTTCGATGAAGACGCGGCCAAGCTTGCGGCCGGTACGCTTTTGCTCCGTCAATGAGAATTGCAATTGCTCTTCGGAGAGCAATTTCTGTTGCACCAATATCTCGCCCAAGCGGACCTTTTCGGGCCTAGTCATTCCTACTCCTCTGCATACCCGCTATTCGCGTGAAAACCAGGCGCCTATTTTATGCGACAAAGACCTTGCCGTAGCGAATTCTTACCCTGCGGCAGCGTAGCGATCCATCCCGAATAAAATAGTACGATCGTACGTTTTTGAGAGTAGAATGCCGAATACTCACCGTCCGCATTGCCATCATGAGGAGCAGGAATGTTCGAAGAATACATGGGCACCAAGCCCGTCTCGGAGCGCCAGAAGTTCGATGTCGGCGCGATGCAGGAATACATGCGTCTGCATGTCGACGGTTTCTCCGGCGACTTGACGGTCGAGCAATTCAAGGGCGGCCAGTCGAATCCAACCTTCAAGCTGAGCGCCGGCGGCCGCAGCTACGTCTTGCGCACCAAGCCCGGCCCGGCCGCCAAGCTGCTCGCCTCGGCGCACGCCATCGACCGCGAATTCCGCGTGATGGATGCCCTGCACAAGGCCGGTTTTCCGGCGGCAAGGCAATACGCCTTGTGCACCGATGAATCGATCATCGGCCGCGCCTTCTATCTCATGGAATTCGTCGACGGCCGCGTACTGTGGGATCAGAGCCTGCCCGGCATGCACCCGGAAGAACGCGCCCGCTATTACGACGAAATGAACCGCGTGATCGCCCAGCTCCACACGATCGACTACACGGCGATCGGGTTGGCCGACTTCGGCAAGCCCGGTAATTATTTCGCGCGCCAGATCGACCGCTGGACCAAGCAGTACAAGGCGTCCGAGACCGAGAGAATCGAGGCGATGGACAATCTCATCGAGTGGCTGCCCAAGAACATCCCGGCCGGCGACGAGACCACCATCGTGCACGGCGACTACCGCCTCGACAACATGATCTTCCATCCGACCGAGCCGCGCGTGCTGGCGGTGCTCGACTGGGAATTGTCGACGCTCGGCCATCCGCTGGCCGACTTCTCTTACCATTGCATGAGCTGGCATATTCCGCCGGGGCAGTTCCGCGGCATCGGCGGACTCGACCACAAGGCGCTCGGCATCCCGACCGAAGAGGAGTACATCGCGAAGTACTGCGAGCGCACCGGCAAGACGATCCGCCGCGAGGATTTCGCGTTCTACCTCGCCTACAACCTGTTCCGCATGGCCGGCATCCTGCAAGGCATCATGAAGCGTTACGTGGACGGCGTGGCGGCGAGCGAGCAGGCATTGAAGACCGGCCAGGCCGCGCGGCCGATGGCGGAGATGGGCTGGGCTTACGCGAGCGGGGAATCTCAAACTTCTGCATAATCGGTCACCGGCGGACAGGTACGATCTTGTCCACCCCTCTCTTCGAATTCGAAAGGAATGCAATGATCGATGTCTATTCCGACGCCACGCCGAACGGCCACAAGATCCACATCATGCTGGAGGAATGCGGTCTTCCCTACCGCATTCATCGCGTGAACATCGGCGAAGGCGATCAGTTCAAGCCGGAGTTCCTGGCGATTTCCCCGAACAACAAGATTCCCGCGATCGTCGATGCCGACGGCCCCGACGGCAAACCGATCTCGCTGTTCGAATCGGGCGCCATCCTGGTCTACCTGGCCAGCAAGGCCGGGCGCTTCCTCGGCAACACCGACCGCGAAAGATTCACCACGCTGCAATGGCTGATGTTCCAGATGGGCGGCGTCGGCCCGATGCTGGGCCAGGCCCATCATTTCCGCATCTATGCGCCGGAAAAGATCGAGTACGCGATCAACCGCTATACGAACGAAGCCAAGCGCCTGTACGGCGTGATCGACAAGCAACTGGCGAACTCGGCCTACCTGGCCGGCGACGAATACACGATCGCCGATATCGCGACCTTTCCGTGGCTGCGTTCGTGGAAGCGGCAAGGCGTGGAGCTCGACGACTATCCGCGGTTGAAGCGCTGGTTCGAGGAAATCGCGGAGCGGCCGGCCGTCAAGCGCGGCGTCGCGACCTTCGCCGATGCCGCCAAGCCGCTGGAGGATAGCGCCAAGGCGCGGGAAATGCTGTTCGGCGCCGTTCAATACGCGCGCCGCTAGCCGCGCTTCGCCAGCCGCGCAACACGGATGGCGCGCTTACCAGTAGAAGCGCGCCACCGATTCCGCCACGCACACCGGCTTGTCCCCGCCTTCGCGCTCCATCGTCACCAACCAGACGACCTGGACCCCGCCTTCGACCGAGATGGCCGATAACAGTTTGATCCCCGCCCGGATCCGGCTGCCCGACGGCACCGGCGCCGGAAAGCGCACCTTGTTGACGCCGTAGTTGACGCCCATCTTCAAGCCGCGCAGGACGACCACCTGGTCCGTCAATGCCGGCAGCAGCGACAGCGTCAGGAAGCCGTGCGCGATCGTGCCGCCGTACGGCGATTCGCGCCGGCAGCGTTCGGCATCGACATGGATCCATTGCCGGTCGCCGGTGGCCTCGGCGAAGCGATCGATGCGCTCCTGGTCGATGGCGATCCAGTCGGACAGACCGATATCCATTCCCGCCAGGGCTTTCAGCTCCTCCGGCGAACCGATTTCGCGTATCGATCGCATCGCTTCCTCTCCCCGCGTTCCGTGCTCAGGCCGCATCGCGGAAACCGGGCTGCTCCGCGAAGCGCGCCAGGTGATGGTCGTTATCGCCGAGCGTCACGTCGATCATGGTCAGGCGCTTGAAATAATGCGCGGCCGGCAGTTCGTTGGTGACGCCCATCCCGCCGTGCAATTGGATCGCCTGCTGGCCGACGAATTTCAGCGCCTGGCCGATGCGCGCCTTGGCGGCGGAAACCGTGCGGCGGCGCTCGACGGCGTCGGCCGCCTCGGCCTTGGCGGCCGCCAGCATCGCCATCGAACGTGCCTGTTCCAGGTGCATGAACATATCGGCCATGCGATGCTGCAAGGCTTGGAATTTGCCGATCGGGACGCCGAACTGCTGGCGCGTCTTGAGATAGTCGAGCGTCGCCGCGTTCAGCGCCTCCATGGCGCCGACCGCTTCGGCGCACAGCAGCGCGCAACCGAAGTCGGCGACGGCGTCGAGCATGTCCCAGGCGGCGCCGGCTTGCCCGAGCAAGGCCGAGGCCGGTACTTGCACGTTCGAGAACGTGATGTCGGCGGCGCGCTGGTTGTCGATGGTGCGGTAGTCGCGGATCAATACGCCGGCGGCGGCGGCCGGAACGGCGAACAGCGAAATGCCGTCGAGGTCGCGTTGGGCACCGCCGGTGCGGGCCGACACGATCAGCATGCCGGCTTGCGCGCCATGGACGACGACCGTCTTGGCGCCGTTGATCCGATAACCGTCCCCATTCGCGGCGGCGGTGGTCGCGATGTCGAACAAGTCGTGGCGCGACTGGCGTTCGTGCAAGGCGCAGGCGAGCTTCAATTCGCCGCCGGCGATCCTTTCCAGCAGGCTCTCCTGTCCGCCCGCGCGTTTCAGGAATTCCGCGCCGAGCACGGTCGCGAAATACGGCTCGACCACCAGGCCGCGTCCCAGTTCGTGCATCACCACCATCAGATCGACCGCGGAGCCGTTGAAGCCGCCCTGCTCCTCCGGTATCGGCAAGGCGGTCATGCCGAGCTCGGCCAGCGTGGCCCATGCCTCGTCGGATATGCCGCGCTCGGAATAGACGATCTTGTTGCGCGCCTCGAAACTGTAATCCTTCTCGATCCAGCGGCGCAGCGCGTCGGCGAATTGCTTCTGTTCGTCGGTGAAATTGAAATCCATTGCCGTCTCCTCGCTCGCTCAGAGTCCCAGGATCATCTGGGTGATGATGTTCTTTTGAATTTCGTTGGAACCGCCGTAGATCGACGTCTTACGGTAGTTGAAGTAATACGGCGCAAGCGGCGCGGCATCGTCTTCGCCGGTCACGCTGTGCTCGCGTTCGCCGCCCAGATAGGCCGGATCGAACGGCAAGCCATAGGGGCCGATAGCCTCCAGCATCAATTCTGTCAGCCATTGCTGGATCTCGCTGCCGCGCACCTTCAGCATCGACGCTTCCGGGCCCGGCGCGCGCCGCTTGTGTTCTTCCGAGAGCACGCGCAATACCGTGACCTCAAGCGCCATCAATTCGATTTCCAGGCTCGCGATCTTGGCCGCGAAGACCGGGTCTTCCAGCAGCGGCTTGCCGTTCTTGCGCTGCTGGTTGGCGACGCGCTTGAGGAATTCCAGCTCGCGCTTGGAACGGCCGACCGCCGCGATACCGGTGCGCTCGTGGCCGAGCAGGTATTTCGCGTAAGTCCAGCCCTTGTTTTCCTCGCCGACCAGGTTCTCGACCGGCACTTTCACGTTGTCGAAGAAGACTTCGTTCACTTCATGGTCTTCGTCGAGCATGATGATCGGGCGCACGGTGATGCCCGGCGTATGCATGTCGATCAACAGGAAGGAAATGCCTTCCTGCTTGCGGGCATCGGGATCGGTGCGCACCAGGCAGAAGATCATGTCGGCATATTGGCCGAGCGTGGTCCAGGTCTTCTGGCCGTTGACGATGTAATGATCGCCCTGGCGCTCGGCGCGCGTCTTGAGCGAAGCGAGGTCGGAGCCGGAACCCGGCTCGGAATAACCCTGGCACCACCAGTCGTCGCAATTGAGGATGCGCGGCAGGTAGTGGCGCTTCTGCGCCTCGTTGCCGAAGGCCATGATGACCGGCGCCACCATCGTCACGCCGAACGGCATGATTTGCGGCGTGCCGGCGCGCGCGCATTCCTCTTCCCAGATGTGGCGCTGGATCGCCGACCAGCCGGTGCCGCCGTACTCGACCGGCCAGGCCGGCGCCGCCCATCCCTGCTTGGCGACGATCTTGTGCCAGCGGACGAAGTCGTCCTTGGTCAAGCGTTTGTGGTTGTGCACCTTATGCTGCAGATCCGCAGGCAGATTCTCTTTCAAGAATGCGCGCACCATGTCGCGGAACGCGATCTCGTCCGCGCTGTAGTTCAAATCCATGCTATCTCCTCGTCTTGGAATAAAAAAGCACGATCGTTCAAAAATTGATTATACATGGGAATCCCGATCATGCGGTCGAGGAAATAGCTGACTTGACTTCGATCTAAGAGACGGACGGGCGAGGACGTTCCGCGCCATGCTCATCGCACGGACCGTCGCTGGTCGTTCGGATGCCGCCGAAAAAAGGGAAATTATTGCAGCGTCTGCTTCGAGACAGCAGGAAGAGGCAGGCACATTACGTCGATGCCCTCCTCCGTCAGCGCATTGAATTCGTCGGGCGATGTAACGCCGCGAATGCCGCGCTCCGGACTTTCCTTGTAGTGGATCCGGCGCGCCTCTTCCGCGAAGCGGTCGCCGACGTCTTCGGTGTTGTCGATCACCTTGCGAGCGAACTCCATCCACTGCTTCTGCAGGGCCTGCAGCGCTTCCGACTTCGCTGGCTCGGAAGATGCCGACAGGTTGAGGCGCGGCGCCGAGGGCATGCGTTTGATGTCACGGCTGTCGCAGATCGGACAAGACACGAGATCTTTCTCGAGTTGCGCGTGAAAGTCACCCTCCGAGGAGAACCAACCCTCGAATCGATGATCGTGCCGGCAGCTGAGGTTGTAGACTTTCATTACCTTTTAGCCAAAAAACTTTTGCCCCTCAAATTTCTTGAGTTGCCATTTTCCCTCTACTTCATGCCACAACTCGCTTTTCGAGGGGTCTAAGGTCATTTCATCGCCTTCTCCCTCTAGGTCCACCCTCTCAAAGCCCATCTTTTCATAAGCCTTCGCTGCTTCAGGACTACCTGATCTAAGAAATATTCTTCCGCAGTGGCCTGAGTCTTGAGACTTTTTGACCGCCTCTTCAAGTAGGGCACCCCCGACTGTTTCAGATCCAGGGTGCGTGACGAAAAGAGGGATGTAAGCGAAATCTATGGTGTCGACGTTCTCGAGGATAAGAAGGCCAATTGGGCTGTTTTGGGCAAAATAACCCAGAGTTACAATGGCTTCATTAGTTACTCGTTCCATAGCGCGAAGGACGGCATTAGCGTCATTGATTCGTTTTGTCCAACCCTTCGTCCAAGTACCCGCAGCTCCATCCAGATCTTTTCTCCACTCGTCGATATTGTCACGCATCTGCGCAACGGCAAATTTTATTTCATGAAATGGTAACTCCTTAATCGGCGTTTCATTAAGTCGATAAAAAAAATCCTGTGGAGAGCCATTATAAATAGTGGGGATCATAGCGCCTTGCCTACTTGAGTTTGTTGAAAGTGACAATCATTAGTGACCCATATGCAAAATATCGTTCAAACAGAGCTTCGCCTACTTGGCGGTGTACAGCCAGCAATCGAACGCCGGCTTAAGTCGCCATACCGATCAATATATGGCCAAGGTGTATCGCGAGCAGTTGGTGGGACTGGGCATCCGAGGCTCGGTGAGCCGGCTGGGTACGCCGACCGACAATTTCAAGGCGGGGAGCTTCATGAAGACGCTCAAGCAGAGGAAGTGCTGGCCTATGAGCGCCACACAGTTTGCATGACCGCAAGTACGGCTACCACGATTCCTGAAAGAGGCTTACAATCGCGGCGCCTGCACTGGGCACTCGATTACATGAGTCCGGAGCATTTTGAATTGAAACACGCCCGACGGCGGTCAAATAAACGGCCGGCGTCGTTCCACCGTCAGAGGTTCACCCCACCGCTTCGGTCAGATACTGAAAAAGGCCAAGTCGCGGAGAGGACCGCGGAGATTCCGGAGGTTTTGAAGCGCTATGCTAGTAAGCGCCATCGTCAAAGGCTTATGGTGCCCGGGACCGGAATCGAACCGGTACGCTCCCTTTCGGGTAAGCGGCGGATTTTAAGTCCGCTGTGTCTACCAATTTCACCACCCGGGCAACGCCTGCACCAAACATGGCCTGCATATGAAAAAAGCGCCCAAGGCGCTTTTTTCGGAATATGGAGGCGGGGGTCGGAATCGAACCGGCGTCTACGGCTTTGCAGGCCGCTGCATAACCTCTTTGCTACCCCGCCATGAAAGTTGCGTATTGTAACCGCGATTTCGAAAACCTGCTGTTGATCGAAATCAAACGGCAAGGCGGGCATTTCTTACAACACTCCGCCAACAAAAAAGGAAGCGAACTGCGCTTCCCTTTCTTGAAACTGGAGCGGGAAAAGAGTCTCGAACTCTCGACCTCAACCTTGGCAAGGTTGCGCTCTACCAACTGAGCTATTCCCGCTTTGTTACCTTTTCTTATCGCGTCGGCGCCTGCCTATTTTTTGAGCAAAACGCCTCTCGCAATTAAAAGGAAGCTTGACTGCAGCTCCCTTTCTTGAAACTGGAGCGGGAGAAGAGTCTCGAACTCTCGACCTCAACCTTGGCAAGGTTGCGCTCTACCAACTGAGCTACTCCCGCGTCGACAACAGACGAGCATTATAGCAGGTCAAAGAACTTTGTCAAGCGATCGCTATGAAAACCCGCTCCCGCATCGTCCCAGCCTATCCCCGTTCCTTGATGAGCGGCCACGCTCTTTGCATGTAATAGAACATCGACCAAACCGTCAGGATCGCGGCCAGCCATAGCAAGACCACGCCCCAGAAATGCGTATCGATCACACCGAATAGCCGCTCGTTGAACAGCAGCATCGGGATGGCGATCATCTGCGCCGTGGTCTTGATTTTCCCGAGCGAACTGACGGCCACCGATTTCGAAGCGCCGATCTGCGCCATCCATTCGCGCAATGCCGAGATGGTGATTTCGCGGCCGATGATGATGAACGCGATGATCGCGATATAGGGAATGCTGGCGCGGAACTCGACCAGCACCAGCAAGGCGCCGGCCACCATCAGCTTGTCGGCGACGGGATCGAGAAAAGCGCCGAATGCCGAGGTCTCGTTCCAGCGCCGCGCCAGGAATCCGTCGAACCAGTCGGTGATGGCCGCGACGATGAACACGATCGTCGATGCCAGCCCCTTGGCGAACGGCGACAGCCACGCATCGGGCAGATAGAAAACGCCGACGACCAGGGGAATCAACGCGACGCGCAGCCAAGTGAGCAGGATGGGAATATTGAACGGCATGGAATTCTTTTGAGATTTGTGCGGCGCACGCACATGCGGCGTCCACGCATGTGCGTAATTTAATGCAATTGTCTGTAAATGTCTTCAGCCAACTGCCGCGAGATGCCCTCGACTGACGCCAGTTCCTCGACGCTGGCATCGAGCACGCCGCGCAAGCCGCCGAAACGCGCCAGCAGCTTTTGCCGGCGCTTGGCGCCGATGCCCTCGATCTCCTCGAGGCGCGATTTCTGGCGCGCCTTGGCCCGCTTGGCGCGCATGCCGGTGATCGCGAAGCGATGCGCCTCGTCGCGTATCTGCGCGATCAGCATCAGCGCCGCGGATTCCTTGCCCAGTTCCTGGGGCGGGCGCCCATCGGCGAATATCAGCGTTTCGAGGCCGACCTTGCGCCCCTCCCCCTTGGCGACGCCGACGATCAGGCTGATGTCGAGACCGAGTTCGACGAACACCTGGCGCGCCATTTCCACCTGTCCCTTGCCGCCGTCCACCAGCACCACGTCCGGCATCACGCCGTCGCTGTTCGCGACCTTCTCGTAGCGGCGCGTGAGCACCTGGCGCATCGCGGCATAGTCGTCGCCGGGCGTGATGTCGTTGATGTTGTAGCGCCGGTATTCGCCGTTCTGCATGTCGTGGTGGTGGAACACGACGCACGATGCCTGGGTGGCTTCGCCTTGCGTATGGCTGATGTCGAAGCATTCGATGCGCAAGGCTTCGAGGTCCTCGATATCGAGCCCGAGCGCCTCGACCAGGGCGCGCGTGCGCGCTTGCTGCGAACCCTGCTCCGACAGCAGGCGCGCAAGCGCGATCTCGGCGCCCTTTTGCGCCATTTCCAGCCATTGGCGGCGCTGCCCCTGCGGCTGGAACACGAGATTGATGCGATGACCGCATTGCTCGGTCAGCGCCATCATCAGCTCCGGCTCGTCGAACTCGATACTGAGGATCAAGGTCGACGGTGTGAACTTGTCGATGTAGTGCTGGGCCAGGAAGGCCTTCAGCACCTGCTCCTCGACGGTTTCGTCGCCGTCCGCGAACGCGCCGTCGACATGCGCGGGGAAATAGGCGCGGTCGCCGAGATGGCGTCCGCCGCGCACCATCGCCAGGTTGACGCAGGCGCGGCCGCCCTGCACGACAACGGCGATGACGTCGATATCGGCGTCGCCGACCGTTTCCATCGTCTGCTGATGCAAGACGCGCGACAATGCCGCGATCTGATCGCGCACCGCCGCCGCCTGCTCGAACTTCAATTCCTCGGCGAAGGATTGCATCTTGGCTTCCAGCGCCTGCAACACTTCCGTCTGGCGTCCGCGCAGGAATTTCGCGGCATTGTCGACATCGGCCGCATATTCTTCCTTGCCGATCAGGTTCACGCACGGGCCGCTGCAGCGATGGATCTGGTGCAACAGGCAGGGCCGCGTGCGATTGGCGAACACCGAATCCTCGCAGGTGCGCAACCGGAACACTTTCTGCAGGATCTGCATCGATTCCTTGACCGCCCAGGCGCTGGGGAACGGGCCGAAATACTGGCTTTTCTTGTCGACCGCGCCGCGATAGTACGCCATGCGCGGATATTCCTGGTTGGTGAGCTTGAGATAAGGATAGGACTTGTCGTCGCGGAACAGGATGTTGTAGCGCGGCTGCAGCGTCTTGATCAGGTTGTTTTCCAGGATCAACGCTTCGGCCTCGCTGCGCGTGACCGTCGTTTCCAGCCGCGCGATCTTCTCCACCATCATCGCGATGCGCGGGCTGGTCAGCGTCTTCTGGAAGTAGCTGGAAACACGCTTCTTGAGGTCGCGCGCCTTGCCGACGTAGAGCACGTTGTCGGCGGCGTCGAAATAGCGATACACGCCGGGCAAGTGCGGCAGCTTCGCCACCGTCTCCAGCAGCGCGGCACGCGGATCGGCGGTTTCGCCGGTGATATCGACTTCTGACATCATCAAGACATCGTTCAAGCGGAGACGAGCGTTTTCACCGTCTCGCGGGCGGAAAGATAACGGGCGTCCTGCTGCAAGGCATCCCAATCGAATGCCGGCTGGGGCGGCACCAACCCGGCGATGCGTGCCGCCGATTCGCGCGCCATCGCATCGGGCGCCAGACCGGCCAGCAATTGATCGGCCTTGTCCGGCGAATTGCAGATCAGGACCACGTCGCATCCCGCCGCCAAGGCGGCATGGGCGCCGTCGACGACCGAGCCGGCGACGCTCGCCCCTTCCATGCTGAGATCGTCGCTGAAGATCACTCCCTGGAAGCCGAGATCCTTGCGCAGGATGGTCAGCCATTTCTTCGAGAAACCGGCGGGATGGCGGTCGACCTTCGGATAGATCACATGGGCCGGCATCACGCCCGCCAGGCTCAATCCGAGCCAGCCGTAAGGCGCGGCGTCTTCGGCCAGGATCTGCTCAAGCTCGCGCTCGTCGACCGGGACCGCCACGTGCGAATCGGCTTCGGCATAGCCGTGCCCCGGAAAATGCTTGCCGCAATTGGCCATGCCGGCCAGCGCCAGTCCGTGATTCAGGCTTTTCGCGAGCAGCGTGACGACGCGCGCATCGCGATGGAAGGCGCGGTCGCCGATGACGCCGGAACTGCCGTAATCGAGATCGAGCACCGGCGTGAAAGACAAGTCGACGCCGCAGGCGCGCAGTTCGGCCGCCAGCACGAAGCCCACATCGGAGGCGGCCTTGACCGCCGCCAGCACATCCTTGTCCCACAGCGCCCCCAGGGCGGCCATGGCCGGCAGTTTGGTGAAACCATCGGTCTTGAAGCGCTGGACGCGCCCGCCTTCATGATCGACAGCGATCACGATTCCCGGCCGTGCCGCGTGAATGGCGGCGCACAATTGCGTCAATTGCGCGCGATTCTCATAATTGCGCGCGAACAGAATGACGCCGCCGGTCAGTGGATGGCGGATGCGGCGGATATCGTCGTCGCTCAATTCGGTGCCGACCACATCGAGCATCACCGGCCCGAGTCGCGGCATGTCTTTCGTCATACTCATTTTGTCTCCACGATCACGAAGGCGACCGCATAATCGGCCTCGTCGGTGATCGATACCTGGGCGTGGAGCCCGTTCCGTTGCATGAATTCCGCCAGTGTTCCGCTCGTCACGACCACCGGCTTGCCGCCCGGCGCGTTGAGGGTCTGCATGGCGCGCCAGGTCATCGGCATGCGCATGCCGAGTCCGATCGCCTTGGAAAACGCCTCCTTCGCGGCGAAGCGCGACGCCAGGAAGCGGATGCCGCGCGCCTCGACCTTGGCCTTGCGGGCGCGGTATTTCTCGAGTTCTTCCGGACCGAGAATCCTTTCGGCGAAACGCTCTCCGTTGCGCGCGAGCGCGGCTTCGACGCGCGAAATCTGGATGATGTCGGTGCCGATGCCGTAAATCATTCGATCGTCATTTCTTGTGCAAGCCCAACCGCGCCGCGACCATGATCGCTTTCATTTCCTTGACAGCGTTCTGCCAGCCGATGAAGACCGCCTGCGCGACGATCGCATGGCCGATGTTCAGTTCGGCGATTTCGGGAATCTCGGCGATGGCCTGGACATTGGTGTAATGCAGGCCGTGGCCGGCATTGACCTTGAGTCCATGCTTGATGCCTTCCAGCACGCCTTGCCGCACGCGTTCGAGCTGTTGCAGCTGCTCGGCTTCCGAATGCGCATCGGCATAGCGGCCGGTGTGTATTTCGATCACCGGCGCGCCCGCTTCCGCGGCCGCCTTGATCTGTTCCGCGTCGGCGTCGATGAACAGGCTGACGCGAATGCCTTCGTTTTGCAATTGCTTGACCGCGGCGCTGACTTCCTTGAAATGCCGCACGACATCGAGGCCGCCTTCGGTCGTCACCTCGGCTCGCCGCTCGGGCACCAGGCAGACATCCTGCGGCTTGATGCGGCAGGCGAAATCGAGCATTTCCTGGGTGACCGCCGCTTCGAGATTCATGCGCGTACGCAATTGCGGGCGAATCGCCTCGACGTCGGCATCCTTGATGTGGCGCCGGTCCTCGCGCAAATGCAAGGTGATCAGATCGGCGCCGGCGTCTTCCGCCATCAGCGCGGCCTGGATCGGATCGGGATACGGCGTGCCGCGCGCATTGCGCAGCGTCGCGACGTGGTCGATGTTGACGCCCAGATCGATGACCGGGCTGTTCGGGTGTAATAGGCTCATGGCGGTCCGCTCTTCGTTATAACTGCATCAAATCTATCAGAATCTGGCGCGTGTTGAGGGAAGCGCCCCCCAGATGATGGGCGAGCAGAAAGCGCATCAGGAACTTGCTTTGCGTTTGCGTGACCGGATCCGCATAATCTTCACGTTCCATGTCGAGCAAGGTCTTGCCGCTTACCTTGGGCCAGGCATCGGCGGTATGCGCCGGCCGCGGTCCGCGCTCCGGATCGACCACGTAGGCGCCGGCCGGTTCGACCGCGGCGCCGCTTGTCGTGCAGCGCGTGAAGTCCCCGGCGACGCCGGTTTCCTTCAGCAACGCGAGTTCGAACTTACGCAGCACGATGGGCGCCGGCTCGTCGTGCGCCAATTGGTTCAAGGTCGCCACGTAGTGGTCGAACAGGCTCGGATGCGGATCGTCCCGCGCCAGCAGCTTGACCAGCAGTTCGTTCAAATAGAATCCGCACAGCAAGGCCGATTTCTCGACCGGCAACAGGCCACCGACCCACTCGGCGTCGATCAGCGTGCGCATTTCCCCCCTTCCGCTCCAACTGACCGAAAGCGGCTGGAATGTCTGCAAGACACCGCGCAGCTTCGAATGCGGGCGCTTCGCGCCCTTGGCGATGACCGGAACGCGGCCGTAATCGCGCGAGAACACTTCAACGATCAGGCTGGTTTCGCGATACGGATAGCTGTGCAGGACGAAGGCCGGTTGCTGCAGAACGCGGTCGCTACGGCTTTCCTTATTGCTTGCTCTCGGCCGCTTCACGGCCGGCATCGAAGCAGCCGCTTCGCTTGCGGAAGTCCTGTTGGCGGCTTCCGGTTGCTCGGAGAGGGGAGCATTCGGCATCGATGCGAATTTAGAGTAACTGCGCGGAATAACTGCTGCCCTTGCCTATCGGATCATTCGTATCCGTATGCGCGCAAGCCAGCTTCATTATCGGCCCAACCCGACTTCACCTTCACCCAGACTTCCAGATAGACCGGACCGCCGAAGAGTTTTTCCATGTCGAGCCGTGCCTGGGTCGAGATTTCTTTCAACTTGGCGCCCTTCTGTCCGATCACCATGGCCTTGTGACCGTCGCGTTCGACCAGAATTGCAGCGAAAATGCGGCGCAGGTTTCCTTCCTGCTCGAATTGCTCGATCAATACCGTGCTGGTATAGGGCAATTCGTCGCCGACGAGGCGGAAGACTTTCTCGCGCACGATTTCGGCGGCCAGGAAACGCTCGCTGCGATCCGTGATGTCGTCCTCGCCGAACATCGGCGGGTTTTCCGGCAGATGCTTCTGGATTTCATCCTCGAGCACTTTCAACTGGAAACGCTGCTTCGCCGAGACCGGAACGACGGCGGCGAAGTCGCGCTGCTCGGCCACGTTTTGGGCGTAGGGCAGCATGACGGCCTTGTCCTTGACCCGATCCGACTTGTTGATGACCAGGATGCATGGCACGTTCGCGGGAAGCAGGTCGAGCACTTTCTTGTCGGCCGGACCAAAGGTTCCCGCTTCGACGACGAACAACACCACATCGGAAGCGGTCAGCGTATTGACGACCGTCTTGTTCAGGTTCTTGTTCAGGGCATTCGAATGCCGGGTCTGGAAACCGGGCGTATCGACATAGACGAATTGCGCCTGCCCGGTCGTCTGGATGCCGGTGATGCGATGCCGCGTGGTCTGCGCCTTGCGGGAGGTAATGCTCACCTTGGCGCCGATCAAGGCGTTCATCAAGGTCGACTTGCCGACGTTCGGACGTCCGACGATGGCGATATAGCCGCATCGGAAGCCGACGGGCGTTGCGGATTGTGTCATGCGGTTTTTGTCTGTGTGGCAGGTATCAGCGTAAGCTGGTCTTGGATCGGCGCTCCATCCGCGGGCAGGTGGTCTTCGCCTTTTGCGCCATCGGCCGCGCCGGCGTTCACATGACGGGCGGACTCCTTGGCCTCGCCGCGCGCCGCCTCGGTCTTGCCGCCGTGCTTGGCATCCGTCTTGGAATGCGTTTTCGAGGCTGGCCTCGCGGCCTCATCCACGGGAGCATCGGGTTGTATCGTGGCAATGCCGGCCAGCTTCAATTGCGAAGCACGCGGCTTGCGGGTACGCGTTGCGGAGGGTGCTTTCGCCAACGCGGCCTGCACGGCTTCCAGCGCCAGCTTCGCCGCCGCTTGTTCGCCGGCGCGGCGGCTGCCGCCGGTACCGAACACATGGATATCGAGCTTGGGCACAAGGCACTCGACTTCGAATTCCTGGTTATGGGCCGCACCGTGGGTTGCCACCACGTTGTACTGCGGCAATGCAATTTTTTTGCCTTGCAGAAACTCCTGCAGCAAAGTCTTGGCATCCTTGCCGAGCGTGCGCGGATCGACGGTATCGAGGATGGGGATGTAAAGTGCGCGAATGACGTCGCGTGCCGCGTCGAAGCCCGAGTCCAGAAAAATGGCGCCGAACAACGCCTCCAGCGTATCGGCCAGGATCGAGGGCCGGCGGAATCCGCCGGACTTCAATTCGCCTTCGCCTAACCGCAGGAATTGCGACAACTCCAGCCGCTGCGCAATCTCATATAGCGATTGCTGCTTGACCAGATTGGCGCGTACGCGGGAAAGATCGCCTTCGTCGATCTTGGTATAACGATCGAAGAGCAACGAAGCGACGACGCAATTGAGAATCGAATCGCCGAGGAATTCGAGACGCTCGTTATGCAAACTGCTGTGGCTGCGATGAGTCAAGGCTTGCTGCAGCAAGGCAGCATCCTTGAAACTATAGCCCAGGCGGTTTTGCAATAAGTTGAGGTCCATTTTGTAGGGTCGCTTACTCCGCTGCTGCCTTTTTCTTGACGGCGCTCTCGTCGGTGGAACCCGCGTACTCGATCAACAGACTTGCCGGACCGACGAGCGGAATCTTCTTTTCGTACGCAAAACTGACGACGACATTGTCGCCGTTCTTCATGATTTCAAGATCCTGCCCGGTAATCGCCGAGATATTGTTGATGTCGGCCTGCTTGTCGAACGAAGACTGGATTTCGCGGACAGTCGTTCCCGCCGTTTTGGCCGTCATGATCGCTTTCTTGATGGCCATGTATTCGGTCACCGTCGGGACCAGCTTCATGGCGAAAACCGCCAGCACCGCAAGAATGACGAGTACAAAGATCGTCCCGCTGAGCGAGACACCGCGTTGCTTGGTCGTGGAGCGAAATGTCATTTTGGTCCCTGAGTATCGTTATTGGAAACTACCAATGCGCTTGGGGTTGCTCAAATTCATCCAGACAAAAAATGCTTTTCCGACAATATTCCGATCCGGCACGAAACCCCAGTAGCGGCTGTCGAGACTGTTATCCCGATTATCCCCCATCATGAAATATTGTCCATCCGGGACCGTGCAGGTAAAACCCTCGACGTTGTAGGAACACCGCTCCCGGCCCGGAAAATCGCGCGGATTCGACACAAAGGCCGGCGCCCGCTCGTCGTTGAGGATCCGATGCTCCGCGCCCAACAGGTTTTCCACGTACTGTTTCGAATAGCTCAAATGCTCTTCATCCAGGTAATCCGGAAGCGCAGTATAAGAAACTTCTTTACCATTCACCGTTAAACGCTTGTTTTTATACACTATTTTATCACCAGGCAGCCCGACGACGCGTTTAATGTAATCCAACGATGGATCTTCCGGATATTTGAAAACCATCACATCTCCGCGCTGGGGCATGCCGACGTCGATGATTTTTTTGTTAATGATCGGCAAGCGGATGCCATACGCGAATTTGTTCACCAGGATCAGATCGCCGATCACCAAGGTCGGCACCATGGAACTCGACGGGATCTTGAACGGTTCATAAAGGAACGAGCGCAGGAAAAACACGAGCGCGATCACCGGAAAAAAACTGCCTGAGTACTCGATCCACGCCGGCTGGCGCAACATGCTCGATTCCAGGGCCGCCCGTCCGTTCTCGTCCGGCTTGATGCCTTCCTGGCGCATCCGCGCGTTGCGCGCGTCGAATTCCGCCAAGGCGGCGTCGGCGCGGGCGCGGCGCTGCTTGGCAAGATAAAACACATCGAGGCACCAGATGACGCCGGTGAGGATGGTCAGGACAAACAGAATCAATGCGAAATTGCCGAGGATTGCTTGCAGACTCATTTTTCTTCCACTTGTAGGATGGCCAGGAACGCTTCCTGCGGAATCTCCACCGAACCGACCTGCTTCATGCGCTTCTTGCCGGCCTTCTGTTTCTCGAGCAGCTTGCGCTTACGCGTGATGTCGCCGCCGTAGCACTTGGCCAGGACGTTCTTGCGCAATGCCTTGACGTTCTCGCGCGAGATGATGTTGGAGCCGATCGCGGCCTGGATCGCCACGTCGAACATCTGGCGCGGGATGATCTCGCGCATCTTGGCAGCCACGGCGCGGCCGCGATACTGGCTGTTGGAACGATGCACGATGATCGCCAAGGCGTCGACCTTGTCGCCGTTGATCAGCATGTCGACCTTGACGACGTCGGAAGCGCGGTATTCCTTGAACTCGTACTCCATCGAGGCATAACCGCGCGAAGTCGATTTCAGCTTGTCGAAGAAATCGAGCACGATCTCCGCCATCGGCATTTCATAGGTCAGTTTGACCTGCTTGCCGTGGTAGCTCATGTCGATCTGGACGCCGCGCTTCTGGGTGCACAGCGTGATGACCGAGCCGACATATTCCTGCGGCATGTACAGATGCACCGTGACGATCGGCTCGCGGATCTCGTCGATCTTCGAGGGATCGGGCATCTTGGACGGGTTGTCGACAGTGATCACCGTGCCGTCGCGCAGTTGGACTTCATAGACCACCGTCGGAGCGGTCGTGATCAGGTCCATGTCGAATTCGCGTTCCAGGCGCTCCTGCACGATTTCCATGTGCAGCAAGCCGAGGAACCCGCAGCGGAAGCCGAAACCGAGCGCTTGCGAGACCTCTGGTTCGTATTGCAGGGCGGCGTCGTTGAGCTTCAGCTTTTCGAGCGATTCGCGCAAGGCGTCATATTGATTCGCCTCGACCGGAAACAGGCCGGCGAACACCTGCGGCTGCACTTCCTTGAAACCCGGCAGCGGTTCGGCGGCGGGACGGCTTGCAAGCGTGATGGTGTCGCCGACGCGCGCCGATTTCAGTTCCTTGATGCCGGCGATGACGAAGCCGACCTGGCCGGCCGTCAACGACTCGCGCGATTGCGACTTCGGCGTGAAGACGCCGACGCTTTCGGTCAGATACTGCGTGTCGGTCGCCATCAGCAGGATCTTGTCCTTCGGACGCAGGCTGCCGTTGACGATGCGCACCAGCATGACCACGCCGACGTAGTTATCGAACCAGGAGTCGATGATGAGCGCCTGCAGCGGCGCCTCCGGATCGCCCTTCGGCGGCGGCACCTTGGCGATCAGTGCCTCCAGCACATCCTGCACGCCCATGCCGGTCTTGGCGGAACAGCGCACCGCATCGCCGGCCTCGATGCCGATCACGTCCTCGATTTCCTGGATGGCCGTATCGGGATCGGCCGACGGCAGGTCGATCTTGTTCAGGACCGGCACCACCTCGACGCCCAGTTCGATCGCGGTATAGCAGTTGGCGACGGTTTGCGCCTCGACGCCCTGCGACGCGTCCACCACCAGCAGCGCGCCTTCGCAAGCGGACAGCGAGCGACTCACCTCGTAGCTGAAGTCGACGTGGCCCGGCGTGTCGATCAGGTTGAGGTTGTAGGTCTCGCCGTTCAGCGCCTTGTAGGTCAATGCCGCGGTCTGGGCCTTGATCGTGATGCCGCGCTCGCGCTCGAGATCCATCGAATCGAGCACCTGCTCTTCCATTTCGCGGTCGGAAAGGCCGCCGCATAGTTGAATGATGCGATCGGCCAGCGTCGATTTGCCGTGGTCGATATGGGCGATGATCGAGAAATTGCGAATGTTGTTCATCAAAATGACAAAAGCGCTCCCGCTGCCCCCAAGGGGCTGGTCCGCGAGCGCCTTCATGAAAAATGTTCCAGCCCGACATTTTACCGGATTTCAGAGGGAGAACCCAGAAAACGAAGTTTGGGCGGAGGCCGACTTGTCTAGCAAGCCATGCAGCTTCGCGATGGCCGGAACGTCAAGGGTTTCAGGTTTGGCGCGATGAGTATCTCACCAGAAATGAGAATCCATGCGAGGAACCATGCCGACACCCGGGCATGACTCATCCACCGGCAAGGAATGACCTGACCCCGGCCTCATCGAGAAAATAATGGCATAGCTGCACGCCCTCTTCGTCCCCCTCCCGGTATCCGACGAGAACCGGAACCAACTCGTCGTATTTCTCCACCAGACGCTCATCCGCATCGACATCGACCACTTCGACCGTAAAGGCGAACTCTTCACCGAGGCGCTGCAAAGCCTGCAGCATATCGTCGCAAAGGTGGCAGTAGGAGCGAGAGAAAAGGATAAAACGAGCCAAGTGCGCTCCAGGAAAAGAGATTCGAAAAACAAAAAGGCTGCAAGCCCGATCAGCCTGCAGCCCGTTATTCTAGCTCTAGCGAAGGATTTATTGCCCGCCCGGCCTGACCGGGATGAATTGCGAGGCATCGCCGCGCCGGACCAACAGCACCGCGGTCTTCTTCTGCTCCAGCTTGGCGATCAGCGCATTGAATTGCCTGGCATCGTGGATATCCGTGTTGTTGACGCGCAGAATGACGTCGCCGGGCTGCAGGCCGGCCCGGGCGGCAGGCCCTTCGACGGAATCGATCATCACGCCGCCGTCGATGCGCAATTCCTTGCGCTGGGCGTCGGAGAGATCGGCCACGACGATACCGAGCGAATTGAGCGGCTGTTCCGGCTTGCCGCGCCGGTCCCCCTTGTTGCGGGCGGACTTCTCCGGCTCCATTTCGGCGATCGTCACGCCGAGATCGCGGTAGGCGCCCTTCCGCCATACGGTCACCGTGGCGCGCGTACCCGGCTTGCTGCTGCCGATCATGCGCCGCAAGTCACTACCCTTGTTGACCGCCACGCCGTTGAATTTCACGACGATGTCGCCTGGCTGCAGGCCCGCCTTGTCGGCCGGCCCACCCGTTTCCACGCTCGAAATCAGTACGCCCTGCGACTTCGCCAACCCGAGAGATTCGGCCACATCCTTAGTGACGTCGGTGATCGCCACCCCGAGCCGCCCGCGCGTCACCTTGCCGGTCGTCTTGAGCTGGTCGGCCACGCGCATCGCTTCATCGATCGGCACGGCGAACGAAATCCCCATGTAACCGCCGGAACGGCTGTATATCTGAGAGTTGATGCCGATCACTTCGCCGCGCATGTTGATCAACGGCCCGCCGGAGTTGCCGGGATTGACCGCCACGTCGGTCTGAATCAACGGCAGATAATCTCCGGTGTCGCGCGCCTTCGCGGAAACGATACCAGAGGTGACCGTGTTCTCCAGGCCGAAAGGCTGCCCGATCGCGATCACCCATTCGCCGGGACGAAGCCGGTTGGAATCGCCGATTGCGACGCGCGGCAAATTGCCGCCTTCGATCTTGACCAGCGCAACGTCCGTGCTCTTGTCCGCACCGATGATTTTCGCCTTGAACTCGCGCGTGTCGGTCAGCGTGACATAGACTTCGTCCGCGCCTTCGACCACATGGGCATTGGTCAGCACGTAACCGTCGCCGGAGATGATGAAGCCGGAGCCGAGGCCACGCGGCACTTCCTCTTCCTGCTGCGGAACTTGCCTGCGCCGCTGAGGACGATCAGGCTGCTGTTGGCGCGGAATCGGAATACCGAAGAAGCGACGGAAAAATTCCTGCATTTCCTCGTCTTCGGCACCGGGCATGCCTTGCCCGTACCGGACTTTTTCAGTTGTGCGAATGTTGACAACCGCCGGCCCTACCCGGTCGACAAGATCGGCGAAGTCGGGCAAGTTCGCCGCCGGAGCGGCAATCGCCGACGATGCGGCGCCGCTCAACGCCGGCCCGAAGAACGCGACGGCGCTCACCATGAGCGCCGCAATACCATGTTGAATACGAGAGATTGCTTTCATAAATCGCTTCTTGTTGGGTTTATTTGGATTTGAATTCAATCGAATTGGCGACTTGCTTGATCGCCGCCAGGGGCACCTCACCGACAATGGTAAGCCAAAAGTCTCCGTGTCGTTTACCGACGATATTCATTGCTCCTTGCCGCATCGATCCTTCGGTCTTGCTATGCGCCCCAGGTTCGATAAATACGGAAATTGCCGCCAAACCGTCCGAAAAGACCAGTTGCGTCGCCTCTCTTCTACCTGCTTGGGCATTGGCGCTCGCCCCTGTGGTCGAAGTATCCGACACCACGCGCTTGACCTCACCGATCTTTTTGAATCCCGGCGGAAGGGTCTTCACGTTCCAACCGGAAGGCGCCGAAAGCGTCGTGGTCGGATTTTCGACGCGCCAACCGTTCGTGTTGACGAAAGTAGGCTTGGCGCGGCCGCGATCGATATTGCCGATCGCAATCTGGGTAAACGCGATCTGCTCTACCACGTCGTTACCGTCATCCAAGGTCTGTGCTCTCAGGAGCAGCCCGCTGTTCTTTTCCGCCCACAACTTGTAACCATAGCGCAGGCGATCCTTCGGCTCCAGCACGATCGCTTGGCAATCGAAACCCGCAACCCGGCCGGTCTCCGCCTTTCGCATGGTGTAGTAGGTCGCGAGATCGCCGGGATTGGCGGCAAGGATCCCCGGGAAGACATCTTGAGCGACACGCTTTTCAACCAGCAGCGTGCGCAACTCGGGAATGTAATAAACGATCTCCTCGTTGCTGCGGATATATTCGCGCGGCTTGCCGTCCAGAATCTCCAATTTTTCCAGTTCGTTGCGGCCATCGACCACGTGCGTGATGCGCGACGTGCGAACCTGGCTGCCCTGCTGATAGATGAAGGTGCCCGAGTAGCTCAACTTCTGCGCCGCAGATTGCAACGTCCGCAGCCAACCTTGCGCATCGCGCTTATCGGCTTGAGGCTCGGTATTCTGTGCTTGGGCCTGAACTGCGATGAAACTGAAAACGACGACGACAAATCTGAAGGAAATCAATGCCTGCCGCATAGATCACTTATCTGAATCAACCGCGAAAGTCGCCGAGCGGGCATATTGGGCTGTACTGTACACAGAAGGCGAAAACCGCTGATGCGCAAGCAAATATTCATCGATGCCCGGGTCGCGCACCAGGTCGCGCTCCTTGTGAGTGCTCGCGGCGGCGCCTGCGGCGACAGACGTAGTTGCCGGCGCGGAGGCCATCGTCACGACTCCGACCGCAGGCCCGTCCACGCCGGAAGAACCCTTCACGCCCCCGAGCCATTGCTGCGCGACGACGACAGTCAGCACAGCCATGACCGCTGCCGCCATTCCGGGCAACATGAAACGTTTGGCGGACGATGCGCCATGAACATCGATAACATGAACCGGCTGTTCCGCCTGCTCGCGGCGAGGCGCGGCAACGATCGGCGGTTCGTCCTCGAGGCGCCGCATCAGTTTTGACGAGAAATCGGCACTCATGGGAAAAGCCATGTCGTCGGAGCGCAAGGCGTCGCCGATCCGATGATAATCCTCCCATGCGGTCTTGCCTTCCGGCGTGCGCAAAGCCGCCAGCGCGATATCGATCTGGCTTTCATCGGCCTCGCCGTCCGCGAAAGCCGATATTTGTTCATGCATCGTGTTCTTGGTATTCATCCCAACCTCTTCACAGCCAAGGCACTCACGTCAAAATTCATCTCGCTGTTCTTACCAGCGCTTATCGATTGCAGTGCCAAGCAGAGGTCTCAATTTCTCCGCAATAGCCTCCCGCGCCCGGAAGATCCGGCTGCGCACGGTTCCGATCGGACACCCCATCGCTTCCGCAATCTCATCGTAGCTCAAGCCTTCGATTTCACGCAATGTAATCGCGATGCGCAGCTCTTCCGGCAGTGCTTCCATCGCCACATTGACCGTCTCGGCGATCTGCTTCGTCGCCATCATCGACTCGGGCGTATTGATGTCTCTTAGGTGCTCTCCATCATCGAAAGTTTCTGCTTCTTCAGCATCGGCCTCGGTGGACGTAGGAGCGCGCCGCCCCTGCGTCACCAGGTAGTTTTTCGCGGTATTGATCCCGATCCGATAAAGCCACGTGTAAAAAGCGGAATCGCCGCGGAACTGGGGTAACGCACGGTACGCCTTGATGAAAGCCTCCTGCACGACGTCTTCCGCCTCCGCCTGGTCGCGCACGAGCCGCGACACCAGCCGCATGAGCTTTCGTTGGTACTTGATCACTAACAGTTCGAACGCTTTTTTGTCACCACGCTGAACCCGCTCGACAAGCAGTTGATCAATGTCGCGTTCTGTCGTCAAACTCCATTCCCTTGTCCCGCGGCAACATCGACGCGCTCTATGCAGTTGACCGCAAGAAATATGATTAGTTCAATCATCAACTCAACATTTTTGAGGACGTCGACTGCCTCATCGAGCCGCTGTGCGCGACGATCCAGCGGCAGGCGACCGACAGGGCTCGAAACTCGGCCCGATCGGCGCTGTCCGGCAGTACGATCACTGTCTTGATACGCCCATTCTCCGTTCTCAGCCTGAGAAGCAGCAGAAACGGCCACAATGTCGAGTCATCCATCAAGCTGACCAATTCACCGGCATGCACGCTGTCCGGCGGACTGCCGCAAAAAGCCGGATCAGCTAATGCGGTAGTTTCCACCAATCGGATTTGTCCGATGCCGGAAATATCAACATGGTGCGTTTTTCCCATACGGATGGCGCGCCAAAGCCCATCGATACTCGCGCAAACGCATAAGCATGCCAGTACGATGCGGACTGCCGGATGAAGCTCTCCGCTCAACCCGAAGCCGATCGAAATGCCGATCGACGCGCACCCCAGACATATGGCGCCGACCATGGCCAATACAAGCCTGGAGGGTTTGATCACGACGGAGAGCGCGATCGACATGGGAGGGAATCGAAGGAGGGAAAGCCGTTCATCCCGCGCGGGATGAACGGCCCGGCATCAAATCTTGCCGAAGATGAGCGTACCGTTGGTGCCGCCAAAACCGAAGGAATTCTTGACGGCGACATTGATCGGCATAGAGCGTGCCGTGTTGGCACAGTAGTCGAGATCGCAGGCCGGATCCTGATTGAAGATGTTGATCGTCGGCGGCGACACCTGCTTATGCACCGCCAGGACCGTGAACACCGATTCGAGCCCGCCGGCGCCGCCGAGCAGATGGCCGGTCATCGACTTCGTGGAGTTCACGACGACTTTCTTCGCATGGTCGCCGAGCGCGCGCTTGATCGCGACGGTCTCGGCGATATCGCCAAGCGGGGTCGAGGTGCCGTGCGCATTGACGTAATCGACTTGATCCGGGTTGATGCCGGCGTTGCGCATTGCCGCGAGCATGCAGCGGCGCGCGCCGTCGCCGTCTTCGAGCGGCGCCGTCATATGATAGGCATCGGCGCTCATGCCGAAGCCGAGCAATTCGGCGTAAATCTTCGCGCCGCGCGCCTTGGCGTGCTCATACTCTTCGAGCACCATGACGCCCGCGCCTTCGCCGAGGACGAAACCGTCGCGATCCTTGTCCCACGGACGCGACGCCGTCGCCGGATCGTCGTTGCGCGCCGAAAGCGCGCGCGCCGCGGCGAAACCGCCGACGCCGAGCGGCGACACCGTCGATTCGGCGCCGCCGGCGATCATCACGTCGGCATCGCCGTATTCGATCAGACGGCCGGCCTCGCCGATGCAATGCAGGCCCGTGGTGCAGGCCGTCACGATCGCCAGGTTTGGCCCCTTCAGGCCATACTTGATCGAGAGGTGGCCGGAAATCATGTTGATGATCGATGCCGGCACGAAGAAAGGCGAAATGCGGCGCGGACCGCGATTCGTGTATTCGGTATGGGTCTCCTCGATCAGCGGCAGGCCGCCGATGCCGGAACCGACGATCACGCCGATACGTTCCGCGTTCGCCTCGGTAACCTGGAGGCCGCTGTCCTGGAACGCCTGCATGCCGGCTGCCATGCCGTAATGGATGAAGGTGTCCATATGGCGAGCTTCCTTGCCGGCCATGTAGTCCTCGACATTGAAGCCCTTGACTTCCCCCGCGAAGCGCGTGGACAAGGGCGTGGCATCGAATTTGGTAATCGTCGCGATGCCGGACTTGCCTGCGACGAGCGCCTCCCAGGAATCGGCAACAGTGTTACCGACCGGGGAAACGCAACCCAGACCAGTGATGACGACGCGGCGTTGGCGCGAATGGCTCAAGCGGCTCTCCTAACTATCCAGTCGGGGACGGAGCACCGGGGAAGCGCCGCCGGTTTGGCATGGCGCTCGAAGCTGGCCGGTCCTCTCGGTCCCGCTATTGCTAAAAACTTTATGCTTTGACGTGCGCCTTGGCGTAATCGATCGCCTGCTGCACCGTGGTGATCTTTTCGGCTTGCTCGTCCGGAATTTCCATTTCGAACTCGTCTTCCAGCGCCATCACGAGCTCAACCGTGTCGAGAGAATCAGCGCCGAGATCATCGACGAAGGACGATTCGTTCTTGATGTCTGCTTCGGCGACGCCCAGTTGCTCGGCGACGATCTTCTTCACGCGTTGTTCGATATCGGACATGTTATGACTCCAGTCTTGGTGGTTATGGAAAGTGCGCGCATTTTATCAGGTTTGCGCAGTGAAAATTCATTTTCGGCTTCTACTTTCAAGAGGAACCAATTTACCTCTAAAAGCAAGGAAGTCGATCAACTCATGTACATGCCGCCGTTCACATGCAAGGTCGTACCGGTGATGTAGGCAGCTTGCGGAGAAGCAAGGAAGGCGACGGCGGCAGCAATGTCTTCCGGCGTGCCGAGACGGCCGAGCGGAATCTGTTCGAGCAAGGCTGCATGCTGCTGCTCTGACAGGACCTTGGTCATATCGGTATCGATGAAACCCGGCGCCACGCAATTGACCGTGATATTGCGGCTGCCGATCTCGCGCGCCAACGCACGCGTCATGCCAGCCACCCCGGCCTTGGCCGCGGCATAATTCATCTGCCCCGGATTCCCCGATGAACCGACGACGGAAGTGATGTTGATGATGCGGCCGGTCTTGGCTTTCATCATGCCGCGCAGCACGGCACGCGACAGGCGGCCGACTGCAGTGAGGTTGGTGGCGATGACATCGTCCCATTCCTCGTCCTTCATGCGCATCGCCAATTGATCCTTGGTAATGCCGGCATTGTTGACCAGGATCGAAACGGCACCGTATTCCTTTTGAATCTGCTCGATCAAAGCGACGCTTGCTTCGGCGTCATTGACGTTGAGCACGACACCCTTGCCGCACCCGGGGATGATGGCATCGAGATATTCGGAGATCGCGCCGGCGCCGGACTCCGTGGTCGCGGTACCGATGACTTTCGCGCCTTCCCTCGCCAGTTCCTGCGCGATGGCACGGCCGATGCCGCGCGATGCGCCGGTGACGAGAGCGACTTGATTATTCAGGTTGGCGTTTTGCATGATCATTTCAAGAGTTCGAGAACATTGTCCAGGGAAGCCTGATCGAAGATCGCCTCGCCGATCAGGTTGCCGTTGATACGCTTGGTCAAGCCGGTCAGCACCTTGCCCGGGCCGCACTCGACGACGTGCGTCACGCCCTCGGCAGCCATTCTTTGCACCGTCTCCACCCAACGCACGGGGCTGGCCGCCTGGCGCACCAAGGCATCCTTGATCGCCGCCGGATCGTTTGCGATCGCCACGTCGACATTGTTAATCACCGGAATCCGCGGTTCCGAGAATTGCAGCGCCGAGACGTAATCACGCAAGCGATCCGACGCCGGCTTCAGCAGCGACGAATGGAAAGGCGCGGAAACCGGCAAGGGCAAAGCCCGCTTTGCTCCTTTCGCCTTGGCCGCTTCGCAAGCACGCTCGACCGCGGCCTTGGCGCCCGCGATCACGACTTGCGCCGGAGCGTTGAAATTCACGGCCTCGACCACATCCCCTTGCGCGGCTTCGGCGCAGGCGGCGCGCACATCATCGTCCGACAGACCGAGAATCGCCGCCATGCCTCCTTGACCGACCGGCACCGCTTCCTGCATTGCCTGTGCGCGAAAGCGCACCAGAGGGACAGCATCCTTGAAAGAGATAACGCCAGCGGCCACCAACGCCGAATACTCGCCAAGACTGTGGCCCGCGACAACCGATGGCACCTTGCCGCCTGCCGCGATCCATGCGCGATACGCGGCTACCGCCGCGGTCAACATGACCGGTTGCGTATTGGTGGTCAGGTCGAGCTCTTCCTTCGGACCTTCGGCGATCAACCTGCCGAGGTCGAGCCTGAGCGCTTCCGAGGCTTCGGCCACGGTATCGGCGACCACATTGTTGCCGGCGAATCCGTTCAGCATGCCTATGGCTTGCGAACCCTGGCCGGGAAAGACGAATGCGAATTTCGACATTGCTATTTGTTGTTTGTTAGAAAGAGAAGTCTAAGCCTAATCGGAGAGAGCGGAAACGCACGCTGCGCTTCCATGCACCACCCGCATTACATTCTGGCGAGCGCGGCGCCCCATGTAAAACCGCCGCCGACGCCTTCCATCATCACGATCTGCCCGGGCCTGACGCGGCCGTCGCGCACCGCGGCGTCCAGTGCCAGAGGAATCGACGCCGCCGAGGTGTTGCCGTGCTGATCAACGGTCACCACCATTTTCTCGAGCGGCAGGCCGAGTTTCTTCGCGGTGCCTTGCATGATGCGAATATTCGCCTGGTGGGGAATCAGCCAGTCGATTTGCGCCGGCGTCATGCCGGCGATTTCGAGCGCTTCGTTCGCGACCTTGTCGAGCACGGAAACCGCCAGCTTGAATACCGCCGGACCGTCCATGTAGAGATAGGCGCTGCCTTCGACCGCGCCGTGATTGACGCTGCCGGGCACGCAGAGGATATGGCCATGGCTTCCATCCGCATGCAGCTTGGTCGCCAGGATTCCAGGCTCCGTAGAGGCGCTCAGGACGACTGCGCCCGCGCCGTCGCCAAACAGCACGCATGTCGTGCGATCGTCGAAATCGAGAATACGGGAGAACACTTCGGCGCCGATCACCAGCACATTCTTGTGCGCCCCGGATTTGATGAAACTATCGGCGATCGTCAATGCGTAGACGAAGCCGCTGCATACCGCCTGCACATCGACGGCCGCGCAGCTGTTGGTGATGCCGAGTTTCTTCTGCACGACGCAAGCCGTGCTGGGGAAACCACCGAGATGATCGGGAGTCGAGGTGGCGAGTATGATCATGTCGATGTCGTTCGCCTGCAAGCCGGCAGCCTCGATCGCGGGCTTGGCGGCGGCAACCGCGAGATCGCTCGACAGCACGTCCGGCTCCGCGTAGTGGCGCGCGGAAATGCCGCTGCGCGACACGATCCATTCATCCGAAGTCTCGATCCCCTTTTCCGCCAATTGAGCGGCCAATTCGTCATTCGTCACGCGCTTGGGAGGCAGATAGCTGCCGGTCCCGACGATTTTGCTGTAGAGAGTCATGCCGTTTTCTGTTCTGTGAGTTCTGTCGTGGCAGCCGCGCCCGCCGAAGCCGTAACTACGGATTGCGGCATCACCTCGGCAATCGTGCTGGAAATACGGGAGAGGACATTATGACTGGCGGCATCATAGGCACGCTTGATGGCCCATTCGAAACCATAGGCGTCAGCGCCGCCGTGGCTCTTGAATACGAGGCCGCGCAAACCAAGCAGGCTGGCGCCGTTGTAGCGCGACGGGTTCATGCGGCGCGAGAAGGACTGGAGCGCGGGCCTGGCGATCAATGCCCCGAGCAAGCCGAGCCAGTTATTCTTCAGTTCGGCAGTCAAGGTGCTTTTGACGAACTTCGCGAGCCCTTCCGATGCCTTGAGGACGACATTGCCGACGAAGCCGTCGCACACCACGATATCGGTCGTGCCCTTGAAAATGTCGTTGCCCTCGACATTGCCGTAGAAATTCAGGACACCCTTCTCATGATCGGCGCGTAACAGGACGGCCGTCTGCTTGACGACCTCGTTACCCTTGATGTCCTCCTCGCCGACGTTCAGCAGGCCCACCGCCGGCTTGGCATTGCCTTCGGAAGCAGCCACCAGCACCGTCGCCATCAACGCAAACTGATGCAGATGATGCGGCTCGCAATCGACATTGGCGCCGAGGTCGAGCATATAGGTCGGGCGGTCCTTCTCATTGGGAATCAGCGTGCAGATGGCGGGACGATCGACGCCGGGCAGCGTCTTGAGGATATAGCGCGACACCGCCATCAGCGCGCCGGTATTGCCGGCGGATACGCATGCATGCGCGTCGCCCGACTTGACGAGGCTGATCGCTACGCGCATCGACGAATCCTTCTTGCGGCGCAAGGCGACTTCCAGAGGATCGTCCATCGTGACGACCTCGGAAGCATGCAGCACCGACAAGCGCGGATGCGTTTCCGCGATCTTGTGCTTCTTCAGCTCGGCGCGCACGACATCCTCCAGGCCAACCAATACCAGTTCGGCCTCGGGTTCGTGATTGAGGAAGGAAACGGCTGCGGGAATGGTGACAGACGGGCCGTGATCACCGCCCATGCAGTCGATGGCAATTTTGATGGTCATTGTTCAGTGCCCGGCCATTCCGCGAGGAAATGGCATCGGCTTGCCTCAAAATGACGCGATATGCTGTTTTGCATATGAAAAAACGGCGCCAAGCTAGAAACGACTCCGAACCGAATCTGAACTTTGGGCGCCGCTTTTGCGACTCGAGAAACAGACGAGAGATTACTCGTCGTTCTTGGTCTTCAGGACTTTACGGCCGCGATAGTAGCCGTTCGGGCTGATATGGTGACGCAGATGGGTCTCGCCGGTGGTCGGCTCGACTGCCAGTTGCGGAGCAACCAGGAAATCGTGCGAACGATGCATGCCGCGCTTGGACGGGGACTTTTTGTTTTGTTGAACAGCCATGATAACTCCTAGATCTGAATTTCAAAATTGTAACACATCCGGCGCTCATTACCCATGAGCAAACCGGCGATCCTTGCGAAGCGCCTATTTTCAGATCAGGCGCGACATTACTGCTTCAAGTTCTTCAGCACCGCGAACGGCGATTCCTTATCCGTCTTCCGCAACGCCTCGAGCGCTTCTTGATCCGGACAAACCTCATGCTTCGGCGACAAGGGCAGCGACAACAGCACCTCGTCCTCGATCAGATCGATGACGCTCATTGCCTGCGAACCGGCAATGACGTCGACCGACTCATCGTCGATCAAGGTCTCGATCGCATCGATGCTTTCCTCATCCGGCGCCAGCACCAGCACGACTTCCGAATCCACGTCGAACGAGAATGGCGTCAGGCAACGCTGGCACATCAGCTTGACCGTCCCGGACACCGACAACGTCAACTGCGAATGCCCGTGACCATCGCGACCGCCTTGCAGCGACCATTTGATCGCACCGGACTTGTCAGCGGTATCCGCAGACACGCGCGCCAAATCGGCGACCGGCACCTCACCTTCGCGCCGCTCTTTCTGCCGGCAAAATTCAAAGGCATCAATGACAAAAGCATCCATGGTTTTAGCCGAACCCGGAAAACCTGCGATAATAACAGGCTTTTCCTTTATTCGTCAAAGCTTTAGCGCTCTTTTGTCGAGTGATCGTTCAGAAAATGTCGAAAACACCCTATTCCACCGCTCCCGTCGCCATGCCAGCCCGCCTGATTCTCGGCTCCAGCTCGAAATACCGCAGGGAACTGCTGTCGCGCCTGCTTCTCCCGTTCGACGTCATGGCACCGGAGATCGATGAGGCACCGTTGGCCGAAGAATCCCCCGAAATGACGGCCTTACGGCTGGCGCAATCCAAAGCGGAGGCCATCGCCAGGCAAGCGCCGGGAGCGCTTGTCATCGGCTCGGACCAGGTCGCGACGCTCGACGGCATCCAAATCGGAAAGCCTGGGACGCATGAAAATGCCTTGAAACAATTACAAACGATGCGCGGGCGCAAAGTCGTGTTTCATACGGCGCTCTGCCTGTGGGATGGCCGTGAAGAGAGACGCGAATTTGCCGCGCAAATCGAAAATATCCAAACCTTCGTCACCTTCCGCGACCTGCCGGATCACGAGCTGGATGCCTACCTTCGCATCGAGCAGCCATATGATTGCGCCGGCAGCGCCAAAAACGAAGGGCTTGGCATCGCGCTCATCGAAAAAATCGAAAGCATCGACCCGACCGCATTGACCGGCTTGCCGCTGATCGCGCTGACAACCATGCTGCGCCGGGCCGGCGTGCCGTTCTTCGGAGCATAAGGAACGCATCATGCCCGGCATTCTGTACCTGATTCCCAATACGCTCGGCCCCACGGAAGGAGGCGCGGCCGACCCTCTCGCCCATATCATTCCCGAGGAGGTTCGCGTCGTCACCGCACGCCTGGACTACTTCATCGCCGAGAATGCGAAGACGACGCGCGCCTTCCTGAAAATCGTCGCCGCCAAACATCCCCTCGCCAAACCGCTGCAGGAAATCCGCATCGCGGAACTGAATGTACAGACCGATGCCGCCGCATTGCCTGCGCTGCTGGCGCCCGTGATCGAGGGGCGCGATGCAGGCTTGATTTCGGAAGCCGGAGTACCGGCAGTTGCCGACCCAGGCGCCAACCTCGTGCGATTGGCGCATGCGCACGGCATCGTCGTCAAACCCCTGGTCGGCCCCTCTTCGCTACTGCTGGCTGTCATGGCGAGCGGCTTGAACGGACAGAGCTTTGCATTCAACGGTTATTTGCCGATCGACGCCACCGAACGCGCCAAGCGTCTCAGGGAACTGGAAAACCGTTCGCGCCATGATCGCCAGACGCAGCTGTTCATTGAAACGCCGTACCGCAACGGCAGCCTGCTCGACACCCTCGCCAACTGCTGCCAGGGCAACACCCTGATCTGCGTCGCGACCGACTTGACGCTATCGACAGAATCGATCAAGACCCAGAGCGCGGCGCATTGGAAGCGCGATCTCGCCGGCGGCAAGATGCCCGACTTTCACAAGAAACCGACCGTTTTCCTCTTGCTGGCACAATAATTCTTGCCCCGCAGGACAAGAGCGCGATTTTGCGATAAGCTGCGCGCCTTCCAAATCGCCGTCGAATCCATAACGTGAGCCGAACACACTTCCGGCCGGCCTTGGCCGCCCTCGCGCTACTGGGCGCAATGTCGTTCGCTGCCTATTTCCAGCTCTGCCAAGATGACACGAATTCCGCCGCCTCGCCGGGCCACCCGCCCGCCGGCGATCCGGCCGCTTCCACAACGTTCGACTGGAGCGGAGTCGCCACGCTCGTCGCCGGCGACAATACGTCCGGTTATGCGGATGGAAATGCGCGGCAGGCGCGCTTCGCCGATCCGTTCGGCATAGCGGTCGACAAGGATGGCAATCTCTACGTAGCCGACGCCGGCGACAACAATCGCATTCGCAGGATCGCGGCCGACGGCACGGTCGCGACTTACGCGGGATCGAAAGAAGGCTTCGCGGATGGTCCGACGGCGATGGCCGCATTCCACACGCCGTCGGCCCTGGCGCTGGACGGTGCCGGCAATCTTCTGATTGCCGATACCGGCAACAACGCCATCCGGCGAATCACGCCGCAAGGCATCGTCACCACCGTCGCCGGAAGCGGCAAACCCGGCTTACGCGACGGCCCGGCGGCAGAAGCGCAATTCAATGGTCCGGTCGGCCTCGCCGCGGACAAACAAGGCAACATTTATGTCGCGGATACGTATAACGACCGTATCCGGATGATCACGCCGGAAGGACAAGTGAAGACGCTTGCCGGCGGCGACCGCCCCGGCTTTCGCGATGGGCCCGGGCCAGCCGCCCTGTTCGACACGCCGTGCGGCATAGCCGTCGACGCGCAAGGCGACTTGCTGATCGCCGACACCCGTAACAACGCGATACGCAAGCTAACCAAGGAAGCGCAAGTCACGACGGTGGCGCTGGCGGCCGACAATGAGCGCAACGGGCTGTTGCGGCGACCGCTCAGCCTGGTCTCGACACACGACGGCTTTCTCTATATCGCGGAAGCGGCGCGCGGCCGCATTCTGCAACTCTCGCCCACCGGCGAATTGCGCGCCCTGCGGAATGCCGACACGACGGACGAACCGGGCGCCTCGGTACGCTTCAAGCGTCCATCCGGTCTGGCGCTGGACAAGCACGGCGCCTTGTACATAGCCGATGCGACAGCGCGCGCGATATACCGATTCGCCCCGGCGAATCCGAAAGCGACCAAGCCCACCGTCATGAGCGCTGCAGTCGCCGCGGATCCGGCGCCGATATCCGAGGCGATCCCGGCAACGGAACCGCACGCATTGCGACTGCCTTGGCCGGTACAGCCGCAACATGGCTGGCATGAGGTCGTCGGCACCATGGGCGAGGTGCGCGGAAATTACAACGGCGAAAGCCGCGATCATTTTCACGGCGGCGTCGATATTCGGGCGACGCTCGGAACGCCGGTGCTGGCCATTGCCGCGGAAAAGATCAGCCATCCGATTCCGAATTGGGGCTATGGCGAACTGAACGAAGGCTTGAGCGTGAACACGCTGAGTTATATCCACATGCGGGTCGGACGCAACGAGAAGGATGCGGTGCTCGATGCCGCGAAATTCATGCCGCTCAAGGATGATGCCGATCGCCTGTCGCGCGTGCGCGTAAAGCGCGGAACCCGATTCGCCGGCGGCGAGCAGCTCGGCACCGTCAATCGCATGTATCACGTGCACCTGAATTTCGCGCCGGCCGGCCTGGAGTCCAATCCGCTGGCCCTGTCGTTTCCGGGATTTTCCGATCGTGTGGCGCCTCGGATCGTCGGTATCCACCTGCTCGGGGCCAGCGGAAAAACCCTCACCCAAAAGCGCCGCGGGCGCGTGCTGGTAACGCGCGCCGTCGCCGATGCCTTGGATATCGTGGTGGATGCCTATGACCAGGTCGACGGCAATCAGGCACGTCGGCGTCTCGGCCTGTACCGGCTCGGCTATCAGATCCTGCTTGCGAACGGCACGCCGGCTCCCGGCTTCCAAAACCCGCGCATCAATCTTGAATTCAATCGCCTGCCGGCGGATCGCGAGGCGGTGAAGATCGCCTATGCCGGCGACAGCGGCGACATCGTGCACGGCGCCTCTCCCACCCGCTTTCTCTATGTCGTCACCAATACCGTACGCGACGGTGTCGCGCGCCCCGGCAGTTGGCGGGCGTCGGAGTTGCCGCCTGGAGATTACGTGATCAGGATTCTTGCCGCCGACTACGCGGGAAACGAAGCAACCAAGGGACGCGACTTACCGGTCACAATCGAATAAGGATCCGACCATTGCCGAAAAACCGTCGGATTTCGGTTCGCCGCTCTCGATTCGCCACAAACGCAAAACGGCGGCATTGCACCGCCGTTTTGCCAGTCCCACCCGGGGACGCGTCGCAAGAGCCTTTCGTTTGCTCTTCGACACCGCATCATTCGAGACGCGGTCACCGGTTCATTCAGTATGCGGACCACTTACTTCTTCCGATACCTTGCCCCAAAGGCTGAACCGTCACAAAACACTATAGTCGAGACCTTCGAATATGCAAGGTATCGGAGGCATTTTTATGTTGTTTTTTTCTTGCTTTCCTCAAGGAAAAATTAGCTCCCGAAAGCAATCAGAATACTCAGGCATTCTCCGTTCAACGCAGGCTCGATTTACCACTCTCCCAAAGAGACTTCACCACTCCCGCGCCCACCGAGGCGCCGAACTTCTTGAGCACGCGCTCGGATAATCCCTCCTGCTGCGTGTAATCGACTATATCTTCCACCTTGATCACGTCGCGCGCGACGCTGCTGACCGTACCGTAGCCGTCGGCAAGCCCCATCTCGACCGCCTTGGCTCCGCTCCAGAACAGGCCGGAAAACGTCTCGGGAGTTTCCTTCAAACGTTCGCCCCGTCCTTGGCGAACGACACTGATGAATTGCTGATGTATCTCGTTCAGCATCTCTTGCGCATATTCTTTCTGCTTCGTCGTCTGCGGGCTGAACGGATCCATGAAACTCTTGTTCTCGCCGGCGGTAAGCATGCGACGCTCGACACCCAGCTTGTCCATCAGCCCGGTGAACCCGAAGCCGTCCATCAATACGCCGATCGAGCCGATGATGCTGGCCTTGTTCACGAAGATCTTGTCGGCGGCGGCCGCAACATAGTAGCCGCCCGACGCGCAAACCTCGTCGACGACGACGTAGAGGGGTTTGTTCGGATAGGTCTTGCGCAAGCGGACGATCTCGTCATTGATCATGCCGGCCTGCACCGGGCTGCCGCCCGGGCTATTGATACGGAGTATCACCCCGACCGACTGGCTGTCTTCGTAGGCGCTGCCGAGCGCGGAAATCACGGTCTCGGCGGAACCCGGGGCACCGGTTTCGATGGCGCCGTCGATCTCGATCAGCGCGGTATGCGTCCCCTGCCCTTCGACTTCCGGCGCGCCCATGTCGAAAGCCATCCATAGCGCAAAGAACACCATGGCCAGCGTCGCCATCTTGAAGAAGATGCCCCAGCGACGGCGCGCGCGTTGCTCCTTGAGCGCTTCGAAGGCGAGTTTCTCGAGCAATTCGCGCTCCCATCCATCCTTGCGCGGCGGATCTTGCGGCAGCTTGCCGCCCGATCTTTGATAGCCGGGAGCGGCTTCATCCTGAGGCCATTGCGGCGGATTGTTTTCGAAATTATCGTTGCTCATCGCTTTTCTGCCTTTTTCAATGTTCTCTCAAGCGCCATTCGACCGCGGCGATCAGGCGCGTGCGGGACGAACGTATTCATCGGGCTGCCAGAATACTTGATTGTCCTTTTCCACCACAATGATGGGACGCAAGCGTCCCCCACGACAAGGCCCTCCCATGCAGTGGCCGCTCTCCGGCGCATAAATGGCGCCGTGCGTCGAACACATCAAGTAGAGGCCGCTCGACTCGAAAAATTCGCCTTCCGACCAATCAAGTTCGATCGGCACATGGGCGCAGCGATTCAAATAGCCATAGGCCGTATTGTTATAGCGGACGACGAAGCCGGTCGTATCCTCGCCGAACGCGGTCACGGGAAAGCGCACGCCCTTGCCGCCCTCGACGAGGTCGGCGGAGGCGCAAATGGCGATCAAGGACTCGGACATGGAGGAATCCTCAGTAGAGCCGCCCATCATGCATTCTCGCTCAGCCAGGCATGCAATTCCGCCACGGAACGCGCGGCGAATATCGGCTCCAGCGCCAGCAATTCCTGCTCGGGGTGGGCCCCATAGTGCACCGCGATGCCCGCGGCTCCCGCATTCTTCGCCATCTGCAGATCGTGCGTCGTGTCGCCGATCATGACGGTACGCCGCATGTCCTGGCCGAGTTCGCGCGTCAATTCCTGCAGCATGGCCGGATGCGGCTTCGAAAACGTCTCATCGGCGCAGCGCGTCGCATCGAACAGCGAGGTCAGCTTCGTGGTATCGAGCGCGCGATGCAGGCCGACGCGGCTCTTGCCGGTGGCGACCGCCAGGAAATACCCCTGCTGCGACAGATCCGCCAGCATGTCGCGCACGCCGTCGAACAAGGTCAAATCCTGATCGCGGCTCAGATAGTGATAGCGATAGCGCTCCACCATGCGCGGATACATTTTCGGATCGAGGCCGGGCAGCGCCGCCTGCATCGCATCGTGCAATCCGAGGCCGATGACATACGACGCGCTCTTGTGATCGGGGACCGGCAGGCCGAGGTCCTTGGCGGCGGCCTGGATACTCTTGACGATCGCGGCCGTGCTGTCCATCAAGGTGCCGTCCCAATCGAAGACGATCAGGTCAAATTGTTTTCTTGCCATGTCGCTGGGCGATAGAGAATGAGGTGTCGCAACCTATATGGTCACGATTCGAGGCTTTTCAAAAACCGTTCGCATTCTAGCGGCAAAGGCGCGTTCAACGTAACCGGGTTGCCGGTTTCGGGATGAATGAACGTGATCTGATGAGCATGCAAAAACATGCGCTTGAGCGCGGCACGCTTGCCTTCCGCCTTTTGCAACTGGCGATTCAATATGAAGTTGCCATATTTCTCGTCGCCCGCGATCGGGAAACCGCTCGAAGCAAGATGTACGCGGATTTGATGCGTGCGACCGGTTTTCAGCTCCGCTTCGAGCAACGCGAACTCGTTGAATTTCTTCAACAAATGGAAGACCGTATGCGATGGCTGACCATCGGGCTGGACGCGTACGCGACGCTCGCCATCCGGCGTCGTATATTTGAACAACGGCAACTTGATGTGTTGCTTCGTATTTCTCCAGTCGCCATGCACGAGCGTGAAATAACGCTTGTCGGTCTGGCCGTCGCGCATCTGGTCGTGCAGGCTGGTCAAGGCGGAACGCTTCTTGGCCAGCAGCAAAATGCCCGAGGTTTCACGATCGAGACGATGGACGAGCTCGAGAAATTTCGCATGAGGCCGGGATGCCCGCAATTGCTCGATGACGCCATAACTGACGCCGGAACCGCCATGCACCGCCACGCCGGCGGGCTTGTCGATGACGAGCAAATAATTATCTTCAAGCAAAATCTTGAATTCAGCGCCAGGCACCGTGTTTTCCTGCTTCTCCGCAAGCCGGATCGGCGGCACCCGCACCACGTCGCCCGCTTCGAGCCGGTAAGTCTGATCGATCCGGCCCTTGTTCACCCGGACTTCGCCGGACCGGAGAATGCGATAAACATGGCTCTTGGGAACGCCCTTGCAAATGCGCAGCAAAAAATTATCGATGCGCTGGCCGGCCTCTTCTTCGGAAATCGTGAGCAACTGTACCTGTGGGGGGACTTGTTGCGACTGGGAAACCGAGGTTATTTCAGCTTCTTTCCCGGAAAATCTCGCTAAGTCCTTCATTTTGAATATATAATTGGTCGCCGCGGCCACAAAGCCGCAGCGCGTGTAAGAATAAAAAGCACATTCTACACAGGGGCGTCTTTGTCGGCCTCGCCAATTTTGCAAATTCGACGGAGAAAGATGTGTACGCATCATCCTTCCGCGCATCAGGGTTGCACCGCTGTTGCAATCGGACCGCGGTCGAGGTTCAAGCCTCCCAAGGATGTCGAACTCGATTGTTTGGACTGTATGGATATGTCTGGCAAGCCGGCCGCCTGGTAATACGGGCGGAAGGCTTGCCGGTTGATGTGGTCGAAGCGTTTTTGCCGATTCTGCTGAACCTTATGCATTGTTTAGCTCAACCAAGCTGCCCGCCGATCGATGGCGCGCTCGCTGCACCCGCTACCCGCGGGATGCGGAGCGCGCCGGCGCGCACTCGGCATCCCGATCGCCCGCATCCGCGCCCCGTTGCCGTTTTTGCGCTATTGCGCAATTAGCGGCGCATCAAGGCAATTCCCTCCCCCAAATACTCCGTTCCCGCGTACATCCCGGTACCAGCCGCACTGGCGGCAATGAAGGCCTTCGGGCCACGGAGCAATAAAAATGAAACGCATGTTGTTCAACGCCACGCAGCAGGAAGAACTGCGCGTGGCGATTGTCGATGGGCAAAAGCTCATCGACATCGATATCGAAACCACTGGACGCGAACAACGCAAGTCCAACATCTATAAGGGCGTCATTACCCGCATCGAGCCCTCGCTCGAAGCCTGCTTCGTCAACTACGGCGAAGAGCGTCACGGCTTCCTGCCGTTCAAGGAAGTCGCCCGCAGCTACTTCAAGGAAGGCATCGACGTCCGTAACGCTTCCATCAAGGATGCGCTGCGCGAAGGCCAGGAAATCATGGTCCAGGTCGAGAAGGAAGAGCGCGGCAATAAAGGCGCCGCCCTCACCTCCTTCATTTCCCTGGCTGGCCGTTATCTGGTCCTGATGCCGAACAATCCGCGCGGCGGCGGTGTGTCGCGCCGTGTCGAAGGCGAGGATCGCCAGGAATTGCGCGAGACCATGGACAAGCTGGAATTGCCGTCCGGCATGTCCGTCATTGCCCGCACCGCAGGCATCGGCCGCAGCGTCGAAGAACTGCAATGGGACCTGAACTACCTGCTGCAATTGTGGCGAGCCATCGAAAGCGCCGGCAAATCGGCGCCGGGCGCCTTCCTGATCTACCAGGAATCCTCGCTCGTCATCCGCGCGATCCGCGATTATTTCCAGCCGGATATCGGCGAAATCCTGATCGATACCGACGACATCTACGAACAGGCACAGCAGTTCATGGGCCACGTGATGCCGGACATGGTGCACCGGGTCAAGCGTTACCGCGACGACGTGCCGCTGTTCTCGCGCTTCCAGATCGAGCACCAGATCGAGACCGCGTATTCCCGCACCGTGCCGCTGCCCTCCGGCGGCGCCATCGTGATCGACCACACCGAAGCGCTGGTGTCGATCGACGTCAACTCCGCACGCGCCACGCGCGGCGGCGACATCGAGACCACGGCGTTCAACACCAATCTCGAAGCAGCCGATGAAGTGGCACGCCAGTTGCGCCTGCGCGACCTGGGCGGCCTGATCGTGATCGACTTCATCGACATGGAGAACGCCAAGAACCAGCGCGAGATCGAGAACCGCCTGAAAGACGCCCTGCGCTATGACCGCGCCCGCGTGCAGATGGGCAAGATCTCGCGTTTCGGCCTGATGGAATTGTCGCGCCAGCGCCTGCGTCCGTCGCTTTCCGAAGGCAGCCACGTGACCTGCCCGCGCTGCAACGGCACCGGCCACATCCGCGATACCGAATCGTCCGCATTGCAAGTCCTGCGCATCATCCAGGAAGAAGCGATGAAGGAAAACTCCGCCGCCATCCACGTGCAGGCGCCGGTCGACGTGGCCGCCTTCCTGCTCAACGAAAAGCGCGGCGAAATCCTGAAGATCGAGACGCGCCACCGCGTCACGGTCATCCTGATCCCGAACAAGCATCTCGAGACGCCGCACTACAAGCTCGAGCGCATCAAGCACGACGACCCGCGCCTCGAAGACCACCAGCCGAGCTATAGCATGGCCGAGGAAGTCGACACCGACATCGGCTACAACAAGCGCCAGAAGGACGACGTCAAACCGCGCCAGGAAGCCGTGGTCAAGGGCATCACGCCGGATCAGCCGGCGCCGATCGTCGAGCGCAAGCCGGTCGAGGAAGTTCCGGCCGTGGCCGCTCCCGCCGAGGAAGGTTTCTTCAGCCGTCTGTTCGGCCTGTTCCGCAAGAAGCCGGCCGCGCCGGTCGTGGCGCCGGTACCGGCCCTCGAAACCAAGCAACAGCGCGGAGAGCGCGACCGCAATGGGCGCGGCGGCCGCAATAATCGTCGCGGCGGCCGTGGCCGCGACCGTGGCGAGGAGCGTAGCGCCGGCCGTGGCGAAGAGCGCACTGCGGGTCGTGCCGACTCCGGCCGCGTTGATTCCGGCCGTGCCGAGACTGGCCGTGCCGAGACTGGCCGTGCCGAGACTGGCCGTGCCGAGACCCGCGCGGAAAACACAAAGCCGATGCCGGCTGCGCAACAGGAAGCAACCCATGCTCAACCGGAACGCGCCCCGCGCCAGCAGCAAGGCGAAGGCCGGCGCGAACGCAATGAGCGCCAGCGTCAGGCGCGCGAAGAGCGCAAGGAGGCCATGAAGGAAGCGGCAGCGGAGGCCAAGGCCGAGGAAAAACTGGTAGCCGTCGAAGCAACGGTCCAGGAAACGGTTGCCGCGACCGCGGAGCCCGTCGTCGCCGACCAGGAAGGCGCCTCCGCCGCACTGCCGGCAGGCGAGCAAGGCGAAGAGCGTCGCCGTCGCCGTCGCCGCGGCGGCCGCAACCGCAACCGCCGCGATCGCGAACAAGGCGAATCGACCGAAGCCCTTGACGATGCCGAAGCGGGCGAGGCCGTCGCCGAGGCGGAAGACAATCCGCAGCGCGAACTGGAAATCATGGAACCGGCCGCGGCCGCCGAGCCTGCCGCCGCCAAGGCGGAAACCGTGCCGGTCGCAACGGAAGCAGCCGTGCCCGTCGAGCATGTCGAGCCTGCCGCGGAACAAGCGCAACATGTCGCGGCCGAACCGGTTGCTGCCGCCCCCGTGGAAGCGGCGCCTGTGACGGCCGCGCCGACGGAGACTGCTCCGACAGAGGCGATCGAGACACCGGCGCCGGTTGCCGTCGAGCCGGCTGCCCAGCCGATTGCCGTCGTCGAACCGGCGGTCGAACCTATGGCGGAGACCGCCGCCGAGGCGCCCGCTCCAAGCGTGCAGCAGGAAATTCCCTTCCATGCGGAAGAGCCTGCACTGGTCGCTGCGGGTGCCGAGGTTGCCGAAGCGCCGGCCCATGCCGTGACGGCCGCGCCGAAGACGCAAGCAACCAGCGTCGAAACCGCGCAGATCGCACCGACACCGATGCAGCTCGATGCTTTCCAGGGCATGCTTTCTGCCGCCGGCCTGACCCTCGCGGTCACCGATCCGGAAAAGCTGCGTGCCGCCCAGGAAGAAGCGGCCAAGATCGTGCAACCGCAACGCGTGCCGCGCCAGCGCAAGCCGCTGCCGCCGCCGTCGACCGAACCTCTGGTCCAGGTCGAAACGCGCCGCTGATTACATTCTCCTCCGGCAAGCGCCGGAGGAGAGTCAGCCAAGAAAGGAGAGCCTTGCGCTCTCCTTTTTTTTTGCGCTCTCCTTACCCGGCAGTCGTCGTGGACGCCTCGATCTTGCCAAGCAACCACTGCAAGCCCGCAAGGTGCTGTTGATCGTGACTGGACAGGTAGTGAACGAGGCTGCGCAGCGTGACCGGACCATAACCTTCGAATACCGCCGTGCGCCGCAACTGCTCCGGGGTCAGCGATGCGATCAGTTCGATTGTCCTGGCGCGGGCCGCCCTGAATGCGGCCAGCGCCTCATCGGCGTCGGCGACCCGGTACCGTCGCTCGATCGCCAGGGCCTCGCTGTCGATCGAAACGAGTACGGGATCGATTTCATGCAATGTGCGATGAAAACGAACGTGATAGCCATCGATCTCGATATCCCGCACATGACAGACCTGTTCGATGGCGCCGAACGGCTCGCTCGGCACGCCACTCCATGACGGCGGAATCCAATTCTTGAATTCCGCCGGGAACGCCTTGTAGTGGGCTTCGAGTTGCACAGGAAAGGCAGCCAGCGCATCCAAGGTAGTCGAAAGCACGACAAATCTCCAGGGAAATGAGGATCGGGGCAATATACAAGATCTTCACCGATGCTGCGGAAGAGTCCGGGCGAGGCGAAGGCGATCCAGTTCACCCCTCTTCCGGCGGTTTCACCGAGCGAAACATCGCGAGCAACAGCAAATCGTAGACGATCTTCAAGCCGCCGGCCAGCACCAGCGGCCAGCCGAATCCCGACGCGCCCAACAAATGTCCCGCCAGCATCGGACTGAGGGCCGACGCCAGGCTGCGCGGCACCGAAGTCACGCTTGCGGCCGCCGCGCGTTCCTCGGGCGGCACCACGGCCATCACGTAGGAACTGCGGGTCGGCACATCCATTTGCGACAAGGCGCTGCGTGCGAGCAGCAAGGCGATCGCCCAGCCGAGCGTCGGCATGAACGGCACCAGCACCAGGAACACATTTGCCGGCAGATGCGTGAAGACCATGGTGTTGACCAGGCCGAAACGCTTCGCCACATGGACGGCCGCCAGTTGCGACAATGCCGACAGCACGCCGGTCCAGAAGAAGATCGTTCCGGCGACAAGCGGCGACAGCTGGAACTTCTGGAACAGCCATAACGCCACCAGCGATTGCACGACGAAACCGCCGCCGAAAGCATCGAGGCTGAACAATGCCGCCAGCGTGAACACCCTCTTTCTCGAGTTGCGCAGCGGCGCGGCCGCCTCATGCGTTCCGGCGATTGCCTGCGGCAAGCCGCGATAGATCAGCGCCGCGGCGACGCCGATCAAGGCATACAGCGCGAACATCGCGCGCCAGGCGGCGAACCGATCGATCCGCAGCGCATCGGCGAGCAAGTCCGGCATGCCGGCGAACAAGGCGCCGACGGCGGCGACCAGCGCGCCGATCAAGCTGTAGCGCGCGAATACGGCGGTTCGGTCCTCGTCGCGCGCCAATTGCGACAGCAGCGCGTGCTCGAGCGGCAGGAAGACGCTGACGTCGCCGCTCGACGGATTCAAGGTGCCGACCGCCGCGATCACCAGCAAGGGCCAGAATTCGGACAAGGTCGCGAAGCCGACGCCGGTCGCGATCATCGATACGGCAGCCGCGAGCAACAGGTTGCGATAACGGAAGCGATATGCCTGCATGCCCACCGCCAGCGACAACAAGCCCGAACCGAGCAAGGTCGCCGCGGCAATGACGCCGACCTGGAAGGCGCTCATGCCGAGCGCGGTCAGATACAGCGGCAGGAGAAGGCTGACATAACCGTCGGCGAAGGCGCGCAAGCCTTTCACCAGCAGCAATCGGTTCAAGGTCGAAAGTCCCATGGCAAATGCCTGGCCGGCGCCGCGCAGGCACTCATTGCGCTTGCGCGAGGCGGTCTAGCAATGCATGAACGCGGCGCTCCAGGGCCGAGTGCGACGCTTGGTAATCGACGCTGGCCGGAGGAATGTCGTTCCACTGCAGGATGGCCGTCATGCCGCCGACGGACGGCAGATCCACGCCTATGGCGATGACTTGCACGGAAGCGGCGATCTCCGGCTCCGTCAACTTTTGCGGCCGGTAATCGGCGACGTCGAACCCCTCCTCTCGCAAGGCCGCTGCGATCTTCGGCGGCACCTCGGCATCGGGCACGATGCCGCGCGATACCGCACGGAAAGGCAATCCGCGCATCTTAGCCGCTTGGTTGAACAGCGAGGCGGCGATCAGGCTCTTTGCCGAGCCGTGTTCGCAAACGATGATTACCTGCGTCGCGGCTTGCCGCGCGTCGTCGGCCGCGCCTGCCGCGCCCGGCGCCACGATCATGCACATGCCGAACATGAGATCGATCCAGGGGTAGTGTGTGAAACGCATGCGACTCTCCTTTAGCAGTGATATCAATCCATCAAGACGCCCTCAAGACCTCCCCTCCGCGGGCAGGGCCGAAAAATAGGCATGCAAGGAATCGAGCGCCGCGCCGACTTCGACCAGCAGGCGATCGTCATCGGCCAGCCGCTGCCGTGCGCCCGCCAGCAGCGCTTCGAATCCGGCAGCCTCCGGCACCGGCGCGCCGCCGACGTCGAGCGCATGCACCATGGCGGCGATGCGCGCCAAGCCGGGATCCCGATCCAGCCCGAAACTGGCGAGCAAGACTTCGAAGGTCACGAGCTCGCCGACATGCGTGAACGCGGCGCCGTCGAAATCGAAACCGAGAGCGCCGGCGGGACAATCGGCGGGCGAGTCGAGCCATAGGAAGCGCGCCTCGCTGTCGATGAAGCGGCGGATCAGCCAGGCGCTGGCCACGCGATCGACCCAGAGTTGCTTGCGCGTCGCCCACAATCGGCCTCGGTAAGCTGCGATATCGCGCCTGACGACGACGGCATCGGCCGGGCGCGGTTCTCCGGGCGACTGAATCGCCTCGGCGACGTGCAGGAAATCGCGCCACGACGCTTCGGCTTGCGCGCTGGCCTCGTTCGGAAAAAAGTCGATGGCGCGCAAGGCTTCGTATTCGCGGCGCAGCTTGCGCACCAGGCGCGAAAGCTCCTGCGTCGTCAGCGCCGTTAAGGTCGAACGCGCCTCGGACAGAGCCTTGAGCAGCTCGCCGTATTCACCGTTGCGATCGAACAATTGGCGATATGCGCGCTCTTCATCCATCGTTTGCGCCGCCACGGTCAACAGCCAGGCGCTGCCGCCTTCGCGCCGCGTCTCTTCCGCCAGCTCCTCCAGCAAATGCCGACGAGCGCCGCCGTCAGGCAACAAATAAGCACCATCGCGCAAAGCGGTGCAGCCGGATGCCTTGAGCGCACGCCAGATGCGGATGCGGGCGGTGGCGTTGATGCTAGGCAGGCTGACGATCAGCAGCAGCCAGATGTCGGTTGGGTTTTCCATGCAGCCATTTTATAATTATGTAGTGATAATTACTAATTTTGTTTTTATAATTACATACAACAAAACACCTCATCGTCAATATTTCTTTTTTGGAAAGTAGGACGATATCCAGGATGATTGCCCGCCCCGAACGCCGAAGGCCCGATTGATGAACATTTCCGAACCCATGCGTCCCGCCCCCGTTTCCAAAGCAGAAGCGTTTCGCTACTGGCTCAAGCTCGGCTTTATCAGCTTCGGCGGCCCGGCGGGCCAGATCGCTCTCATGCATGCCGAACTGGTCGAACGCCGGCGCTGGATCTCGGAGCACCGCTTCCTCCATGCCTTGAACTACTGCATGCTGCTGCCGGGCCCGGAGGCGACGCAACTGGCGATCTATATCGGCTGGCTGATGCACAAGACGTGGGGCGGCATCGTCGCCGGCATCCTGTTCGTCTTGCCGGCGCTGCTGCTCCTGACCGGGCTGTCGTGGATCTATGTCTCCTTTGGCGATGTGCCGCTGGTGGCCGGCGTCCTGTACGGCATCAAGCCGGCCGTCGTTGCAATCGTATTGGCGGCGGCTTGGCGCATCGGCTCGCGCTCGCTCAAGAACGGCTGGCTGATCGCGATCGCGGTCGCGGCCTTTGTTGCCATCGCCGCGCTTTCCATACCGTTCCCGGCAATCGTGATCGCGGCGGCCGCGCTCGGGCTCGTCGGCGGCCGCCTGCTTCCCGACAAGTTCCGGATCGGCGGCGCGCATCCGGAAGCGAAGACTTCCTACGGGCCCGCCTTGATCGATGACGACACTCCCACGCCGCCGCATGCGCGCTTTTCCTGGGCCAAGCTGGCCGGCGCAGTCCTGATCGGCATCGGCCTCGGACTGGCCGCGTGGCTTGTGCTGGCGGCCGCTTTCGGCGCGCAATCGCCGTTGGCTCAGATGGGAAGCTTCTTCACCAAGGCCGCCATGCTCACCTTCGGCGGCGCCTATGCCGTCCTGCCCTATGTCTACCAAGGCGCGGTCGACACCTATCAATGGCTGACGCCGGCGCAGATGATCGACGGCCTCGCCCTCGGCGAGACGACGCCCGGCCCCTTGATCATGATCGTCACCTTCGTGGGCTACCTCGGCGGTTGGAGCAGGATCGGGGGCGTCGACGCCGCCGTCGCCGGCGCCTGCGTCGCGACCTTTTTCACATTCCTGCCCTCCTTCATCTTCATCCTGGCCGGAGCGCCGATGGTCGAATCCACGCGCGACGACATCCGCCTGACCGCGCCGCTGACGGGGATTTCCGCCGCCGTGGTCGGCGTGATCGTGAGCCTGGCGCTGTTCTTCGCGCAACACGCGTTCCGGCTCGCGTCCCCGGTCGCGCAATGGGACTTCGCCGCCATGGCGATCGCCTTTGCCGCCTGCGTCGCGCTGTTCCGTTTCAAGGTCGATACGATCCGGCTGATCGCCGCCTGTGCCGTCGCGGGGCTCGTGGTATCGTATCTGTCTGATTCGTTGTAGGAGCCCGCTTGCGCTTGCCGGCGGATTCGCATCGCCATGGCAGAAAAATTCATTCCGGTCGCGGACCATCGCACACTCGAAGCGACGCCTCTCATCCCCGCCACGCTGGAAGCCCCGACCGGTTCGCTGGCCGACAGCCTGGCGCGGCCGCTGCACGACTTGCGCATCTCGGTCACTGACCGTTGCAATTTTCGTTGCGTCTATTGCATGCCCAAGGAAGTCTTCGACAAGCACTATGACTTCCTGCCGCATGCCTCGCTCCTGACCTTCGAGGAAATCACGCGCATCGCGCGCCTGTTCGTCGCCCACGGCGTCGAAAAGATCCGCCTCACCGGCGGCGAACCGCTGCTGCGCAAGAACATCGAGAAGCTGATCGAGATGCTGAGCGCGCTGCGGACGCCCGCCGGCCGCGAACTCGACCTGACGCTGACGACCAATGCCTCGCTGCTGGCGAAGAAGGCGCAGGCGCTCAAGGATGCCGGCCTCAAACGCGTGACCGTCTCGCTCGATTCGCTCGACGACGCCACCTTCAAGCGCATGAACGACGTCGATTTTCCGGTCGCGGAAGTCTTGCGCGGCATCGAGGTCGCGCATCGCGTCGGCCTCGGCCCCATCAAGATCAACATGGTGGTCAAGGGCGGCATGAACGACCAGGAAATCGTGCCGATGGCGCGCCATTTCAAAGGCTCCCCCTTCATCCTGCGCTTCATCGAGTACATGGATGTGGGCACCAGCAACGGCTGGAAGATGGATGAAGTCGTGCCCTCCGCCGAAGTCGTGCGCCGCATCGGCGCCTCCATGCCGCTGGAGCCGATCGAGCCGAACTACCGCGGCGAGACCGCCGAGCGCTGGCGCTATGTCGACGGCGGCGGCGAGATCGGCGTGATCTCGAGCGTGACGCAAGCCTTCTGCGGCAGTTGCACGCGCGCCCGGCTGTCGACCGAAGGCAAGCTCTACACCTGCCTGTTCGCCAGCAGCGGCCACGACTTGCGCGCCCTGCTGCGCGCCGGCCGCAGCGACCAGGAAATCGCGAGCGCGGTCGCCCATCTGTGGCGGTTGCGCAAGGACCGCTACTCGGAATTGCGCACCGCCAACACCGAAGGCTTGGGCAAGAGCGGCAAGCGGGTCGAGATGTCGTACATCGGCGGATGATGCCGGCATAGGCCGAACCGGCACTCTCCTTTCGGCGAATGGTTCGCGCCGCGTTCGGGTGATAGAACTCATTTCATAAATAGGAGGGGCCGCGAAGGTGGTCTGGACGGATGCAGCGCTAGGCGCGACGCGATGCACAGGGTGGTTCCCTGTGCGAGCGGCGCAACAACGCGATGCGCCGTCCAGACCACCTTCCCGAAGGGTTCGCACCAGAATCGACGCTGGACAGCGTCGCTCGCCTTGCCAGCCCCGATTCTGGTGCGAACGCGCCCCTCCTATTTATGAAATGAGTTCTAATCTTGTCTACCCGATCAAGCCCGCCGAATACTTCCATGAATCCGACCAGTTTGTCCGACATCGCCTCCTGCCTTGCCGGCTGCGATCCCAATGCCCTTCCCGTCGCGCAAGTCCAGAAAGTCATCCGCGATTTCGTCGTCCCGATTCACGCGCCGGAAAAGGTCGCGTTGCGCAGCGCCCTCGACCGCGTGCTGGCCGCCGATATCGTGTCGCCGATCGATGTCCCGGCGCACGACAATTCCGCGATGGATGGTTATGCCCTGCGCGGCGCTGACCTCGGCGCCGACCGGGCGATCACGCTGGCGGTCGTCGGCAGCGCCTACGCAGGGAGCGTCTTCGACGGCATCGTCAACGCCGGAGAATGCGTGCGCATCATGACCGGCGCCGTCATGCCGGCTGGCTGCGATACCGTCGTCCCGCAGGAATTCACGCGCGACGCCTCGGCGACGGCGGTCACGATCCCCGCCGGCGCGGTCAAGCCCGGCGACAACCGCCGCCTGCGCGGCGAAGACCTGGCGCTCGGCAAGACCGCGCTCGCGCGGGGCAAGATCCTGCGCCCCGCCGACATCGGCTTGCTCGCCTCGCTCGGCATCGCCGAAGTGCCGGTGCAGCGCAAGCTGCGCGTGGCCTTCTTCTCGACCGGCGACGAATTGCGCTCCATCGGCGAACCGCTCGACGCAGGCTGCGTCTACGACAGCAACCGCTACACCATCCACGGCATGCTGACGCGGCTCGGCTGCGACATCATCGACATGGGCGTGGTCAAGGACGATCCGGCGCCGCTCGAGGCTGCCTTCCGTTCCGCCTGCGAGAATGCCGACGCGATCATCACCTCGGGCGGCGTGTCGGTCGGCGAGGCCGACTACACGAAACAGATGATGGCCCAGCTCGGCGACGTGAAATTCTGGAAGATCGGCATGCGCCCCGGCCGGCCGATGGCTTTCGGCAAGATCGCCTCGAACGGCAAGAGCGCCTACCTGTTCGGCCTGCCCGGCAATCCGGTCGCCGTCATGGTGACTTTCTATTTCTTCGCGCGCGACGCCCTATTGCACATGATGGGCGCGGCGCCCTCGCCCGCACCGCTGGTGCGCGCCGTGTCGCAACAGGCGATCCGCAAGAAGCCGGGCCGCACCGAGTACCAGCGCGGCATCTACTCGCTCGACGACGACGGCCGGCTGAAGGTGCGCATCACCGGCGCCCAGGGCTCGGGCATCCTGCGCTCGATGGCGGAAGCCAATTGCATGGTCGTGCTGCATCACGACCAAGGCAACGTGAACGCCGGCGAGGCGGTCGATATCGTGCCGTTTCAAGGCTTGCTGTAGCTCGTATCCTTGCGCGCCCGCTTGAGCAGCAGATAAGCCGCCGGCACCACCAACATCGAGAGCAGCGGCGCGCTGATCATCCCGCCCACCATCGGCGCGGCGATGCGCTGCATGACTTCCGAACCGGCGCCGCCGCCCCACATCACCGGCAACAGGCCGGCGATGATGACCGCGACCGTCATCGCTTTCGGCCGCACGCGCAGCACCGCGCCTTCGCGGATCGCGTCGAGCAAGTCCGCGTCGCCGGTCTTGCCCGCGGCGAGACGCGCTTCCCAGGCGTGTTTCAGGTACAGCAGCATGATCACCCCGAATTCGGCCGCCACGCCCGCCAGGGCGATGAAGCCGACCGCCCCGGCGACCGAGATGTCGTGGCCGAGCGGCAGCAAGAGCCAGAAACCGCCGACCAAGGCGAATGGCAAGGTCGCCATGATCAGCGCGGCTTCGTCGAAGCGGCGGAAGGTCAGGTACAACAGCATGAAGATGATCAGCAGCGTCGCCGGCACCACCACCTTGAGCTTGGCCGACGCGCGCTCGAGGTATTCGAACTGGCCCGACCAGGAGATCGCGTAGCCGGCCGGCAGCTTGACCTCCTGCGCCACCGCCCGCTGCATGTCGGCCACCGCCGATCTCAGGTCGCGGCCGCGGATATCGACGTAGACCCAGCCCGACAGCCGCGCGTTTTCCGACTTCAGCATCGGCGCGCCGTCCGTCACCGCGATCGTCGCCACGTCGGCCAGGCGGATTTGCGCGCCGCGCGCCGTCAGGATCGGCAGATTGCGCAGCCCCTCGATCGAATCGCGCACTTCGCGCGGATAGCGCACATTGATCGGGAAGCGCTGCAAGCCTTCGACCGTCTCGCCGATGTTGTCGCCGCCGATCGCCGAGGAGACGATGTCTTGCACGTCGGCGATGCTCAAGCCATAGCGCGCCGCCGCCTCGCGCCGGATATCGATATCGATATAGCGGCCGCCGACCAGCCGCTCGGCCAGCGCGGAAGTCACCCCCGGCACCTTCTTGACGACGCGCTCGATCTCCTGCGCCACGCGGTCGATCTCCTGCAGGTCCATTCCCGCCACCTTCACCCCGACCGGGCTCTTGATGCCGGTCGCCAGCATGTCGATCCGGTTGCGGATCGGCGGCACCCAGATGTTCGACAGGCCCGGCACCTTGACAATGCGGTCGAGCTCTTCCACCAGCTTGTCCGGCGTCATGCCGGCGCGCCACTGATCGCGCGGCTTGAAGCGGATCGTGGTCTCGAACATCTCCAGCGGCGCCGGATCGGTCGCCGTCTCGGCGCGTCCCGCCTTGCCGAACACGCTCGCGACTTCCGGCACCGACTTGATCAGGCGGTCGGTCTGCTGCAGCAGCTCGGAAGCCTTGCCGGCCGACAGCCCGGGCAAGGCCGACGGCATGTAGAGCAGATCGCCTTCGTCGAGCGGAGGCATGAATTCGGCGCCGAGTTTCATGACCGGATAGACGGTCGCCAACGCCACGACGGCCGCGACCGCCAGCGTCGCCTTCGGAAACGCCAGCACCCGGTCGAGCAGCGGCCGGTACAGCGCGATCAGGAAGCGGTTGAGCGGATTCTTGCGCTCCTCAGGAATGCGGCCGCGGATCAGCAAGCCCATCAGCACCGGAATCAAGGTGACGGCAAGGGCCGCCGATGCCGCCATCGCGTAAGTCTTGGTGAAGGCCAGCGGCGAGAAAAGCCGGCCTTCCTGCGCCTCCAGCGTGAAGACCGGGATGAAGGACAGCGTGATGATCAGCAGCGAAAAGAACAACGCCGGCCCGACCTCGGCCGCCGCCTCGCCGATCACGCGCCATTGTTCGCCGCCCGCGAGCGCGGCGCCGGGATGCCGCTCCTGCCAGTGCTCGATATGCTTGTGGGCATTTTCGATCATGACGACCGCGGCATCGACCATCGCGCCGATGGCGATCGCGATGCCGCCCAGCGACAGGATGTTGGCGTTCACGCCTTGCTGCTGCATGACGATGAAGGCGATCAGGATGCCGATCGGCAGCGTCACGATCGCGACCAGCGCCGAGCGCAGGTGGAACAGGAAGATCGCGCACACGACGGCGACGACGATGAACTCCTCGATCAGCTTGTCGCGCAGGTTGCGGGTCGCGCGCTGGATCAAGTCGGAACGGTCGTAAGTCGTCACGATCTCGACGCCGGGCGGCAGGCTGCTCTTGAGCGCCTGCAGTTTCGCCTTGACCGCATCGATCGTTTCCAGCGCGTTCTTGCCGGACCGCATGACAATCACGCCGCCGGCCACCTCTCCCTCGCCGTTCAGTTCGGCGATACCGCGCCGCATCTCCGGCCCGATCTGGATCCGCGCCACGTCGCCGAGCAGCACCGGCACGCCGGCCGCGCTCGTCGTCACCGGGATTTGCCGGAAGTCGTCGAGCGAGCGCAGATACCCCGAGGCGCGCACCATGTACTCGGCCTCGCCGAGTTCGAGCACCGAGCCGCCGGTTTCCTGGTTCGCCTTCCGCACCGCCTCCACCACCAGCGCGTGCGGAATATTGAAGGCGCGCAGCCGGTCGGGATCGAGCACGATCTGGTATTGCCTGACCATGCCGCCGACCGTCGCGACTTCCGAAACGTTCGGCAGCGACTTCAATTCGAACTTGAGGAACCAATCCTGCAAGGCGCGCAATTGCGACAAATCCATCCTGCCGCTGCGGTCGACGAGCGCGTATTCATAGATCCAGCCGACGCCGGTCGCGTCCGGCCCGAGCGCCGCCTTGGCCTGCGCCGGCAGGCGCGACTGCACCTGGTTCAGGTATTCGAGCACGCGCGAGCGCGCCCAGTACAGGTCGGTACCGTCCTCGAACAACACATAGACGAAGGAATCGCCGAAGAAGGAATAGCCGCGCACCGTCTTCGCGCCCGGCACCGACAGCATGGTCGTGGTGAGCGGATACGTCACCTGGTTCTCGACGATCCGCGGCGCCTGGCCAGGATAGGTGGTGCGGATGATGACTTGCACGTCCGACAGATCCGGCAAGGCATCGAGCGGCGTGCGGTACAACGCCCACACGCCCCAGGCGGAAATGAACAGGGTCGCCATCAGCACCAGGAAGCGGTTGGCGATGGACCAGCGAATGAGGCGCGCGATCATTTTTGCGCTCCGCGCGATCCGGTCGGCGGCGGCGCCGTCGGCACGATGCGGGTCAATTCGAATTCGCCGTCCTTCGTTTGGCGAAAATCGAAATGCACGCTGTCGCCGGTCTTGACGTTATTCGGCATGCCATCAACCGGCGGCTTGAAATCCATCGTCATCGCGCCCCACTTGAGCGACGGGATCGGTTCATGCGAAATCGTGACGGCATCCCTGTCGATAGCCTCGACCCGGCCCGCGCCATGATGCGCGACGGCCGCGGGTTGCGCTTGCTCCATGCGCGCGGCGACGCCCTTCAGGCTGGCTTCCGAATCGATCAGGAACTGGCCCGACACGACCACTTGCATGCCGGCCTCGAGCCCCTTGCGGATCTCGGTCATGCCCTCGGCTTCGGCGCCGGTCTCCACCTCGGCCTGCGCGAACTTGCCGCCGTCGTGCGCGACGATCACGATGCTCCGCTTGCCGGTCCGGATCACCGCCTCGCTCGGCACCGCCAGCACGTCGCGCGGCGCCGCCGGCGCGAAATCGACGGTAGCGAACATGCCGGGCAGCAGGCGATGATCCGGGTTCCGCAATTCGACGCGCGCCTTGACCGTCCGCGTCTCGGCGCTCACTTCGGGCAGGATGGCGCTCACCTTGCCCTTGAACACCTCGTTCTGCAGGGCCGGCGTACGCGCCTCGACCGCTTGTCCGGGCCGCGATTGCGCGGCCCGGCTTTCCGGAACCTCGGCATTGACCCAGACCGTATCGATGCCGTTGATGCGAAACAGCGGCGCTCCCGCCATGACGGTCATGCCTTCGCGCGCCGCGAGCTCGCCGACCACGCCGCCGATCGGCGCCGTGACGGTCAAGCGTGCCCGCACCTTGCCGCTGCTCTCCACCGCACGAACCTGGTCTTCGCTCATGCCCGCCAGCAGCATGCGCTGCCGCGCCGCCTCCACCAGGCCATCGAGGCCGCTCAGGGCACCAGCGGCGTTGCCGCGCATGCGCCGCGCCGCCAGGTATTCCTCCTGCACCGCCACCCACTCCGGCACGTACAGTTCCGCCAGCGGCTGCCCCTTGCGCACCGGGTCGAGCGGCGCGCGCACCAGCAAGCGCTCGACGAAACCGTTGCCGCGCGCCTGCACCAGCGCCACGTCGCGCTCGTTCCAGGTGACCGAGCCGACCGCCGCGAACTCGGCGCCGAGATCGGTTTTCACGACCTCCGCCGTCCGTATGCCGAGGCTCTGCTGCATGCGCGGGCTGATCGCTATCTTGCCGTCGTCGCCTCCCTCTTCCGCATAGACCGGCACCAGTTGCATGTCCATGAAAGGCGACTTGCCCGGCTTGTCGAATTTCTGGCCCGGCACCATCGGATCATGCCAATAGAGAACGCGCTTGCCGGTCTCCGGATCGATGTTCACGGCTGCTGCGGCACCAGGCTTGGCCAAGGACGCCGGCGCGCTCTTCTGTCCCGCGCTCACACCTAAGCCGTACAAGCCGTAACCACCCGCGCCCAACACGCCTGCCGCCGCCAGCACCCAAAGAATCGTCTTGTTGTTCATTTCACCGCTCCGTTTGCGGTCCCGCGCGGCGCGGCACCGGAGGCGCCCGATCGCGGCGCCAGGAAATTGAGTTGCGTCCACAGCCGGGCCGTTTCCATCTCGCGCTGCAATAACTGCATCCGCGCTTCCAGCTCGTTGCGACGCGCCATCAGCACCTCCGCCAGCGTGCCGCGGTTGCCGCGATAGGCAGCGAGCGCCGCCTGCGTGCGCTCGCCGGCCAGCGGCACGAGATCCCGTTGCAGACGCGCCGCCCGCTCGCGGCTGCTATCCCACTCGTTGATCAGCGCGCGCACTTCGGCGCCATGCGCACGCGCCGCATCCTCATGCCGCGCCCGCGCCTGCTCGGCCAGCGCCAGCTTGGACGCGAGTTCGCGATCCTGGCGGTTCCGGCGATCCCATGGCAACGGAATCGAAACGGCGACCGACACCATGTTGTCGTAAGCCGGGCCGCGCTGGTTGAACATCAGCTCGACGCTCCAGTCCGCTTTCCGGTTTGCCTCCGCCAGCCGCGCCTCGGATTGCGCGAGCTCGCGCTGCTTCGCCGCCACCGCCAGTTGCGGATGGTGCGCCAGTTGCGCTTCGAGCGATGCGCGATCGAGCGCCAGCGTATCGAGCGAGGGCCTGTCCGCCAGCGGCAGATCGGCGGCCTCGCCGATCCAGCGGGCCAGCATGAGCCTGGCGTTGCCGATGCGGCGCCGGATATCGGCCGCCAAGTCATCGAGCGCGACCAGCGCGCCGCGCGCCGCCAGCACATCGGCCTGGCTGCCGCGCCCGGCCCGATAGGCGGCCTGCGCCGCCTCGATCTCCAGCTTGGCCTCGACGGACTGCGCCGCGACCAGCGCCGCCATTCGCTCCGCGTAATAGCGGTCGAACCAGGCTTGCGCGGTATCGCGCTCGATCACCGCGATCGCGGCATCCCGCTCGGCAAGTCCTTTCTCCACTTCCTTTTCGAAACGTTCGGCGCGCAGGCGCAGCTTGTCGGCGCGCGTGATTTCCTGCATCACGCCGATGCGGCGCATGGTCATGCCATCCCGCGTCGCGCTGAAGCGGTCGGCCCCCTCGACCGGCAGGTTGTCGATGCCGACCGTCAGCACCGGGTCCGGCCGCTGCCCGGCCGCGACCACCATCTCGCGCGCCGCCGCCACGGCATGGTCATGCGCCGCCACCTGGCGCGACGACGCGACGGCGCGGCGCTGCGCCTCGGCCAGCGTCAAGGGCGGATCGGCGGCGCTTGCTCGCAAGGGCAAGGCGAGACTGGAAAGTAAAAGCGAAACTAGAACGGGCCGCGCAAAGGCACGACCGGCATGGCGAAGCGACATGAGACCTCCACACTGCGGCGAACGAGGACGAGCACCGGCAAAGACGGCGCGAACGACGGGCACGACGCAGGCAGCCTGGGCCGGCCGCGTCGTATCAAGCAGTGCGGGAGGCTAGTTACGGAAGCAGCAGTGGCGAATGGAAAGAGGAGGCGCAGTCGCCCTGGCGAGCGCGGGTTCCGGCGCCGGCCTGGCGGCGGCATGCAGCGCATCGAGCACCGGCTCGATATCGTTCACCAATGCGGCGGGAATGAAAGGCGGTATCTGCGGCGCGGACGGCTTGTCGAGCGACTGGTCGGCGGCCTGGCCGTAGGCGTAACAAAGCACCGGCTGCTCGGCATCCATCTCCTCGCAACCTGCCATCACCGGCTGCGCCGGCTCCGCGGCCTGCAGCATCCGCGCGACATCCAGGTTCGGGCATGCATAGGCCGCCACGGCAAGCTGCATGAACAGCACGCCGAACAGCGCCACCAGCGCGGTGACGAAGCGAGAGGTACGGGTCGGTTTCATTTTTCGTTGGGCCGGAATCCAGTATAGTCGCGCCGAGGCCTCGGAACTGACATTCAGATCAAATTTTGCGGGAAAGAGATTAGGATCGATTAAAAATTGCAACTTTTGAAAGCATCGTGTTCGAAGAGAAGGTGCTTCATTTTCAACGAATTCCGAATGGCATCGTCATTGTTTTCCGCTGAACCGCGCACGGTATTGGATTTAATGTTAAGGGGCAATCTCTGACGATGGGAAACAGTTTGCGTTCGCGCCATTCATCGGATTGATGCCGCTCCGGCGTTTCCTGCTTGCCATGACTTGTTTCTTACCTGCGTAACCTGTCGACGTGTCTCGCTATTGCTCTGGTGGATCAGTCCGGCCTGACTTTTCTGACGGTCGCGGCAGCGAAGTCAGACCTGAATTCCCGCCCGTGCGCCGGCATCGCCCGGACGATGCGCGCCGATCGGCGCAAATAACCGTCGCCTCGCCCGCAGATGCCTTGCAGGCGTTCCTTGCTGCCGCTTGAATGCTGCTTCGTCGCCCGGCCAGGATAGGCTGCCAATTGCCTCCCTTGATGGAACCATCCTGGACGCGATGCAGCCAAGACTGTCTGGGCTTGCGGAGCCTTGACGGCAACGGATCACATGCCGGGGCGACAGGCGGCTTCGCAAATCGCCGCCGCATCGGCTGCATCATGCTTGTTGCCTGTGACATATGCGCTCGTCGCAACGTCCTACGTACGACCGCCTTGCCGTGATGGTCCACGTCATGTATTGCGAACACCCGTTTTGCCAGATCTATGCCGATCGTCATAATATGCATGTCGGACTCCTCGCCTCGTGTGCTTAGTCAACTCATCCGCTTTGGCACATCGATGCCGTCTGCACAGGAGCCCTCCCTTCCTCATTTGCTCCCGCCCAAGAAGACAGCATCCAGAGCATTTGTCCTGTTCGTCCCGGCTCGCGCCTGATTGACACTTCTCTATCGCCGGCGCTCGTCCGAAAACTTTCGGTGTCCCCATCCATCGCATACGAAGCCGACAACAGCGAGGCGCACCATGCCCGATTTCAAGATTGCGTCCGATCACTCCGCCGGTGCCTCGATAAAAGGCGCGCCGCGGTCGACAGTGAAATTGCATGAAGCGGTCGCGCTGATCGTAGGCATCGTCATCGGCGTCGGTATCTTCAAGGCGCCCTCGATGGTGGCCGGCATGACCGGCGACGCGGCGTGGATGTTCGGCGCATGGGCACTAGGCGGCGTGATTTCCGTCATCGGCGCCCTCTGCTATGCGGAATTGTCCACTGCCTATTCGCATGCCGGAGGCGATTACCATTTCCTGCGTCGCGCCTATGGTCGATCCGTGTCGTTTCTGTTCGCGTGGGCGCGTTTCTCGGTCATCTCCACCGGTTCGATCGCTTTGCTTGCCTTCGTTTTCGGCGATTACATGAATCAGATATTGCCGCTGAACGCCGCCAATCCGAACTGGGGCTCGGCGTTCTACGCGAGCGCGGCCGTCGTCGTGCTCTCGTGGATCAATATCTACGGTCTCAAGACCGGGCTGACGACCCAATCATGGCTGACCCTCGTCGAAATCGGCGGCCTGCTGTTGATCGTGGCCGCCGCATTGGCGACGATCGGCGACGGACGCGCCGCCGCGTCGGTGCATACGGCGGCAGTCTCGTCGCCGCCAGCATCGTTCGGCATGGCGATGGTATTCGTGCTGCTCACTTACGGCGGCTGGAACGAGGCAGCATACCTCAGCGCGGAACTCAGGGATGCGCACCGCAACATGGTGAAAGCGCTGGTGTCATCCATTTTCATCATTACCTTGCTGTATCTGCTCGTGACCTGGGCGTACTGGAAAGGCATGGGCCTGGCCGGCATGGCAAACTCCGAAGCGATCGCGGCGGATCTGTTGCGGCGCGCCTTCGGCCCCACTGGAGAAAAAATCGTTTCGGCAACGATTGCGATCACCGCGCTCACCTCCATCAACGCCACGATGATCGTCGGCGCCCGCTCCAGCTATGCGGCCGGCCGGGACTGGCCGGTACTGGCACGGCTGGGCGTATGGAACGAAGCTCGAGGCACGCCGGTCAATGCCTTGCGGATCCAATGCGCCGTCGCACTGCTCCTGACAATGCTGGGCGCGCTCAACGGCAGCGGATTCAAGACGATGGTCGAATTCACTGCGCCGGTGTTCTGGCTGTTCTTCCTGCTCTCCGGCCTGTCGTTGTTCGTGCTGCGCATACGCGAACCGGCCGCCGAAAGGCCGTTCAAGGTTCCCCTGTTCCCGGTTCTGCCGCTCGTGTTCTGCGCAGCGTGCGCGTACATGTTGTGGGCCAGCCTATCGTATGTCCATAGCCAATCCCTGGGCGGCTGGAACGCCGCATGGATCGGCGTCGGCGTATTGGCCGTCGGAATCGTATTGCTGCTGTTCGTGCGCGCGCCCGGGGACAGGCCGGCATGAGTCCGCCGCTTCACATTCAACCCTCAACCAGGAGAAACGCATGAAACCGCATCTCGCCGCCCTATTCCGGACGTTTTTCGCCGGCGTCCTGCTTGTTCTGCTCAGCACGTTCGCGGCTGCGCAAAAATCCATGCGGCTGGACGTTCCCTACGTACCCACGCCGCAGAGCGTGGTCGACAAAATGCTCGATCTCGCCAAGGTAAAGGCAGGTGATGTGGTCTACGATCTCGGCTGCGGCGACGGCCGCATCGTGGTCACCGCGGCGAAGGAGCGCGGAGCGCGCGGGGTCGGCATCGATCTCAATCCGGAACGCATCGCCGAAGCCAATGCCAACGCAAAAAAAGCCGGCGTCGCCCAAAAAGTGAAATTCGTGGTCGGCGATCTTTACAAGGCCGATTTTTCGGATGCCAACGTGGTGACCTTGTACCTGCTACCCGAGGTCAATCGCAAGCTGCGTCCGCAACTCTGGAAACAGCTGAAGGTGGGGACGCGCGTGGTATCCCACGACTTCGACATGGGCAACGAGTGGCCGCCGGAAAAAGAAGAAATGGTGGACGGCAAGACGGTTTATCTCTGGACGATCACGGAAGAGAACAAGCGGGCCGCTCGATCAATGTAAAAACTACTCGTCCCCGACCTCGGACATGTCGGCTCCGAGCAGCAATTGCGCCGTCTCGCTCGGCAAGGCTTCGACCGACTTGAGCTTGCGCGCCATCTGGCGCGTGCGGGTCTCGGCCTGTTCGATATTCTTGGCGGCGCGTTCCAGCGTGTTCTTGGTCGCGGCCAGCACGTCGCCGAACTTGCCGAATTCGGTCTTCACCGCGCCCAGCACTTGCCACACTTCCGACGAGCGTTTCTCCAGCGCCAGGGTGCGGAATCCCATCTGCAGGCTGTTGAGCAAGGCCGATAGCGTGGACGGCCCGGCGATGCTGACGCGGCAGCTACGCTGCAATTCGTCGGCCAGGCCGGGGCGGCGCATCACTTCGGCATACAAGCCTTCGGTCGGCAGGAACAGGATCGCGAAATCGGTCGTGAGCGGCGGCGACAAGTATTTCTCCGCAATCGTCTTGGCTTCGAGGCGAACCGCGCGTTCCAATTCCTTGCCGGCGGCCGTGACGACCTCGGCGTCGGCATGTTCGGCGGCTTCAACCAGGCGCTCGTATTGCTCTTTCGGAAATTTGGCATCGATCGGCATCCATACCGGCCGCTCGCCATCGTCCTGGCCCGGCAGCTTGATCGCGAATTCGACGCGCTCGCCGGAGCCGGGCACGGTTTCGACATTCTTGGCGTACTGATCCGGCGTCAACATTTGCTCGAGCAGCATTTCCAGCTGCACTTCGCCCCAGGTACCGCGCGTCTTCACGTTCGTCAACACGCGTTTCAGGTCGCCGACGCCGATGGCAAGCTGCTGCATCTCGCCGAGGCCCTGGTGCACTTTCTCGAGCCGGTCCGACACCAGCTTGAAGGATTCGCCGAGCCGCTGCTCGAGCGTGGCATGCAGCTTTTCGTCGACGGTGCGCCGCATCTCCTCGAGGCGCAATGCATTGTCGCTCTGCAAGTCCTTGATCTTGGTTTCAAGCGTCGCCCGGATTTCGGTCATGCGCTGCGCATTGGATTCGCTCAAGGCGGTAAGCGATTGATGCAGCGTATCGCCGAAGCGTTTCAGCGCGGCCGCCTGCTCCTCGCGCCCGGTCTGGCCTTGCAGGGTCAGCGTCTGCTGGAACTGCGCGAGCGTCGCGCTCAATTCCTGGCGGTTGCTCTGCGCGCTGTTCAGCACCTGGTTGCGCAGTTCGCGTTCGATGCGCTCGCCGGTCTGCTGCTGGTGCTGCTGCAATTCGCTTTGCAACCGCGCAAGCTGGACATTCATGTCGCCGTTGCGGCCGCGCATCAGCAGCACCACTTGCAGCACGACGCCGGTGGACAACAGGAACAGCAATATCAATTCGACATTCGTCATGGTGATCAACCCTCGCGGTTCCGCATCCAGTCGGCGGTCTGATAGAAGGAATGCATCAGCCGCTCCTGCAACTCTTCCTCCACGCCGACATCCTGCATCGCCCAGGCCATGCAGCGCAGCCATTGGTCGCGCTCGCTCGATGCGATCGGATATGGCAGGTGGCGCGCCCGCAGGCGCGGATGGCCGAAGCGTTCGATGTACAGGTCCGGACCGCCGGTCCAGCCGCACAGAAACCAGTGGAGCTTGTCGCGCGAGCCCTCGAGCGTGGCGGGATGCAAGGCGCGGATGCCGGCGAATTCGGGTTCCAGGTCCATCAAATCGTAGAAACGGTCGACCAGTTCGCGCAGACCGGTTTCGCCGCCGAGCAATTCGAATGCGGATGGGTGGGATTGTTGCTGGGTATCTTCTTGAGCCATAGCGCGAATGATAGCGCATCGTTCCATGCGCCGAAGAAAAGCGGTGACGGGTAAGCGGTGAGATAAGCGGAGGTCAAGAAACGTCATCCGCAGTCATGACGCATGCCAAACCAAGCGCACCGACGCTGCCTAACATGAATTCACGGCCGTCGAAGCCGGCCCGGCGCGGGAAGCAGCGCGCGAAGCGTAGCGAGCGGCGCAACTTTCTTGGAGAAAGATGCGGTCGCGAAAGTTCATTTCGAGATCGCCGTTCGGTTGAGCTATCGCAAGAATTCCCTTGACGACACTCAAGCGCGGCATAAGCGGGGATTTCGGCGAGATTCAAATAAGCAGCGTTGACAAAATAATAATTTCGCAAGGTACAGGGACGGAGGCGATCGGCGGCCGGCCACATAGGCGCCGTCGCGGGATGAATATAACCGCGGGATGAGATGCAAGGTGGCACATGCAGGATCCGATCAGCAGAAACTCGACGCGCCTGGAACTTTCGATGCGGCTCATGGACGTCATCGCGTTGGTCGTCGCGGGACACCTGGCCGGCTACCTGCATTTCAGGACGCCGCTGATCGAGGCGGCGCCCGTCCATACCATCCTGCTCTACTTCTGCGGCGGCCTGGGATTCCTGCTGTTCCCCCAACTCGAGGTCTATACCTCGTGGCGCGGACGCTCGATACCGACGATGGTGCTGCGCCTGGCGGGAGCTTGGGGACTGGTGCTGCTGATCGGCGTGCTGTTCAGCTTCCTGATCCATCATGTCGGCGCCTTGTCGCGGTTGTGGAGCAGCTACTGGTACTTGAGCGGACTGCTGCTGCTGACGCTGTCGCGCGCCATCGTGCATACCGCGCTCGGCTACATGCGCAAGAAAGGGATGAACATCAAGCGCGTGGTCATCGTCGGCTATGGCGCGATCGGGCGGGAAATGCACAAGCGCGCCGAGCAGCACGACTGGTACGGCTATGAAGTCAAGGCGATCCATGCCGAGGCGGAAGATGCGCTGCATCTGCGCGATCCCGGCATCGCGCGCCTGAGCCGGATGGAGGAAATCCCGCGCTTTGCGGCGGCGCACGGAGTCGACGAGATCTGGATCACGCTGCCGATGAGCGCATCGGCCGAACTGCGCCAGCTGCAGCGCCTGCTGCGCAACGCGCTGGTCGACATCCGCTGGGTTCCCGATACGCTCAGCATGCAGATGCTCAGTTGCCGCATGATCGATTTCATGGGCTTTCCGGCGGTCGACCTGAACACGCCGGTCTCGGCAGGCCTCGGCGGCGTGGTCAAGGAATTGTTCGACAAGGCGTTCGCGCTGACCGCGCTGGTCCTGCTGGCGCCGTTGTTCCTGGTGATCGCGATACTGATCAAGCTGTCGTCGCCGGGCCCGGTGTTCTTCAGGCAGCCGCGCCTGGGGCTCAACGGCCGCCCGTTCAAGGTCTACAAATTCCGCAGCATGAAACCGCATGCCGAGCAAGGAGTCGTCGTCCAAGCCACGCCGAACGATCCGCGCATCACCAACATCGGACGCTTCCTGCGCCGCACCAGCCTCGACGAACTGCCGCAGTTCATCAACGTGCTGAAGGGAGAAATGTCGGTCGTCGGCCCGCGTCCGCATGCCCTGCAGCACAACGAGATGTACAAGGACTTGCTCGAACTTTACATGCTGCGCCATCGCGTCAAACCCGGCATCACCGGCTGGGCGCAGATCCATGGCTATCGCGGCGAAACCGATACCGTCGACAAGATGGCCAAGCGGGTGCAGTTCGACCTGCATTACATCCAGAACTGGTCGCTCTGGATGGACTTGAAGATCATCGTATGGACCGCGTTCAAGGGCTGGACCGGCGACAACGTCTACTGACACCTCGAAGGGAAATCGATGACGACATTCGATCAAGCCTCCGCCATGACCACGGCACGCGGCGCCGCGCGCGGCAAGGTCGCCCTGGTCACCGGCATCAGCGGCCAGGACGGCTCCTACCTGGCCGAACTGCTGCTGGAAAAGGGTTACGTGGTGCACGGCCTCCTGCGCCGCACGTCGGCGTTCCATCCCGAGCACAGGGAAGCGCTGGCGCGCGCCCGGCGGGAAGCGCCGCCGCGCTTGTACCTCCACCATGGCGACATGACGGACGGCGACGGCCTGCATCGCATCATCGAGCAGGTGCGGCCCGACGAAATCTACAACCTGGCGGCGCAGAGCGAGGTCGCGTATTCCTTCGAGGAGCCGGAATACACGGCGGATTCCTGCGCGCTCGGGCCGCTGCGCATGCTGGAAGCGGTCCGCAAGCTCGGCCTGCGCGACAAGACGCGCTTCTACCAGGCCTCGACTTCCGAGATGTTCGGCCTGGCGCCCGAGACGCCGCAGCACGAAACGACGCCGTGCCATCCGCGCAGCCCGTACGCGGTGGCGAAGCTCTATGCGCATTGGATCACGATCAACTACCGCGAAGCCTATGGCATGTATGCCTGCAACGGCATCCTGTTCAATCATGAATCGCCGCTGCGCCGCGAGCACTACGTCACGCGCAAGATCACGCGGGCGATGGCGCGCATTGCGCTCGGCCTCCAGGATTGCGTGCGCCTCGGCAATCTGTCGGCGCGGCGCGATTGGGGGCACGCGCGCGACTATGTCGAGATGCAGTGGCTGATGCTGCAGCAGGAACAGCCGGAGGATTTCGTGATCGCCACCGGCATCCAGTACAGCGTGCGCGATTTCGTCGCCGCCGCGGCCGCGGAACTCGGCATGACGCTCGAATGGCAAGGCCGCGGCGTCGATGAAACCGGCGTCGTGTGCGATGCGGGACGGTACGGCGGCGCGCGTCCGGGCCAGGTGGTCGTACGTGTCGATCCGCGCCTGTTCCGCCCGGCCGAGGTCGAGGCCGTGCTCGGCGATCCGCGCAAGGCGCACGCCAAGCTCGGCTGGACGCCGGCCACGGATTTCCGGCAATTGGTCGCCGACATGGTGCGCGCCGATCTCGATGCCTGCCTGGAGGCGGCCGCCGCGCGCCCCCCTTCCGAACTGGCGCGGGCCTGCACTTTCTAGCTCGAAGCGCAATGCATCCGAACCCTATTCACAGAGGCAAGACATGAACCAAGAACCGCAACAACTGCATGAGCAGCACAACCCGCGCAAACGCATCTACGTGGCCGGCCATCGCGGGCTGGTCGGCTCCGCCATCGTGCGGGCGCTGCGGCGGCGCGGCTACGCGAATATCGTGACGCGCACCCATGCCGAACTCGAATTGACCGATCAGGCACAGGTGCGCGAATTCTTCGCCTCCGAGCGCATCGACGAGGTGTACCTGGCCGCGGCGCGCGTCGGCGGCATCCATGCCAACAATACCTATCCCGCCGAATTCATCTATGAAAACCTGGCGGTCCAGGCCAACGTGATCCATGAGGCATGGCGCAGCGGTGTGCGGAAATTGCTGTTCCTCGGTTCGTCCTGCATTTATCCGCGGCTGGCGGAGCAGCCGATCAAGGAAGCCTACCTGATGGAGGGCGCGCTCGAGCCCACCAACGAACCGTATGCCATCGCCAAGATCGCCGGCATCAAGATGTGCGAGAGCTACAACCGCCAGTACGGCACCGACTTTCGCAGCGTCATGCCGACCAATCTGTACGGCCCCGGCGACAATTACCACCCCGAGAACAGCCACGTGATCCCGGCGCTGATCCGGCGCTTCCACGAAGCGAAAGTCAGCGGCGCCGAAAAGGTCGTCATCTGGGGCACGGGCAAGCCGCGCCGCGAATTCCTGTTCGTCGACGACATGGCCGATGCCTGTCTGCACGTCATGCATCTCGAGCGCGCGATCTATGAGGCTAATACGGCGCCCCAGTTGTCACATATCAATGTAGGCGCCGGCAAAGACGTCACCATAGCGGAACTGGCCGAGTTGATCGGCAAGGTGGTCGGTTACGAGGGAAAGATCGAGTTCGATGCCAGCAAGCCGGACGGTACGCCGCGCAAGCTCATGGACAGCGGCAAGCTGCTGTCGCTCGGATGGTCGCCGAAAGTGCCGCTGCTGGAAGGCATGATCGAAACCTATGCCCAGTTCGAAGCGACGGCGAACGCCGGGCCCATCGCGGCGCTTGCATAACGCCATCTCGAGGAGCGGTCCGCCGAGGGAAAGTCCGCCCGGGAAGGCCGCTCTCTTCTCCTCTCTTCCGACCTGCCGCGCCGGCCGCGGGAATCGTCCCTATCCGCCGCGAGTCATATCAGCCGAAGGCGGTCCGAGGTTCTTATGCTATTCAACACGATTGCGGTGACCCTGCTTGGCATGATCGCGATTCCGCTGATCATCGGCACGAGCCTGAAAGCGCCGAAGCTCATGGCGCTGGCCCTGATGGGCGTGCTGTTCTGGTTCTCGTCGTCGAGCTGGGGGCAGTTGCAGGTGGAGAACACGATCTATTCGCGCGGCGTGGGCCAGCTCTCCTTTTCCCTGATCAATATCGTCCTGTTCGTCGCCGGATCGGCGGTCCTGATCCGCAAACTGACGGACCGTCAATATCCCCCGCTGGCGCCACAGTTCGCGCCGTACTTCGCCGGCTTCGCCGTGCTGCTGCTCGCGCATGTCGCGGTCGCCATCGTCTCGGGCATCGAGGTGCTGGATGCGCTCGCCTACACCGGCATCATCAACATCCTGAACATGCTGGTCTTCACCTACCTGGCGATCATGGCGTTCCGCGAGGAACAGGGGCGCGACAGGCTGCTGCTGGCGATCATCGCGCTGGCCGGAGCCAGGGCGGTCTTCGGCGTGATCCGCTACGTCTGGTTCGGGGGAGATTCGGCCAATCCCTACGGCAATTTCGAACGCATGGACATCAAGATCTTGTTCTTCGACATCGCGGACAACTTCGTGGCAAGCCTGGCGGCATTCTGCGCGGCCTGGCTGCTCACGGCGCCGGAGCTGCGGCTGACCTTCCTCAAGCGCCTGGCGCTCTACGGCTTCCTCGCGCTCGAGATCGCCGCGATCACGCTGTCGTTCCGGCGCGCGGCGCTGGTCGGGCTGGCCCTGATGTTCGCCTTCCTGCTGTTCCGCGTGAGCGGCAGGAAACGCATCCAATTGGCGCTGATCGCCGGCGCCGTACTGGCGACCGGGCTGACGGTGTTTTTCCAGCAGCGGCTGCAATACGTACCGCGCGGCGACAACATCCTGCTCTCGCTGTTCTACGACTTGCTCCAGAACCGGCCCGGCAGCGCGCAGCCGCAGGGGCGCTTCTACGAACTGTGGGCGGCGGCGCAAAGCATCGGCGACAACTGGCTGTTCGGCCTCGGCACCTGGGGACGTTTCGAGGACAGCCGCAACCTGCTCGATTATCAATTCGGGCGCTACGACTTCGTGCACAGCGGCTTCGGCCACATCGTGCTCAAGACCGGCCTGTTGGGACTGGCGCTGTTCCTCGGCCTGCTGTACCGTTTCGTCCGTTTCTACTTCCGGCATTGCAATACGCTCAGCGGCAATGCGCGCCTGTTCGCCGACGCCGGTTTCGCCGGCTTCCTGTTCTGGCTGCCGACGCTCCTGATCGGCACGCCGATCATCGAATTCCGGACCATGCTGCTGATCGGACTGACGCTTGCCTTGCCCTTCATCGCCGTCGGTCCGGCGCGGCCGCCCGCCGTTCCGGATCTTGCCAACTCGCCGGCCCGCCGCCATGCTGCTGCGTAACTCTCTCTGGAACGTCGCCGGACTGGCGTTGCCGGCCGTCGTTTCGCTCGCCAGCGTTCCCTTCCTGATCCATGCGCTCAGCGCGGAAGGCTATGGCATCGTCACGATCGTCACCTCCGTCATCGGCTATTTCGCGCTGTTCGATCTCAACCTGACGGCCGGCTCGATCAAGTATCTCGCCGACAGCCACGCCGCCGGCGACCGGACGCGCTTCGCGGAAACCTTCTGGTTCGGCGTCTTCTTCTACGGCGGCCTGGGCGTGCTCGGCGCCGTGGCGATCCATGTCGGCGCCGCCTGGCTCGTCGGACGCCTGTTCGAACTGCCGCCCGCGACGCACGGCTCCACCGCGCTCGCGCTCCAGATCGGCGCGCTCGGCTTCGCCGTCACGCAAGTCGGAAATTATCTGCTCGTGGTGCCGCAGGCGCTGCAACGCTACGACCGCTCGGCCCAAAGCGAAATGTTTTTCGGCATTCTCGTCAATGTCGCGTCGGTGGCGATCGCCTATGCAGGCGGCGGCGTGGCCGGCGTGGTCGCGGTGCGCGTCGCGGTGGCCGCGCTGAACCTGCTCTACCTGCTTCACCTGATCCGCGGCCTCGGCGTCGATCTCGGGTTCCGCTGGCCGCGCAAGACGGTGCGCGGCGCCCTGCTCTCCTTCTCCGCCTACGCCTATCTGAGCAAGCTCGCGACGCTGATGCACCATCACGGCGACAAGCTGGTGATCGGCGCGCTGGCCGGGCCGGTCGCGCTCACCTTCTACACGGTGCCGGCCACGCTCGCCGGCCGCATCCTGGGCCTGACCTATCGCCTGTCGAGCGTGATCTACCCGCGCGCCAGCGCGCTGGCCGCCGTCGACCGTTTTCACGAGCTGCAGCCGGTCTACATCGGCGCGATGCGCTACGTCACCTATATCAACCTGATCGCGCTCGGCATGATCGTGCTGGCCGGCGACGAATTCCTGCGCCGCTGGGTCGGCGACGCCTTCGTCGCCCAAGGCTACCCGGTGCTGATCCTGATGACGGTCGCGCTACTGGTCGATTCGATCACCAACATCCCGTCGATGGTCAACGATGCGCTCGGCCATCCGCGCATCTCGGGCCGTTTCGCGATCGCGCGCGGCATACTCGGGGTGACGCTGGTCTATGCCGGCGTGACGGCGAGCGGCATCGTCGGCGCCGCCGCCGCGCATCTCGCGTCCTCGATCGCGCTGGGCTTGCTGTTCCTCGCTTTCGTGCACGGCCGCACGGTGCCGATCGGCTTCACCGAAGCCATGCGCGGCGGCTGGGGGCGCAGCCTGGCGGTGGGGGCGCTGATCTTCTGCATCCTGTTCCCGTTCAAGTGGCTGCTGCCGAACGGCGTCCTCACCACCGTGCTGATTTCGGCCGCGGCCGTGCTCGCTCTGGCGGCGGCGGGACTGGCGTTCATCGTCGGCGTCGACGAGCGGGCCGCGCTGCTCGCGATCGCGCGCCGCCTGAAAAACACATGACCTCCATGCGCATTCTTCTCGTCAGCGAAGACATTCCCTATCCCAACATGGGCGGACTCGCCAAGCATGTGCTCAACCTCGCGCGCGCCCTGGTGCGCGCCGGCCACGAAGTCGATCTGCTGGGCGGCGACCAGCATCCGCTGGCGGTGGCCGGCGAGGAAGGCGAATTCGGCGGCCGCTTCTTCGGCGAATTGAGCGGCCATACCGCCGGCTGGAAGGAAATCCGCTTCGGCATGTTCATGCCGCCGCGGCGCTCCTGGCTGGCCCGGCGTTTCGCGCGCATCATCCTGCGCCGCGCGCCCGGCTACGACGTGATCCACTACCACGGACACGTGCCGAACGTGGCGCGCTACATTCCGACCGGCGTCAATTTCGTGCAGACCCGCCACGACCACGGCAGCGAATGCATCATGCGCACGCGCTTCCGCGACGGCGCGGTCTGCGCATCGGTCGACCCGGCCGATTGCGCGCGCTGCCGGACGGCGTGCCCGAATGCCTTGCAACGCGCCGTGTCCGCCGTCGCGGTGATCCGTTTCCGGCGCGAGGTGGCGGACGGTTTCGGCCGCCACAAGACCATCTTCGTTTCCGAGATGCTGCGCCGGAACTTCGCACGCGCGCTCGGTCCGGGGCCATGGGGCGAAGTGCTCCACAATTTCATCGACGTCGTCCGGCTCGAGCAGGTCCGCGCAGCGGTGCGTCCGCCGACGGACGGCGGCTTCCATGTCTTCATCGCCGCCAAGCTGTATCCGGAAAAAGGCGTGGAGGCGTTCCTGCGCGAACTCTCGCCGCGCATGCCGGAGAACATGCGGCTGACGATCGCCGGCGACGGCGGCGACGAACGGAAATTGCGGGCCGCCTTCGTCGACCGGCGCATCCGCTTCCTCGGCTGGTGCAGCCCCGAACGCACGCTGGAACTGGCGGCGGGCGCGCACGCCATCGTCGTGCCGTCGATCTGGGAAGATCCCTGCCCGTCCACGATTTTCGAAGGCCTGCTGCTCGGCAAGCCGACCTTCGCGCTGGCGCGCGGCGGCACGCCGGAGCTGGCGATGTACGCCTCGTCGCCGCAGCAACTGCGCCTGCACGATGACATGCCGTCCCTGGTGCGCGACTTGATCGGGTTCGCGCCGGAGACTGCCTTCGCGCCGCCGGACGGCGCGCTCGGCAGCGCGGACCATGCAGTCCGGCGCCTGCTGGAGATCTATGCCCGGCCGCCCGGCCGCCTGATCGCCTGAACCCATCCGTCCCCACCATGGCCCTGACCTTCTCCATCATCACCTGCACCTGGAACAGCGGCGCGCTGCTCGACGCCTCGATCGCCTCGGTGCTCGCGCAAGACTATCCGCATATCGAATACATCTTCGTCGACGGCGGGTCCGACGACGGCACGCTGGAACGGATCCATGCGCTGCGCCGGCCCTTCAAGCTGATCAAGAACGTCCGCGGCGGCATCAGCAACGCGATGAACGCCGGCCTGCGCGCCGCCGGCGGCGACGTCGTCGCGTATCTGCATTCGGACGATTACTATCTGCATCCGCGCGTGCTGTCGGAGGTCGCCCGGCATTTCGAGAACCGCGCCTGCCGCTGGCTGTTCGGCCGCATCCGGCAGGATATCGGCGGCCGCCTGCAGGCGGAAAGATTCGTCGCTCCGCGCTACAGCTATGCCCGCCTGCTGCGCCGCAACTTCATTCCGCATCCGGCCGCCTTCGTCGAACGCGCCCTGATGCTGCGCGCCGGCGGCTTCGATACCGGCCTGAAGTATGCGATGGATTATGACCTTTGGCTCAAGCTCGGACGGCTGGCCGCGCCGCTGCAGCTCGACGAGCCGCTCGCCGCTTTCCGGGTGCATGCAGGCAGCCTGTCGACGCGCAACCGGCTGGCGGCCATGGAAGAGGATTTCCGCGTGCGGCTGGCGCATGCCGGCGCCAATCCGCTCGCGCTCGGCATGCATTACGCGCGCTACCTGGCGCGACGGCGGCGCCTGCACCATGCGGAGACGCCGGCGTGACGGGCCCGCGCTTCTCGCTCATCCTGGCGACGGTCGGCCGGACCGCGGAACTCGACCGGCTGTTCGACTCGCTCGCGGCGCAAAGCCTGCGCGATTTCGAGGTGATCGTCGTCGATCAGAACAGAGACGACCGGCTCGCGCCGCATCTCGAACGGGCCCGCGGACTCGGGGTCGCGATCCGGCACCTGCGGCATCATCCGCCCAATCTCGCGGCCGCGCGCAACGCCGGTATCGCGGCGGCGAGCGGCGACTGGCTCGGCTTTCCCGACGACGACTGCTGGTATGCGCCGGAGTTGCTGGAACAGGTGGCGCGGCGGGCCCGATCCGGCGTCGAAGAAACGGCCCGGGAAGAACCGGCCGGCATCATCGTGCGTTGGGCCGAACAGGGAGAACCGCGCTGCGCCGCGCCGGTCCTCAGTTGGGAACGCTCGCGCGCCTTTCGTGACGTGCCGGTCAGTTCGATCACCTTGTTCTTCCGGCGCACGATGTTCGAGCGCATCGGCGGATTCGATGCCCGCTTCGGCATCGGCCAGTGGTTCGGCGCCGCCGAGGAAACCGATTTCATTCTCCGCGCGTTGCGCGCCGGCATGCGGATCGTGTATGAACCTGGCGCGCGCGTCCATCACCATGTCGCCGCGCGCGGCTTGTCTATGGACAACGAGACGCGCCTGGCCCTGCGCCGGCGCGCGCGCGGCACCGGCGCGCTTTACGCCAAGCATGCGTTGCCGGCGTGGGTCATCCTGCGCGGACTGGCGGCGCCGGTGCTGCGGCCGATCCTGAAAGGCGCCTTTGGCCCGGAACTTGCACATGGCATTGCCGTTACGCTCGGCCGCCTGGACGGCTGGCTCGGGTGGAGGCGGCGCGCCCCTTGAGCGCGCCGGCGGGAATTCCATGATTGGTCAGGAGAGTGAAGTCGTGCACGATCTCGATGTTCCGGCCCGGAAGAAAGCGGCCGCGGAAGAATCGGCCACGGCGCGCCGGCGCCCGTTCTTGCAACGCAGCCGAAGGAAGCGCGAGGCGCTCGCCGGCACCGCGCGGCGCGCGCCGCGCGTAGTGATCGTCGAACGGGTCCTGCTCCACTATCGCGAAGCGGTCTACCAGCGCTTGCGCGCGCTGCTGCGGCAGGACGGCATCGAATTGCAATTGCTGATCGGCGAAGGCACCCCGGACGAAAAGAAGAAGCGGGACGAAGCCAGGCTCGACTGGCCGATCCGTCTGCCGACGCGTTACTTCCTCAACTATCGCGCCTGCTGGCTGCCCTTTCCCGAGTACGCGCGCGACGCCGACATGGTGATCGTCGGCCACGAGAACAAGATGCTGTACAACCTATGGCTGATGTTCTTCGCCCGGCCGCGCCGGCTCGCGTTCTGGGGCCACGGGCGCAACATGCAATCGCAGCGGCCGAACGGCCTGCGCGAGCGCTTCAAGCGCTGGACGATCAACAAGGTGGATTGGTGGTTCGCGTATACCGATTCGAGCGCCGACCTGGTGCGCGGCGCCGGCTTCCCGCGCGCGCGCATCACCGTGGTCGACAACGCCATCGATACGCGCGAACTCGCCCGGCTGTGCGCCGAAGTGACGGACGCCGACCGCCGGCGGCTGCGCGCCGGCATCGGCTTCGGCGCCGGCCCGATCGGCATTTACGTCGGTTCGCTGTACCGGGAAAAGCGCCTCGAATTCCTGCTCGACGCCGCCTGCCGGCTGCGCGCCAGGATTCCGGATTTCCAATTCATCGTCGTCGGCGCAGGGCCCGATCAGGCGCTCATCGAAGAAGCCGCGGCGCGGCATGCGTGGTTCCATTACGCCGGCCCGCTGCAAGGGCGGCGCAAGGCGGAAATGCTGGTGCTAGCCGATGTCATGCTCAATCCCGGCCTGGTCGGCCTCGGCATACTGGATTCCTTCGTCGGCGGCGCGCCCATGTTCACCACCGACTGCGGGCTGCACTCGCCGGAGATCTCCTACATGGAGACCGGAAAGAACGGCGTGATGACCGCGAACGACATCGATGCCTATGTCGATGCGATAGCGCGCGCGCTGACCGATCCGGAGACGCTGGCCGAGCTCCAGCGGGGCGCGCTGGATAGCGCGGCGCGCTATACCGTCGAGAACATGGCGCATCGGCTGCGCGACGGCATCGTCGCCTGCCTCGGAACCTGTTTCGACGCCATTCGGGGTTGAAGCAGCGCAGGGTTGCTCCGCGATTCGACGTAGCGCAACGTCGCCGGAGCGGTCGCGCCTTACGCTGGAAGTCCGCCGTCACCGACGGGCGGCGCGGCGAACCTGTGGAGACGACATGAGCGCGGTATTTTCCTGCTCGATAGACGATGGTCATCCGTCCGACATGCGGGCGGCGGAATTGCTCGCCAAACACGGGCTGAACGCGACCTTCTACATTCCGATCAAGAACCGCGAAGGCCTGGACGTCCTGTGCAGCCAGGCCATACGCCAGCTTGGCGAACAATTCGAGATCGGTTCGCACACGCTCGATCACCGCTTCCTGAAAGACGTGCGGCTGCCGGAAGCGCGCTACCAGATCTGCGAAGGCAAGTCGCGCCTCGAGGACTTGATCGGCCGCCAGGTTCACGGCTTTTGCTATCCGGGCGGGAAATACCGTCCCGAGCACATCGAACTCGTCGCCGCCGCCGGCTTCAGCTATGCCCGTACGACCCTCAACCTGTGCTTCGACATCGGCAGCCGGCCGTTCGAAATGCCGACCACGGTGCAATTCTATCCGCACGAACGCGACGTCTACCTGCGCAACTTCGTGCGCGGCGGCAGCTGGACGCGCCGCCAGGACGGCCTGCGGCTGGCGCTGCGCCATGCGAACTGGCTCGCCCGCCTGTACGCCTTGTTCGATCACTCCTTCGAGCACAACGGCGTCTTTCATCTGTGGGGGCACTCGCGCGACATCGACCGTTTCGAGGCATGGGACGAGTTCGATCGCTTTCTCGCCTATGTCGCCGCGCACATGCCGCGCCGCAATTGCGTAAGCAACGCGGAACTGGCGGCGCGCAGCTTCGTCCTGGCGCCGGAAGCGGCGGCGACCGTATGAGGAGCGGCGGCGCGCCATGAGAATCCTGGTCGCCCACAACGCCTACCGATACAGCGGCGGCGAGGACGCCGTGGTGGAAGCCGAAGTCGCGCTGTTGCGCGCCAACGGTCACGAGGTGGAAACCTACCGGCGCCACAACGACGAACTGCAGACGATGGCGCCGGCCGCCGCGGCCGCCGCGGCGGTCTGGTCGCGCCGTTCGGCGAACGACATGGAAACGCTTTGCGCGCGCTTCCGGCCGGATGTGATCCACCTGCACAATACCTTTCCCTTGATCTCGCCGTCGGTACTCTGGGCGGCCGCGCGCCGGCGGATCGCGGTCGTGCAGAGCCTGCACAACTTCCGTCTCTTGTGCCCGCAGGCGACCTTCCTGCGCGACGGCAGGATCTGCGAAGACTGCCTCGGCAAGACGCCCTGGCGCGGCGTGGCGCGCAAATGCTATCGCGGCTCGGGCCTGCAATCGGCGGTCGCCGCCGGCATGCTGGTGACGCATCGCGCGCTCGGTACCTACCGCCAGCGCATCGCTTGCTATATCGCGCTGTCCGCGTTCTGCCGCGACAAATTCATCGCCGGCGGCTTGCCGCCGGAGCGGATCCGGATCAAGCCGAATTTCGTCGTTGCCGGGCGTACGCCCGATTGGTCGGCGCGCGCGGGCGGGCTGTTCGTCGGCCGCCTGTCCGCCGAAAAGGGGCTCGATGTCCTGGCGCAAGCGGTGGCCATGCTGGACGAGAATCCGATCCGGCTCGCCGGAAGCGGCCCGCTCGAAGCCCGGGCGCGCGCCGCGTTCCACGGCAACTTCCTCGGTCAATTGCCGCGCGCAGGCGTATTCGAGCTGCTGCACGGCGCCAGCTACCTGGTCGCGCCCAGCACGTGTTACGAAACCTTCGGCCTGGCGCTGATCGAAGCGTTCTCCTGCGGCACGCCGGTGATCGCGAGCGGACACGGCGCCTTCGCCGACATCGTGACCGACGGCGTCAACGGCCTGCTGTTCAAGCCGGGCGACGCCCACGCCCTGGCGGCCAAGATCGCGTGGGCGGAACGGCATCCCGCCGCCATGCTGGCGATGGGCCGGGCCGCGCGCCGCGACTACGAAGCGAAATACACGCCGCAACGCAACCACGCGCTGCTGATGAGCATCTACGAGGATGCGATCAAGGCGGCCCGGGAGGAACGCCGTGCCGCGTAGACGCCAATCCGTGCTGGGCGCCGGCATCGATGCCTTGTCCTGGAACGATGCGCTGGACATGGTCGCGACCGCCGGCGAGGCGCGTGAATCGCGCTATGTCTGCCTGTGCAACGTGCATTCGGTGGTGACCACGACGCGCGATCCGGACTTCCGGCGCATCGTCAACGAAGCCGATCTCGCCACGCCCGACGGCGCGCCGATCGCCTGGGCGTTGCGCCGGCTCGGCCATCGGCGGCAGGAAAGAATCAACGGCCCGGACCTGATGTGGAAATACCTGGCGCGGGCCGAACGGCTTGGGCAAGCGGTGTTCTTTTACGGCAGCACCCCGGATACCCTCGACAAGCTGCGGCAGGCCGTGGGCCGCGCCTTCCCGCGCCTGCGGATCGCCGGCCTGCATTCGCCGCCGTTCCGCGCCCTGACGCCCGAGGAAGGCGAGGCCGAGGAGCGGATGATCAACGAGTCGGGCGCGCATGTCGTGTTCGTCGGCCTGGGTTGCCCGAAACAGGAAAAATGGATGGCCGCCCGTCGCGGCCGCGTGCGCGCCGTCATGATCGGCGTCGGCGCCGCGTTCGACTATCATGCCGGCGTGCTCAAGCGGGCGCCGCTCTGGTGGCAGAACAACGGCCTGGAATGGCTGTACCGGCTGTGGTCGGAACCGCGGCGGTTGTTCAAGCGTTACCTGGTCACGAACACCTTGTTCGTCGTGGGCTTTGCGCGGCAACTCTTGGCACGCAAATACCGCTTGCGCAACGAGCCCGATTTCCCTTGATCAAGAAAGGCGAAACTTTCCAATCTTGCATCGATCGAATCGACAAGAGGAACGGCAGGCATTTCCTGCCGCAAAGAAGAAAGGATTCGCATGATGCATTCCGTGTTCAAGCTTTTCATCGCCGCAAGCTGTAGCGTGGGCCTTGTCCTCCCTCCTCCCGCCGTCGCCGACAGCAACCCCAACACCCCTCGCGCCACCTCCCCCGCCAAGAAACTCGACCGCTCCGGCAAGCCGCGCACGGGCAAGGCGTCCTACTATGGCCGTTATTTCCATGGCAAGACCATGGCGGACGGCACGCCGATGAATCCGAACGCCGCCATTGCCGCCAGCAGGACGCTGCCGCTCGGCACCGTGGCGAAGGTCACCAATCTCGAGAACGGCGAAAGCGCGGTAGTGGAGATTCGCGACCGCGGCCCGTATGTCGACGGCCGCATCATCGATCTGTCGCCGCGCATCGCGAGACAGTTGGGATTCGTGGAACAAGGCATTGCCGCGGTCGAAGTGCAGCCGCTCGAGTTGCCGCCGGCGGATGAGACAGTGGCGTCCAATACCTACACCTCGGAAAAATGAAAAAGCCGGCAAGGCCGGCTTCTTCATGCGATGAGGCAGTGATAGGGTTTATTTGAACTTCCAGGCGCGCACGTACCGGACTTCATACGAGTTGCTCTTGCCTTGCGGCGTCGTGTTGTCGGGCTGGCCGCTGGCGCTGCCGTACCACAGATCCAGCATGAGGTACATCGGATCCGACATGCTGATGTTCGCGGTATAGACCGCCCGGCCGTCGAAGTAGAAAGTCATCTTGTTCGGCTCCCACTTCAAGGCGTACTTGTGGAAGCCGGCCGATAGATCCGAAGTCGGGATCTTCTTGAAGGCGACCTGTTGATCGATCGTGCGCCAGACGGTGGCTGCGTACATGGTCGGATGCGGCTGACCATCGCTCATCTTGGTGCCCCACGGCGGAGTACCGCCGGCATAAGCTTCCATGATGTCGATTTCCGGACGGCGCGACCCGATATGGTTGAACAGCCAGAATGCCGGCCACGTACCCTTACCGACCGGCAGCTTGGCCTCGATCTCGAAGTAGCCATAGGTCTGGTAATACTTGCCGTCGGTATCGATGGTGCGATTGAAGAATTTACCGCTCGCGTCGCGCTGCGGCCAGATCTTCAGCGCGCCGTTCTCCACCGTGTAGTTCTTGGTCGCGTTCGCCTTTTCGTACCAGATATGGTCGTTCCAGACCTTGGGATTCAAACCACTCTCGAATTCGTCCGCGAATGCAAGCGTATAAGCGCGGGCATCCTGTCCGAAGGGACCGGGAGTCGTCGCAGGCGAAGTCGGGGCTGGTACGGTCGGGGGCGGCACTTCGGGAGCCGGAGTCGGGGCCGGAACCGGAGCGGGGGTCGGAGCGGGAGTCGGGGCCGGGCCGGGCGCGGGCGCCGGGGCCGGATCCGTCGAACCGTTCGCGGAACCGTTCGAAGAAGAACCGCTGCCGCTGCTCGGATTGCCGGTGTTGTTTCCGGCGCCGGAGACGCCGCCCGTCGTCACGGTGCCGCCGCTATCCGGGGAGGTCGATTGCATACCTGCCGTATTCAATTGGCTGCCGTCCGCACCTCCACCGCCGCCGCAAGCCGCCAGGGTAACCGCGATGGTGCTGCAAGCCAGTGCGCGGAGATAACATCGGTTGAATGTCGTTTTCAGCATATTGATTTCCTTTCCGTGTTTATCGGTCTTGCTCTTTGCCAGAAGCAAGGTTTTCGTCTGAGCCCCTTTCCGGCAGGATTGTTCCGAATAGAAAGAAAAAATTTTCCGAGGGGAATTCGAAGAGGATTTCGTGGTCGCGCGAGGTCGTCGCATCAGGCGCTCGAAAAAAAAGCCGGCACGCATGCCGGCTTTCTTGCCCCGGTATCAAGAGCGGTTTATTTGAATTTCCACGCGCGCGCGTACTTGATCTCGTACGAGTTGCTCTTGCCTTGCGGCGTCGTGCTATCGGGCTGGCCGCTGGCGCTGCCATACCAGAGGTCGAGCATGATGTACATCGGATCCGACATGCTGATGTTGGCCGTATAGACTGCCCGGCCGTCGAAATAGAAGGTCATCTTGTTCGGCTCCCACTTCAGGGCGTACTTGTGGAAGCCCGCCGATAGATCCGGCGTGGCGATCTTCTGGAAGCCGACCTGGTTGCTCGCGTCCTTCCAGATCGTGGCCGCGTACATGGTCGGATGCGGCTGGCCGTCGATCATCGTGCCCCAGGGCGGAGTACCGCCGGCGTAGGCTTCCATGATGTCGATCTCCGGGCGGCGCGACCCGATATGGTTGAACAGCCAGAATGCCGGCCACGTACCCTTGCCGACCGGCAGCTTGGCCTCGATCTCGAAGTAGCCATAGGTCTGGTAATACTTGCCGTCGGTATCGATGGTGCGATTGAAGAATTTACCGCTCGCATCGCGCTGCGGCCAGATCTTCAGCGCGCCGTTCTCCACCGTGTAGTTCTTGGTCGCATTCGAGCTTTCGTACCAGATGTGATCGTTCCAGACGGCGGTATTGAATCCATTCTCGAACTCTTCGGAGAACGACAGCGTGTACAGGGCGGGATCCTGGCCATAGGGTACCAGGGGAGCCGGTGCCGGCGCTGGTGCCGGCGCTGGTGCCGGCGCTGGTGCCGGCGCTGGTGCCGGCGCTGGTGCCGGCGCAGGAGTCGGTGCGGGTGCCGGCGCAGGAGTCGGTGCGGGTGTGGGTGCCGGTGCCGGTGCCGGCGCGGGCGCAGGCTTGAACTTCCACGTCTTCACATAGCGCACTTCGAAGGAATTGCCGGATCCCGTCGGCGTCTTGGAACCGGGCGTCCCGCTCGGGCCGCCGAACCACAGGTCGAGCAAGAGATACAAGGGCTTGTTCATGCTGACGTTGACCGAATACACCGGTTTGCCGTCAAAATAGAAAGTCTGCTTGTTCGCCTCCCACTTGAGCCCGTATTTGTGGAAGCCCGCCGACAGATCGGGCGTGTTGCGCTTATAGTTGCCGGCCTGTTGTCCGGTGTTGGGCCAGACCGTCATGCCGTAAGCAGTGGGATGCAGGATGCCATAGGAATCCGCCGTCCCCCATCCGCTCGCGCCGGGAAAGGCTTTCATGATGTCGATCTCGGGACGATTGGCGGTGCTGTGACTCAGCAGCCAGAATGCCGGCCAAGTGCCTTTGCCTTTCGGCAGCTTGGCCTCGATTTCGAAGAAGCCGTAGGTCTGGGAATACTTGCCGTCGGTGTCGATCGTGCGATTGAAAAATTTACCGGTCGCGTCGCGTTGCGGCCAGATTTTCAGGGAACCGTTCGACACGGAATAGTTCTTGGTCGGATTCGAAGCCTCATACCAGATATGGTCGTTCCAGATCCGGGTATTGAAACCGTTGGCGAAATCTTCGAAGAAGGCCAATTCGTATTGCGTCGCATCCTGGCCGTAAGGGCCGCTCGCGGTTGTTTGCGCCAGCGCCATGGCTGGCGCCGCGCCCGACGCGACGAGAAAGGTGACGAGACACATCGATGGAGTGGTAATGCGGTTCAAGATGGCTCCTGCGGGATGATTTATGTAGAGAGGCTTCCCTGATGGTTTCAACCCGTGCATTCGGTTGAAACCACCCCGAGGGATTCCTTCCTCAAAGACATTTCCATTTGGAAAAAAGTTCCTATTTGAATCAATTCCGCGCAGAAAATGAATGGAGAAAAAAGAAGTCGGTGCGAAAAAAAACGGCATGCCGTCCTGGCATGCCGTTTCGTATAGAAGATCGGGCAATCAAATCATCCCGGCCGCTCCGCCGCTTCGTAACCGAGCGGATTCATGCTTTGCCAACGCCAATGATCGGCGCACATCTCCTCGATGCCGCGCTCCGCTTCCCAACCCAGAAGGCGTTTCGCCAGCGACGGATCGGCATAGCAGGCGGCGATATCCCCCGGCCTGCGCGCGGCGATCTCGTAGGGAATGCGGCGGCCGCATGCCGCTTCGAAGGCGCGCACGATTTCCAGCACGCTGTAGCCGCGGCCGGTGCCGAGATTGACCGTGAAGCTGTCGGGCGCCGCGAACATGCGGTCGAGCGCGGCCACGTGTCCGCGCGCGAGATCGACCACGTGGATGTAGTCGCGCACGCCGGTGCCGTCCGGCGTCGGATAATCGTTGCCGAAGACGGCCAGGCGCTCGCGCCGGCCGGCGGCGACCTGGCTCACGAACGGCATCAGATTGTTCGGCACGCCGCGCGGGTCCTCGCCGATCAAGCCGCTGGGATGGGCGCCGCCCGGATTGAAATAGCGCAGCACGCCGATCACCCACGCGGCATCCGAGCGCAGCAGATCCGACAGCATCTGCTCCACCATCCATTTCGAACGGCCGTAGGGATTGGTCACCGCGAGGCGCGCCGTCTCGGCGATCGGCACCGATTCCGGATCGCCGTAGACGGTGGCCGACGAGCTGAACAGGAACCGCTTGATGCCCGCATCGGCCAATGCCTGCAGCAAGGCGTTCGTGCCGGCCACGTTGTTGTCGAAATACCGCAAGGGACTGGCGACCGACTCTCCGACCGCCTTCAATCCCGCGAAATGGATCGCCGCATCGATGCGATGCTCGCGCAACACCATCTTGATCGCGGCGCGGTCGCGCACGTCGGCTTCGTACATCGGGATCTCGCTATCGGTCATCCGCTCGACCCGCGCCAGCGACTGGCGCGAGCTGTTGCAAAGATTGTCGACGGCGACCACCGCATAATCCGCCTGCAGCAGCTCGAGACAGGTATGGGAGCCGATATAACCGCATGCGCCCGTCACCAGGATGTTTCTCTTCTTTGGCATGGATGACCTCGTCGTCCGGTTCGCGCTCAAGAAGCCCTGGGCGCATGCGCGCGCGAAAGGCGCTTGACCAGCGCATGCAGCCGGGAACGCGTAGCGCGAAACGCCGCCCCGGCCGCCGCCGTCAGCGCGATGTCGGCGTGCCGGATCCGGTGCGCGCGAGAACGATACACGAGCAGGTTGTGCAAGTCCCGCTTGACGCCCATCAGCATCGTCTTGTAGTCGTATTCCCCCCACAGGAAATGGAATTCCTCGCCGCCGCGGGCGATGCATTCGCAGATCGTGTGATAACAGCAAAGGATGCCGAGCCAGTACCGGTCGTAGCGCGGGTCGTGCGCCAGCACGCTCAGGAAGTAATTCCCGCCGGCGCGGAAACCGACGGCGCCGGCGCATATGCGGCCGTCGATCTCGATGATGCCGGCGATGCCGCGCTCCCTGGCGAGCCGCGCGATGCGCCCGATCTCGTCGTCGGCGATCGCGGAAGCCTTGTGCTTGCCGGCCATCCTGGCGCGATTGAGCTCGACGACGGCGCGGACCGTCGATTCGTCGATGTCGTCCTCGAGCAGGAAGCGGAATTTCCACGACGGCAGCTCATCCTGCAATTTCCGCATACGTCGTTTGAAGTGGCGGCGCGTTCCCTTGCTGAGCATCTCGAAATACGCGTCCGCGGAATCCGGCAGCGCCAGGACGATGTCTTCCGTATGGCGATGGCGCTGGCGCGGGAACGGCAGCCGGGACGAGCTCCGCTCCGCGGTCTCCACGGCCTTGAAGGCGATCACGGCGGCCGTGGGATAAGTCGCGAAGACATAGCGGGCAAAACAGGCGACGTCGTCGTCCTCGACGCGCATGACTTCGTTCAGCACCTGGACGCAAGGACCGCGCTGGCGGAACAGGAAAATCGCGGCGATCCGTCCGCCGCGGCGCGCGATATAGACGCTGGTGTCGCTGCCGTCGGTATAGACGCGGAACTGCGGCAGCGAGGAATAGATGCTTCCATACAGCCGTTCCAGCTCGGGCTCGATGAACGCGGGAACGTCGTTTTCGTAGCAAGAGATGGCGATCTCTTCCAGCGCGGCCGGTTCCGACGCTATACGCCGTGCCGGCGGCGCCTCCATCGAACGGGTCGCGGCCGCAGCCGTCCGCTCCATCGCTGTCTCCTTGATCGTGTCGGGAGGCCGTCGATTTCCGCCGCGCACGCGTCGCGATCAGTTCGGCGCGGCCTCGATCAATTGATGGTCGTGCAGCAAGTACTGGGTATGGCGATACTTGCCGTACCGGTAACCGTAGCCGTAGCGGCCGGGCCGGACCTGGATATCGTTGAACACGATGCCCTTGGGCGCCAGTCCCGCCTGATGCAACCGCTTGACCGCTTCCGATATCTCGCCCGGCGAGGTGACGCCGGCGCGCGTCATCACATAGATCGATCCGGCGTGGGCGCCGATGATCAGGGTGTCCGCGACCGGCAGGATCGGCGCCGCGTCGATCAGCACCATGTCGTAGCCGGACGACAAGGCTTTCAGGATCGCTTCCAGGTTGGGATGCAGCAGCAGCTCGGACGGATTCGGCGGCAGGCTGCCGGTCGAGATGAAATCCATGTTTTCCATCACGCCGCGATGGATGATTTGGTCGAGCCGGCGGCTGCCGACGATGCAGTCCGACAAGCCGCCCTGGCGGCCGAGCTCGAAATAGCGGTGCAGATGGCCGTTGCGGAAATCGGCGTCGATCAGGATCACGCGCTTGCCGCTGGCGGCCTGGATCGCCGCCAGGTTGACCGAGACGAAGGTCTTGCCCATGCCGGGCGTCGGCCCGGCGATCAGGACGATATTGTTCTTCGCATGTCCCATCTGGTGCTGCAGCGCCGCCCGGAACGTGCGCAGGCTCTCGATCGCGATGTCGGTCGACGATACGCGCGCCAGCAAGGGCAGCCGCTTGGCGTTGGAGGCGATCTCGTCGAACATGTCTTGCTGGGTCTTGCTGTGCGGGATCGTCGCGTAGACCGGCAGGCCGAGCATTTTCTCGAGTTCCGCGGCATCGTCGATGCCGCCGCGCAGCGCCTTGCGCACGAACGCCGCCACGATGCCGAGGAACAGGCCGAGCAGGAACGCGATCGCGATGATCTTCGGACGATCCGGCGTGACCGGCTTCTCCGGGGTCATGGCGGCATCGACCAGCCGCACGTTGCTGCCCTTGCCCGCCGTGATCACGCGCAACTGCTGCGCGGTATTGAGCAGCGCGGTATACAGTTCGGTGTTGACCTTCACGTCGCGCGACAGGCGCAGGATGTCCTGTTCCAGCAGCGGCAGGGTCTTGATATGGTCGTTCACGCGCCGGATTTCGGCGCTGATCGCGCGGATCTGCTCGTCCACCGCCATCACCGCCGGATGCGCCGTCGTGAAACGGCCCAGCAGCTCGGTGCGCTTTTGCTCCAGGTCGATGCGCTTGAGCTTGGCGGCGGCCGCCTGCTGCAGGCTCAGCTTCGCTTCCTCGCCCAGATCGATGGTGCCGTGCGTGTTGCGGAACTGGTTGAGCTGCGCCTCGGACTGCTCCAACTGCTGCTTGAGTTCCGGCAGCTGCTTGTTCAGGTTGGCGAGCGCCTTGCCGGCCTCCTCGGTCTTGCGCTCCGCGTTCTGCCGCACGTATTCCTTGCCGATCTCGTTGAGCACGCTGCTGATGACGGCCGGGTCCCGGCCCTGCAAGGTGGCCACGATGACGCCGGATTGCTTGCCTTGCTCGGACACCGACAGGCGCCGCTGGATATCCTCGATCGTCGCCAGCCGCGAGTGGCGGGTCATGTAGAACTGCGCTCCCGGCTTGGCGTCGATCCGCTCCACCTTCAATTCGACGGCGCCGTAATCGGTTTGCGCGGTCAGCGGCGCGCCGATCTTGCCGCGCAGGTCGATGTCCGCGTCCTCGTCCTGCAGGCGGTATTGGCCGCCGCCCTCGGCGGTCAGGACGAAGCGGCGATTGAGGAGCGCATCGGGCACGTTGAAACTCGATACCTCCATGCGTTCGGCGCCCCAGGCATAGCCGCCGTATCCGAACAGGCCGGGCGTGGAAATCTCTTTCGAGCGCGCCGCGAGCCAGCCGCCGACGACCGGGAAATACTTCGGCCGCACCGTGACGTACAGCCGCAGGTTGTCGATCGCCCGCGACACCACCAGCCGCGAGCGCAGCAATTCCATTTCCGCCGTCGCCGCCGTCTTGTAGTCGAACAGCGAATTCATCTCGCCGAGGATGTTCTTCGTATCCTTGTTGCTGCTTTCCTCGACATGCACCATCAGATTCGTCTCGTAGACGGGCTTCGCGAGGAAGGCATAACCGATGCCGCCGAGCGTCACGCTCAAGGCGATCGCCAGCACCAGGATGCGGTGATCCAGGATGGTGTCGATATAGCTGCGGATATCGGTTTCCTCGTCCTGCGGCGCGGCGGCAGGACCGGGAAGCTGGAGTGCGGGATTCATCGGTTCGCTCATCTGCCGGTCTGGATGTTGTTGCCGGTCTGGACCACCTGCGTCAGGGCGCTCGGGAAGATCAGGCTGATGACGCGGTGCCAGGTCGCCAGCGGCGCGGCGTCGACATAGACGACGTCCTGCGGCTTCAATTCGAATTCCTGCGCCACCGCGAGGCCCGCCGGCGTGCGCGCGTTGAGGTGATAGACGATCGGTTCCTTCGCGGTCGCGTTGCGGATGACGTAGACCTGGCGTCCGTCGCCGGTCTGCGGATTGATGCCGCCGGCCTCGCCGAGCGCCTCGTTCAGGGTCAGGCGGCCGTTGCGCATCTGCAGGGCGCGCGGCGTGACCACTTCACCGGTGACGAATACCTTGGTGTCGTCGCGCGAGCCGACCCGCACCACGTCGCCGTTGCTCAGCATGATGCTGGCCGGATTCTTTCCGTTCTGCATCAGCTGCATGAGGTTGATCCGATAATGCTTGCCTTCGCGCGTGATCGCCACCTCGCTCTGGTCGGCGCTAGGGGTCATGCCGCCGGCCCGGTTGATCGCCTCCATCAGCGTCATGGGAATGTCGGTGATGGGCACCAGTCCCGGCGACTTCACTTCGCCGTCGATATAGACGCGCTTGCTGCGATAGGACTGGACGCGCAACGTGATGTCGGGATTGCGGATATAGCGCGCCAGCCTGCTCGCCAGCGCATTGCGCGCCTGCGCCTCGGTGAGGCCGGCCACCTTCATGGCGCCCGCGAACGGGAATTGGATGACGCCGGCGTGATCGACCACGAAACCGCCCGGCGTGGTGCCGGCGTTGTCCACTCCGCCCGCCGGCAGGGCGACGTTGTCGCGCGACGCCGTCAATTCCGGATGATCCCAGACGACGATCGACAGGATGTCGCCGGGCTGGATGCTGTACGGCGCCGGTCCGGCGACCAGCTTGCTGATGTCCTGGGTGTTTTCCCTGCGCCTGGCTTCCCGCTCCTGCTTCACGAGTTCGGCGGTGATGGTCTTCATGACCGGCTTGGCGTCCGAGGCGAACGGCATGGACGACGACGACGATACGCCCGAGGACTCGGCGACATCGCTGAAATGCATGCCCGGCGACATCCCGGCGCACGCAACCAACCACGGCATGACGGCAAGCGCGAAGAACGACTTCCAGCGTGCGCGAAAAAATTGATGCATAGACCCGCTCCGATCCGAAACTGAGTCGTTTCAAGATACGTGAGGAGCGAGGCTATGTTTTGACGCGGCTCATGTCCGTCCCCATTGCGGACATGACGGACGACAAGACTTTTTCCGATCAGGAAAAATTCAAGCTTCGCGCAGGCTCTGCAAGGGCGGCGCGGACAGAACGTTGCGCAAGCCGATCCAGCCGCCCAGCAACGCGCAAGCGACGCCCACCGTGATGCCGGCGATCCAGGCCGCCGGATGGAAGATCCATTCGAAGTTGAATACCTGTCGCGCGAGCACGGCGCCGACGGCGGCGGCGCCGCTGGCGGCGAGCATGCCGGCAAGCGCGCCGACCAGCGAGAATTCTATCCACTGGGCGCGCGACAATTGCTTGCGGGTGGCGCCGAGCGCGCGCATCAGGGCGGCTTCGCGCGTCCGCTCGGCCTGGGTCGCCACCAGGGCCGCGTACAGAACGAGCACGCCGGCCGCCAGGGCGAACAGGAACAGGAATTCGACGGCGGTCACGACCTGGTCGATGACGTTCTGGACCTGCCTGAGCATGCCGCCGACGTCGACGATCGTGAGATTCGGGAAATCCCGCGCCAGGCGGTTGGCGAAATCGCGCTGTTCCTCCGGCAAGTGAAATGCCGTGATCCAGGTCTGGGGCGCATCCTCCATCAGGGAAGGATTGAGGATGACGAAGAAATTGACGCGCATCGATCCCCAGTCGAGCTTGCGCAGGCTCGTGATCGGCGCGGCGACGCGCTGGCCGGCGACGTCGAAGACGAGGCGATCGCCGAGCTTCAGACCGAGCGTCTTGGCCAAACCTTCCTCCACCGAAGCCTCCGGCTTGCGGTTGTCCAGCCAGCGGCCGGACGCGATCTGGTTCTGCGGCGGCATGCCACTCATCGCCGACAGGTTGAACTCGCGGTCCACCAGGCGCTTGGCGCGATCTTCCGCATAACTGTCGACGGTGATCCGGCGCTCGTTCACTTGCACCAGGCGGCCGCGGATCATCGGATAGAGCTGCGGCGCGGCAACGCCCACCTGCTTCAGGCGCGTCTCGATCTCCTCCTTCTGGTCGGGCTGGATATTGATGACGAAGCGGTTCGGCGCGTCGGGCGGCGTCGACTGGCGCCAGGCATCGATCAGTTCGCCGCGTATCACCGTCAGCAGCAGCAAGGCCATCAGACCGAGCGCGAGCGCCACGGTCTGCGCCACCACCGCTCCCGGCCGGCGCTGCAAGGCGCCGAGCGCGAAATGCCAGCTCGGCCAGCGCGCGCCGGACAACATGCGGCGCATGGCCGGCCCCAGCTTCAGACACAACCACGCCACCAGCGCGAACAAGGCGAGCCCGCCGCCGAATCCGGCCGCCGTCAGCATGCCGAGCTTCAGATCGCCGGCCTGCCATAGCAGGAGCCCGATGAATGCGGCAAGGCCCAGCCCGTAGGTCGTGGCGGCGAGCGGCTTGGGCGGCGTCTGCTCGCGCCGGATGACGCGGTTGTGCGGCACGTTGGCGAGCTGCAGCACCGGCGGCAGGGCGAAGCCGAGCAACAGGATCATGCCGGTCGCCAGGCCTTGCCACACGGGCGCGATGCCGGGGGCCGGCAAGTCCGCGCCGACCAGGGAGCCAAGCCATTCGAGCAGGACGAAATGCGAGGCGTAACCGAGGACCACGCCGAGGCCGCTGCCTGCCAGGCCGACCAGCAGGAATTCGCTCAGATACAAGGCGGCGACGTCGCGCTGGCGCAGCCCGAGGCAGCGCAGCATCGCGCAAGCGTCGATATGGCGCAGCATGAAACGGCGCGCCGCCATCGCCACCGCCACCGCCGCCAGCATGGCCGACATGAGGCTGACCAGCGACAGGAAGCGCTCGGCGCGGTCGAGCGTGGCCCGCATCTCCGGGCGGCCCGATTCGAGCGATTCGAGACGGATGCCGCGCAGGTTTTCCTTCTCGATGCGCTTTTCGCCCCAGCGCGCGAATGCCGCGCTCCGTTCCGGCTTGCCGGCCGCCAGCAGGCGATATGTGACGCGCGAGCCGTTCTGCACCAGTTGCGTGGCCGGCAGGTCGGACAGCGGCAGCATCACCCGCGGCGCCAGGCTCATGAAGTTGGCGCCGCGATCCGGTTCGGCGGCGATCAGCGCGGCGACGCGGAACGTCTTGTCGCCGAGCCTCAGTTCGCCGCCCACCCGCAGGTCGAGCGCGCCGAGCAGATCGGGATCGACCCAGACCGTGCCAGCCGCCGGGATGTCGGGCGCGGCGCCGGCCTCCCCATCCTGGCGCGTTGCGATCTTCACCCGGCCGCGCAGGGGATAGCCGGGCGAGACCGCCTTGATCGCGGCCAGGCGCGCGACGGATTGCTCGCCTTCGCCGGCGATCGCCATGCTCGGAAAGGAAACGGTTTCCGCCAGCGTCAAACCGAGCCGCTGCGCTTCCTGGCGCCAGGCGGGATCGAGCGGCTGGTCGGCGCCGACCACCACGTCCGCCCCCAGCAATTGATGGGCGTCGCGGTTCAATGCCGCGCGCATGCGATCGGCGAAGAAACCGACCGACGTCAACGCGGCGACCGCGACGATCAGCGCCACGATCAGAAAACGCAGCTCTCCGGAGCGCCAGTCGCGCCATGTCATGCGCAAGGATTGAAGCAGCATCGCAATACGGCCTTTCGGGTGGGCGGCGCGGCGGACAGGGCCGCGTCGGTTGGGTCTTCCAGGGGTTTTCCGGTTCGCCGCGGGCGCCGTCAGGCGTCGGCGCGGCGGGCGAAGAAGGCGTCGACCTCGTCGAGATACTTCCGCTTTTCCTCCGGCGGCAGGAAGGCCGCTTCGAAGCTATTGCACGCAAGCTGCCGGGCGTGCCGCGACTCCAGCGGCAAGGCCTCGAAGGTCTCGATGAAGTTCTGGTTGAGATAGCCGCCGAAATACGCCGGATCGTCCGAATTCACGGTCGCCGCCAATCCGGCATCCAGCAATTGCCGGAGATTGTGATCGGCCATCCGGTCGAAGACGCGCAGCTTGATGTTCGACAACGGGCATACGGTCAAGGGAATCCGGTCGCGCGCCAGCCGCTCGGTCAGCGCCCGGTCTTCGAGGCAGCGCACGCCATGATCGATCCGCTCGACATGCAGCACGTCGAGCGCGGCCTCGATGTAGGCCGGCGGCCCCTCTTCCCCCGCATGCGCGACGAGATGGAAGCCGAGCTCGCGGCAGCGCGCGAAGACGCGGGCGAATTTCTCCGGCGGATGTCCGCGTTCCGAGGAATCGAGGCCGACGCCGATGAATTTCGAACGGTGCGGCAAGGCTTCCTCCAGAGTGGCGAAGGCATCTTCCTCGGACAGATGGCGCAGGAAGCACAGGATCAGCGCGGTACTGATGCCCCATTTCGAGCGGGCATCGCGCAACGCCCGATGGATGCCGTCGATCGCCGTGGCGAACGGCACGCCGCGCGCCGTGTGGGTCTGAGGGTCGAAGAAGATTTCCGCGTGGCGCACGTTGTCCGCGTGCGCCCGCCGCAGGTAGGCCATCGTCATATCGTAGAAATCCTGCTCCTGCAGCAAGACGCTGGCGCCGGCGTAATAGATATCGAGAAAGGATTGCAGATCCGTGAATGCATAGGCGCGCCGCAATTCGTCGACCGAACCGTAGGCCAGCGCGACGCCGTTGCGCCGGGCCAGCTCGAAAATCAGCTCGGGTTCCAGCGAACCCTCGATATGAATGTGGAGTTCGGCTTTCGGCATCTCCTGCAAGATGGCGCGTAGCGAAGCAAGCATCGTCGTTCCTCTGTTGAGCGATGGGATTGACGCATTTTACGACCAAAACGGCGGATTGATCCGGAAGCAAGCAGCCTACATCGTTCCTCCGCGCAGGATGTCCAGGTGCGTCTTTTCATACGCCTGCTGGCACGGCGCGCAGCGCTCGGCCATCGGCTGGGCCTGCAGGCGCGCATAGGGGATATCGTAGCCGCACTCCAGGCATTCGCCATAGGTTCCGTGTTCCATGCGCAGCCGCGCCGCCTCGATCGCCCGCAACTCCGTCAGGTCGCGGGTGACCGCGGCATTGCCCAGATCGACCGACAGATCGGCGAAGGAGGCGTCGCCCGGATCCGGCGCGTGACTGGCGATATCGACGTAGTTGTCTTGCGCGTCCGTTTCGCGATGAATATCGTCGCGCAATACGGATTCGCGCCGGTCCAGCAATTCCTGCAGGTGCCGCAATTGCTCGCTCGTCAGATTGGCCATGATGCATCCTCTCATGCAAGATATTTCGTGTTGCCTGCCGGTCAGCCGCGTGTGCGAAAATCGTGCCCGGCGTGCCTGCGCCCGTTGCCGGCCTCTCCGCTTCAATGTATGTCCGATCGGAGAATTTACGAGCCCTGCCGACGAATTTTGCGAAAATGGAAAAACTTGTTGGCGTCGCGCAAAAATTCGCCCTCTCTTCTTGAAACCGCAGCCTGATATACACTGCTGCGCAACTGGCATAGAATTTCCCGAGCCGGTGCCCGCGCCGCCTGCGCCGCCCGGCCGTGCGACGTACCGACAAGGGGGCTTGCGATGAACTGCACGAAGAATCATTTCGGCGTACCGCAGTATCCGGAAAACGACGCGCGCCGCCTGTTCGTCCTGCTGGCGGCGATCAATCTGCTCGAGCGCCCGACCGTTTCGGCCATCGCGGACTTGACCAGTCTTCCGCGCGAGGCGATCGACATCGGCATGCGGGTTCTGCAACAGCAATACGGTGTCCACCTGATCCGTACGGGCGAGGTCTACCGCATCGAATCCTGGGGCGACCTGCTGAAGAAGGAAGGCGTCATGAAACATCTCGGCGCATGATGCCGGCGCGGCGCCTTCCTGCCTTTTTCGCAGCGCAGCAGATTCCCGCGCTTTTTCCCTCTTAAAAACTTGCGGAACATCAACTCGCGTCCTTCTTCGCGGACTAGGATGAAATACCGGCCGTCATCGATCGGCGGCAGTCATCGGGAGAGGACGACATGACCATGCGAGAAGATGCGCCCATGCCACCCCTTTGCGCGTCCCCGGCCGCCGCGGCCGGCGCCGTCAACGACGCGCTCGACAAATTCCTGGTCGCGCCATCGGTATCGAACAGGGTCGCGGCCGTGGTTGCGCTACAGGCATATTTCGCGCAGATCGAACAGCGGGCCGGCCGCGAAGCGGACGGCGACTGAGCCCTTCCCCGTACCCGCCTTGCTCCGATCCGCGACCGTGCCGCCCCGCCGATCCGTCCGCTTTCATGACAACCGGGATGCGACTTGAATAAATCAAAGAAGTTTGCTTTCCTGCCCGTTCCATCAGAACCGATAATCGAGGCCGATGTCTGTGCAGGAAGACCGTCAACCTTCGGCCCATCGGTTCTATTTGCCTGTCGTTTCAATCGCCATCATGGATTCTGAGATATCGTTGCCGACATGCACTGACGAAGTCATCGAAGCCCTTGTTCACGCCTCTTGCGGAGATACCGCTTCCGCGCACGAAAAATACGTTTACCGCGAATCACTGCGCAATCTCGTGCGGCTTGCCAAAGCGGAACAGCGCAACGGCGTGGATCTCGCCTCAGGTTTTTCCCTGCTCATGGCGGGCGTTCTGCATTGACCCTCTTGGCCTTCTCCATCGCGGAAGGTCGAACGCAAGCGGTGCATCATCTACGGAAAGCCGTCATGCCTCCGGCGGCAGACCGAGATTGACGCGCATGTCGTTCTTCGCCGCGTGCAACTCTTCGCCCAACGCCGTCAGGTCGATGCCCGACACGAGCGCTTTCGGAAACATCACTCTCTCCTCCTCCTCGACATGACCTTCGATGGCCTCGGCCAGTTGCGTCAATTTCGAGACGAACGCCGCATGAGTCGGGTCGATTTCGCCGATATGGCGTATCAGGCGCTTGGCTTCCTTGTGCTCGGTCTCGGCCTTCTTCATCAGTTCGTCGCCGCCGATCTTCTCGCGCACGGCGCGATAGAAGATCGCTTCCTCCACCTCCATGTGGATCAGCAGCTCGCCGCACACCTTGCGCGCGATCTCGAACTTCTCTTCCGGGCTGCCGCTGTCCTTGATGCGCTCGAACTCGCGAAACCAGGCTTGCGCCTTGCGGTGATCCTGGGTGAGCAAACCGATGGCATCGCGCGTCATGTGCGGCTTGGTTTCGCTGGCTTGTTCATTCGTCATCGCGTTATTCCTCTTTACGGACATGGGGTTGGACACATGTCTGCTTACGCTACGCGAAAGAGCGATCCTGTTCTTGCGCTGGCTCAGACGGATGAATCCCGGATTCTTGCTCCGTGCAAGAGCCTGTTCGGCATCTTTTCGACAGGCGTCGGAAAGACACCGAACAATGGCTCCAAGTATTGGAGCAATGAAGAGTCGGGCGACGGGAAAATCGAGCGGGGAGACATCGTATCCCATGCAAAAAAACGCACGAACACGATCGAAGTGGCGGAAGGTGTGAGATTCGAACTCACGGAGGACTCGCATCCTCGCCGGTTTTCAAGACCGGTGCATTCAACCGCTCTGCCAACCTTCCGGGAGGGGCAATTATACCGGACTTGCCGCGGTTTTCCGTCCGGCGGCAAAAACCGGAGCGTTCCGGCCTCGCGAATCATGAAACGCCCTATCCGGCCAGGAACATCTGCTGCAGATCGTTCAGGAAACGGCGCCCCAGTTCCGTCGGCCGGATGAGCTTGTGATCGCGGTACAGCAACCCCTTGCCCTCCGCCGCATTCAACGCCTTCTCGATCGCGGTGATCGCAAGGCCGGTGCGCTCCGCGAACAGATTGGCTTCGACGCCGTCGATCAGGCGCAAGGCGTTGAGCATGAATTCGAAACCGAGCTCGTCGCGCCCGACCTCGAACTCTTCCTGCACCGGATTGCCGGCCCGGACCTGCTCCATGTAGGCGGCAGGTTGCTTATAGCGCGCCTGCCGCACGATGCGGTGCGGGAACGACAGCTTGGAATGCGCGCCGGCGCCGATGCCGAGATAATCGCCGAATTGCCAATAGTTGAGATTGTGGCGCGCCTGCCTGCCGGGCCGGGCATAGGCGGACACCTCATAATGCCGGTAGCCAGCCGCGGCCGTTTCCCGCTCGACCATGTCTTGCATTTCGGCGCTCGCGTCGTCGTCGGGAACGGCCGGCGGAAACTTGGCGAAATAGGTGTTGGGCTCAAGCGTCAGGTGATACAGCGAAAGATGCGGCGGCGCGAACCCGATCGCCGTCCGCACGTCGGCGCACGCTTCCTCGAGCGTCTGGTCCGGCAGCGCGTACATCAGGTCGAGGTTGAAGTTCTCGAAGGTCCGCTGCGCGATCTCGACCGCGCGGCGCGCCTCGTCGCCGTCGTGTATCCGGCCCAGTGCTTGCAAATGCCGCGGATCGAAGCTTTGAATGCCGATCGACAGGCGATTGATGCCGCTGTCGCGATAGGCCTTGAATTTCTCCGCCTCGAAGGTGCCGGGATTCGCCTCCATCGTGATCTCCGCCGCGCCGTCGAGCGGCAGCAGCGTGCGGATGTCGGACAGCAAGCGGTCCAGGCCTGCCGCAGACATCAGGCTCGGCGTGCCGCCGCCGATGAAGATCGTATGGATTTTCCGTCCCCAGATCAGCGGCAGCGCATTTTCGAGATCGGTGCGCAACGCCGCCAGGTATTCGTCCTCCGGAAATCCCGACGCCGCGCCGCCCTTGCCGCGCACTTCATGCGAATTGAAATCGCAATACGGACACTTGCGCACGCACCACGGAAAATGCACGTAGAGCGACAAGGGCGGCAAGGCGCCGAGGTTCAAGGCGCCCGGCTTCAGGAACGCGGCGGCCGCCTCGGCCGGCGTCGAGGAACTTGAGCGGGAAGGGCCGGCGGCCGGCTTGATGGGAATCATGGCGATATCGAAACAGAAAAACTTGGCGCCCTGCCCGGGCTTTCGCGGACCCGACTAACGCACCTGCAGCTTGCGGACCAGCTCGCGCAACGCCTGGCCGCGATGCGACAAGCGGTTCTTTTCCTCGGCTGGGAGCTCGGCCACCGTCTTGCCCAGCGCCGGCACCAGGAAATGCGGATCGTAGCCGAAACCGCCGGCGCCGCTGGGATGCGCGATGATCTCGCCGTCCCAGCGCCCTTCCGCGATCAGCGGCTGCGGATCGTCGGCATGACGCACGAACACCAGAACGCAGTAGTAATAAGCCGACTTGTCGGCATGCGCGGCCAGTTCCGCCACCAGTTTCTCGTTGTTGCGCGCATCCGATTTCGGTTCGCCCGCGTAACGCGCGGAAAGAACGCCGGGCGCGCCGCCGAGCGCGTTGACGCAAATGCCGGAGTCGTCGGCCAGCGCCGGCAGGCCGGTCAGCGCCGCCGCGTGGCGCGCCTTGGCCAGGGCGTTCTCGACGAAGGTGGGATGCGGCTCTTCCGCTTCCGGCACCTGGAATTCGCGCTGCGGCCGGATATCGAATCCGAGCGGCGCCAGCAGCTCGCCGAATTCGCGCAGCTTGCCGGCATTGTTGGAAGCGAGAACGAGCGTACTCATCATGCCAGTCCGAGGGATTGCTTCTGCAACATGATCAATTCGGCGATGCCTTGCTGCGCCAGATCGAGCAGGCGATTCATGGTCGGCCGGTCGAAGGCCGCGCCTTCCGCGGTGCCCTGCACTTCGACGAAATGGCCGGCATCGGTCATCACTACATTCATGTCGGTGTCGCAGTCGGAATCTTCAAGATAATCGAGGTCGAGCAGCGGCATGCCGCGATAGACGCCGACGGAGGTCGCGGCGACGAAATGCTTGACCGGAACAGCCGCGATCGCTCCCTGCTGCGCCAGCCTGGAGAAGGCATCGTAGGCGGCGACCATGGCGCCCGTGATCGAGGCGGTGCGCGTGCCGCCGTCGGCCTGGATCACGTCGCAATCGATCTGCAGCGTCCGCTCACCGAACGCGGCCAGGTCGAAGGCCGCACGCAGCGAACGGCCGATCAGGCGCTGGATCTCCTGGGTGCGGCCCGTTTGTTTGCCCTTGGCGGCTTCGCGATCCATGCGCGAGTGCGTCGAACGCGGCAGCATGCCGTATTCGGCGGTGAGCCAGCCCTGCCCCTTGCCCTTGAGGAAAGGCGGGACTTTCTCGTCGATGCTCGCCGTGCAGATCACGCGCGTGTCGCCGCATTCGATCAACACCGAACCTTCGGCGTGGCGGGTGTAGTGCCGTTGGATGCGGATCGGACGCAACGCATCGGCGCCGCGTCCGCTGGGACGGTTTTCGGACTGCATGGAATTCCTTTTCAATTCTTGGAGGTGATGCGGGAAGTCTTTTCGATCGCCGCGCGGATTTCCTCGATCGCCTTCTCGATCTCGTTCTCGTTGAAAACGTCGACGTTCTCGAGATCGGCGTGGCGCGGCGCCTGGATCGTCGTCGTGACGCTGCCGATCGGCAAGGTATTGGTCATGACCGTGGAAGAATCGAGCGTGCTGTTGCTCGTCTCCCAGGCCATGGCGAGCGCGGTGACGTTGTCGCTCGTCTTGCCGGCGATCTGCGTGGCGTCGGCGATCATCTCCGGCACCGCGCGCACGATCGTGTTCTCGTGCAGGCGCCGCGCCAGCTCATGATCGGGCAGCACCGACCACAAACCGTCCGAACACAACAGCATCACGTCGCCCGCCTGCAGGCTGGCGCGGCGCGAGATCTCGACGATCGGCATGTTCGGCGCGCCGAGGCAGTTGAACAGCTTGTTGCGCTCCGGATGCGTATTGCGCTCCGAGGGATCGACCTTGCCTTGCGCGATCAGGGTCTCGATGCGCGAATGATCGCGCGTGCGGGCCAGGATCTGGCCGTTGCGCATCCAGTACAGGCGGGAATCGCCGCAATGCGCCCAGAAGGCGTTGTTGTGCTGGATGAGGCAGGCGACGATGGTGGTGCGCGGCGTTTCCGGCAGGTTGTTGAGCGCACGGTAACGATGGATCTCGCGGTGCGCGGCGAAGAAACTTTCCTCAAGAAAGCGCTCCGGCCGCTTGATATAGGTGTTGGCGTTTTGCTGGAACAGCGCGGCGATCGTCTGCAGCGCGATGGTCGCGGCGCGCTCGCCCTGGATATGGCCGCCCATGCCGTCGGCCAGCAACAGCAGCAGCGCGTCGCGCGTGAAGCTATAGCCCATGCGGTCCTGGTTGTTCTTGCGGGCGCCGATATGGCTTTCCTGGTAGACGGAAAATCGCATGATGTCTGGCCCTAGCGTGTGTTTTCCTGGATGGTGGTCGCCGTTTTCGACGCGGCCTTGCCGAAGCCGGAAAACAGGTTGCGCAGCTTGCGCGCGACGCTGTCGGCCTTGCCGTCGGCCGCCGTTTCGCCGGGCGCGCTCTCGCGCAAGGCCTTTTGCAAGGCGAACACGCTTTGCGGACGCTCGAGCGGATCGAGGGCCAGGCTCCAGCGGATCATGTTCAGCAGATCGCTCGAATATAGGCTTTCCAGCTTGCTCAAATGGTTGTCCAGCTTGTCGTTGACCTTGCGCTGATCCGCCGGTTGCGGCGGCGCCCCCACCATGCACGCGAACATCGAGGCGCCGATGCTATAGACATCTGTCCACGGTCCGAGGTTGCCGTTCTTCAGGTACAGCTCGGGGGCGGCGAAACCCGGCGTATACATCGGATAGAGCTTCGGCAGGTCCGCCTTCAGCGTCTGGCGCGCCGCGCCGAAGTCGAGCAGGATCGGCGTGCCGTCGACGCGCAGATAGATGTTGGCCGGCTTCAGGTCGAGATGCAGCAACTTGTTGGTATGCACTTCGCGCAAGCCGTTCATCACGTGGGCGAACATCTTCCTGATGAAACGCTCCGAGATCAGCGGCTTCTCGCCCTTGTCGCGCCGGCGCAGGATATGGTCCTGCAGCGACCGTCCCGACTCGTAAGCCATCACCATGTAGACGGTTTCGTTGGCGCGGAAGAAATTGAGAACGCTGACCACGTTCGGATGCGCGATGCGCGCCAGCGCGCGGCCTTCCTCGAAGAAACACTTCAAGCCGATGCGGAAGGTGTTGAGATTTTCCGCGGCGATCGCCGGCGCCAGTTCTCCGGGTTTGCGCAATACCAGCGAACTCGGCAGATACTCCTTGATCGCCACGGCATTGCCATCTTCATCGTAGGCGAGATAGACGATACTGAACCCGCCGGAAGCAATCTTCTTTACAATGCGGTATCCGGCGATTTCCAGACCGTCGGGAAGTGGAGCGTTATTCTGCGCAGCCATAGGGTTCCAGGAGGTGACAAGCTTGGGGCTTTTACATTATGGCAATGCTGCCCCGTTCCACCCCGGATTGTGTTGATAAAACGCTGACTTGTAAAGAAGAACGAAGGATAAACCGTGACAATCTGCAGCATGACCGGCTATGCGGTCACCACCCGGGAAACAGCGGCGGGAACGCTGACGATCGAATTGAAAAGCGTCAACTCGCGCTTTCTCGATCTGCAATTCCGCATCAACGACGATTTGCGCGCCCTCGAGCCGATGCTGCGCGAGGCGATCATGGCGCGCGTGGCGCGCGGCAAGGTCGAATGCAGGGTGAGCTTCGGCCGCAAGGTAGCCACCGGCAGCAGCCATGCGCTCAACCATCCGCTGCTGGCTTCGCTCTCCGCCCTGCAAGGCGAAGTCCAGAAACACCTGCCGAACGCGGCGCCGATGAGCGTCAATGAGCTGCTGCGCTGGCCGGGCGTGATCGAAGAAGCGGAAATCGGCCAGGAGACGCTGCAAGCCGAAACCGCGGCCGCGCTGGCCTCAGCGCTCGACACTTTCGTGCAAAGCCGCGCGCGCGAAGGCGCCGCGCTGCAAACCATGCTGCTGACGCGCATCGAGGAAATGGAAGCGATTGTGCAACGCATCACCCCACTGATGCCGCAAGTCGTCGCGCAATTCCAGCAAAAGGCGATCGAGCGCATGCAGGAAGCGTTCGGGCTGGTGCTGACCGAGGGCGCGACCGCCAATGCCTCGATCACGCGCGAAGAAGCGCTCGATCGCATCCGCCAGGAAGTCACGCTGTACGGCATCCGCATCGACGTCGCGGAAGAACTGACCCGCCTGTCCGCGCATCTCGACGAAACCCGCCACATCCTGAAGAAAGGCGGCCAGGTCGGCAAGCGTCTCGACTTCATGATGCAGGAATTGAACCGCGAGGCGAACACGCTCGGCTCCAAGGCCGCCATCAAGGAATTGTCCGATGCGTCGATGACGCTGAAGCTCCTGATCGAACAGATGCGCGAACAGGTGCAAAACCTCGAGTGAGCTGGGCCGTTCGGCGCCGAACGCTTACAATATGGATTTGCGGCAATATCCTTGCCGCCATTACGCTTTACAAGGGCATTCCATGTCTGATTTCCTACCCCATTCCACGCATTCCGGCAGCCTGTTCATGGTGGTCGCCCCGTCCGGCGCCGGCAAATCGACGCTGGTCAATGCCTTGCTGGCGCAGGAACCTTCGATCAAGCTATCGATCTCCTATACGACACGCCCACCGCGTCCGGGCGAGCAGCACGGCCGCGAGTATTACTTCACGACGGTCGAGGATTTTCTCGTACGCCGCAATGCCGGTGAATTTCTCGAATCGGCCGAAGTCCATGGCAATTTTTACGGAACGTCGCGCGTCCTGATCGCGGAAGACATGAAGGCCGGCACCGATGTGCTGCTGGAAATCGATTGGCAAGGCGCGCAGCAGGTGAAGAAGCAGTTTCCGCATGCGATCGGCATTTTCATTTTGCCGCCGTCGATCGCGGCACTCGAAGAGCGCTTGAAGAAACGCGGCCAGGACGAACCGCATGTGATCACGCGTCGGCTGCTGGCTGCCGGCGGCGAAATCGCGCATGCCCCGGAGTTCGAATATGTTATTATTAATCAAGACTTTGCAACCGCTTTATCCGAGTTAAGCTCAATTGTCAAAGCGGCTCGTTGCCGGTTTGCGCAACAAGCGGCACGCAGCGCGTCCCTCTTTGCCCAACTGGGCATTCACACCAGCCTGGCCGACCGCGTTTGACCGGCCCGTGCCGGAGCAATCGAGTCCGACCCGAACATCTTTTAGGAGTATGTATGGCCCGTATCACCATTGAAGATTGCCTCAAGCAAGTTCCGAACCGCTTCCAACTGACGTTGGCCGCCACCTATCGCGCACGTCAGCTGCTGCAAGGCCATACGCCGAAGGTCGAAGCGAAGGACAAGCCGACCGTCCTGGCACTGCGCGAAATCGCCGCCGGCAAGGTCGGACTCGAAATGCTCAAGAAAGTACCGAGCTGATTCGCGAGGAAGATTTCACAAGATGCCGATAGCGAGGCATGCCGATGCGGACGATAAGCTCACGCAGCGAGAAAATGCAACGCGGCAAACGGTATTTTGCGGAACCCGCCATTGACACGACTGCCATGCGGCTGATATCTAGAGCGTATGAACCTGACACCGACAGATTCAACCTTGTCAGCTGCCCCCAACAGCCGGGCCGCGCCTGAGCGCCCGGCTGCGAGACCTCCCCTCCATTCCCACCCTCATTCCGCCGAAACGTCCGCAGTCGCGGCAGCGGCGAGCGTCGCTTCCGTCACGCATCTCACCAACAAGCTGGCGGAGTACCTGACGCCGTCCGAACTGAAGAAAGTCAAGGAAGCCTATCGTTTTTCGGACGAGATGCATCTCGGCCAGATGCGCATGTCGGGCGAGCCATACATCGTGCATCCGATCGCGGTGGCCGAAATCTGCGCCGACTGGAAGCTCGACGCGCAGGCGATCATGGCGGCGCTGCTGCATGACGTGATGGAGGACCAGGATGTCAAGAAGGATGAATTGATCGAGCGCTTCGGCGCTCCGGTGGCCACCCTGGTGGACGGTCTCTCGAAACTGGAGAAAATCCAGTTCCAGAGCCAGGTCGAAGCCCAGGCCGAGAATTTCCGCAAGATGCTGCTCGCGATGGCGCGCGACGTGCGTGTCATCCTGATCAAGCTCGCCGACCGCCTGCACAACATGCGCACGCTCGGTTCGATGTCGAACGAGAAACGGCGGCGCATCGCGCGCGAAACCATGGATGTCTACGTGCCGATCGCGCACCGGCTCGGCTTGAACAACATCTACCGCGAGCTGCAGGACCTGGCGTTTTCCCACCTGCATCCGATGCGCTATCGCGTGCTCGCCAAGGCGGTGAAGGCGGCGCGCGGCAACCGGCGCGAACTGGTCAACAAGATCCTCGACACGGTCAACAATACGCTGGCGGCCGCCGGGATCGACGCCCAGGTCTATGGCCGCGAGAAGACCCTGTATGGAATCTATCGCAAGATGCGCAACAAGCATCTGTCGTTCTCGCAGGTCCTGGACGTCTACGGCTTCCGCGTCGTGGTCGACAGCTTCGCCAATTGCTATGTCGCGCTCGGCACCCTGCATGCGCTCTACAAGCCGATGCCTGGCAAGTTCAAGGACTACATCGCGATACCGAAGCTGAACGGCTACCAGTCGCTGCACACGACCCTGATAGGCCCTTACGGCACGCCGGTCGAGTTCCAGATCCGCACCCAGGAGATGCACCGCGTCGCGGAATCGGGCGTGGCCGCTCACTGGCTGTACAAGAATACCGAGAGCAATCTCACCGACCTGCAGCAGCGCACTCATGCCTGGCTGCAATCGCTGCTCGACATTCAGAAGCAGACCGGCGATTCGGCCGAATTCCTCGAGCACGTCAAGGTCGATCTGTTCCCGGATTCGGTCTACGTCTTCACGCCGAAGTCGAAGATCATCGCCCTGCCGCGCGGGGCCACCGCGCTCGACTTCGCCTATGCGATCCACACCGATATCGGCGACCAGGCGATCGCTACCAAGATCAATCATGAACAGGTCCCGCTGCGCACCGAGTTGCGCAACGGCGATATCGTCGAGATCATCACTTCGCCGAATTCGCGCCCCAGCCCGAACTGGCTGACCTTCGTGCGCACCGGCAAGGCGCGCTCGGCGATCCGGCATCATCTGCGCACCATCAACCTGGCCGAATCGATCGAGCTCGGCAGACGCCTGTTGTCGCAGGCGCTGGTGGCATTGCGCGTCGATCCGACCCTGGCGCCGGATCTGGTCGAAAAACTGCTCAACGAATCAAGCGCCAAGTCGCTCGACGAACTGCATGCCGACATCGGCGTCGGTAAGCGCATGGCGGCGCTGGTGGCGCGCCACATCGTCGGCCTGATCGAAGACGACGAGACGCCGCGCCCGCGGGTCGATAAGAACGGCATCATCTCCCCCGCGAAACACGATCCGGTCGTCATCCACGGCACGGAAGGCGCGTCGGTGCAGCGTGCGCCCTGCTGCCAGCCGATCCCCGGCGACAAGATCATGGGCCAGTTGAAACGCGATCAAGGCATGATGATCCATGCGACCGAGTGCTACATCGCGAAACGTCA
>Ga0196972_1000055_pt1 | contig 97438 bp, 86 predicted proteins | sample S1v_2013CmetaG_FD_148618 | JGI IMG/M metagenome (GOLD analysis project Ga0196972, IMG submission 148618) | Soil microbial communities from Anza Borrego desert, Southern California, United States - S1+v_20-13C | ecosystem: Environmental > Terrestrial > Soil > Desert | place: USA: California...
CCTGCTGGTCACCGACATCGACCGCGGCGGCGCCTTCGCCCACCTGTACGGCACCTGGGCGCTGCTGGAGGAAGCCGAGCGGCGCCTGCTGCGCGGCTTCGTGCTCAACAAGTTCCGCGGCGACCCGACCCTGCTCGCGCCGGGGCCCCAGCAACTGCAGGCGCTGACCGGCGTGCCGACGGTGGCGACCCTGCCGATGTGGTGGGAGCACGGGCTGCCGGAAGAGGACGGCCTGGTGGCGGCAGTTCCCGGGCCCGCCGGCGGGAACCCGGGCGAGACGGTGACCACCATCGCCATCGTCGCCTACCCGCGCATCAGCAACCACGACGAGTTCCAGCCGCTGTTCGCCGTGCCGGGCCTGCGGGTCCGCTGGGCCCGCCAGCCGGAGGACCTGGCCGGCGCGGACTGGATCGTGCTGCCCGGCTCCAAGCACACCAGCAGCGACCTGGCGTGGCTGCGCGCGCAGCGGCTGGCGCCGGCCATCACCGGCCATGCGCAGCGCGGGGGCGCGGTGCTGGGCGTCTGCGGCGGGCTGCAGATGCTGGGCGAGGCGCTGGTCGATCCGCACGGCATCGACGGCAACGGACCGGGCCTGGGGCTGCTGCCGCTGGTGACGGCATTTGCACCCGACAAGACGGTGCGCCGCACGCGGTCCCGCTTTGCCGGGTTGCGCGGGCCGTGGACGGCCCTCTCGGGCCTGGCGGTGGAGGGCTACGAGATCCGCCATGGACGGACCGCGCAGCACGCCGGCATGGCGCCCGGCCATCCGGCGATGGGCGATGGCCTGGCATGGCAGAACGCCGAGGGCAACGTGCTCGGCCTGTACCTGCACGGGCTGTTCGAGGACCCCGGCGTGCTGCGCGCACTGTTCGGTTCGCCGGGCAGGGACCTGGAGGCCGTTTTCGACGGCCTGGCCGACTTCATCGCCGCCCGCTTCGAGCCGGGTTTCCTCGACGGACTGGTGGCCTGAACGGGCCCCGCAGCATCGGGGTTAATGCCCCTGTGGAGCCGGCTGGCCCGGCGTTAAGGTCGGATACATCCTCAACTCCGGGAGCACGCATGTACAAGCGAATCCTGTTGGCCTATGACGGCAGCGATGCCGGCCAGAAGGCGCTGCTCGATTGCCGCGAAGTCGCGCAGTGGTCCGGCGCCGAGCTGTTCCTGGTGGCCGTGATGCCCTCCGCCATGAGTTTCGTCGGCCTGGAGGGAGGCGTCTATGACGTGGAACTGGAGGAGCGCGAGCGCGCCAAGTACCAGGCCATCCTGCAGGACGGCCTGCGCCGGCTCGAGCAGTCCGGCCACTCCGCTCGCGGCGAGGTCGTCACCGGCGAGGCAATCGAGGAGATCACCAAGTACGCTCGCAAGGTCGAGGCCGACCTGATCGTGGTCGGCCACAAGCACCTGGACAGCTGGGCCGCGCGCTGGTGGCGCGGCTCCATTTCCGGCGCCCTGATCGAACACTCGCCCTGCAGCGTGCTGGCGGTCATCACCCAGTGATCAGCCGCGCGGCGGCCGCCGTTGCCGCCGCCGCGCTGGCGCTGCTGTTGGCGGCCTGCGCCGCCGTCGCTCCGCCGGCCGAGCGGCCGGCGCTGGTCGTGCTGCTGGTGGTCGATGGATTGCCGCAGCGCCAGGTCACCGCCTACCGCGACCAGCTCGCACCCGACGGGCTGGCCCGCTTCCTGGACCGCGGCGCCTGGTTTGCGCAAGCGCACTACGGACACGCGTTCACGGTCACCGCCGCCGGCCATGCGACGCTGCTCACCGGTGCCTACCCGCACCGCACCGGCATCGTCGGCAACCAGTGGCGCGATCCGCAGACCGGCGAGCTGGTCTACAACACCGGCGATGTGTCGCAGCACTACATCGGCCATGCGACGGGCCCGTTGGACGGCACCAGCCCGCGCAACCTGAAGGTCGACACGCTGGGCGACGTGCTGCGCAGCACCGACCTGCGCGCCAGGGTGATCGCCATCTCCGGCAAGGACCGGGGCGCGATTCTCCCGGCGGGCCGGCTGGGCACCGCCTACATGTACATGGCGACCACCGGCCGGTTCGCTTCCAGCACCTACTACATGCCGCAGCATCCGGCCTGGGTCGAGGCCTTCAACGACGCGCGGCCGGCCGACCGCTGGTTCCGGTCCGAGTGGAGGCCGCTGCTGCCGGAGGCGGCCTATGCGCGTTCGCTGCCGGACGAGCAGCCCTGGTTCCGCCCCCGGAGCGGTCGGCTGCCCATGGCCATGGCGGGAGCCGACCAGGCCGCGCCGGGGCCGGCCTACTACGCCAGCCTGCTGCGCAGTCCCTTCGCCGACCAGCTGTCGCTGGAATTCGCGGTCGCCGCCGTCCACGCCGAGCAGCTGGGCCAGGACGGGGTGCCCGACATCCTGGTGGTGAGCCTGTCGGGCCACGACTACGTCAACCACGCCTTCAGCGCCGAGTCGCGCCTTTCGCACGACCACGTGCTGCAGGTCGACCGGCTGCTGCAGGCGTTCTTCCGGGAGCTGGATGCGACGGTGGGACCGGGCCGCTATGTCGCCGCGCTCACGGCCGACCATGGCTTCACGCCCGCGCCGGAGGTCAGCCGCGCGCGCGGGCAGGAGGGCGGCCGCGTCGACTGGCGCGGCGTGCTGGCCCGGGTGAACGCGCAACTGCAGCAGGCCTTCGCCGCGGGGCCGCTGGTGCACCTGAGCCCGGCGGCGTCGCTGGTGGTGGATCGCCGCCTGCTCACCCTGCACCGCCTCGAGCTGGACCGGGTCGCCGAGGCCGCGCGCGCCGCGCTGCTGCGCGAGCCGGGCCTGGCCGCTGCCTACACGCGCCGGGAACTGCAGGACCGCAGCCGCATCGGCGCGCCCTTCTTCGACCAGGTCCTCAAGGCCTGGCACCCGCAGGCGTCGGGCGACGTGGCCTACGTGCTGCGGCCGGGGTGGATGGGCTCGGCCGCAGGGGCCACCCACGGATCGCCCCATGCCGACGACACGCACGTGCCCCTGCTGCTCTGGGGGCCGCCGTGGGTGAAGCCCGGGCGTGTCGACACGCGCGTGGAGGTGGTGGACCTCGCACCCACGCTGGCGCAGCTGCTGCGCCTGCCGCCGCCACCGGCCAGCGAAGGGCGGGTGCTGCCGCTGCCTTGAGCGCTGGCGCGATTCGCGCTTCCGGATGCCCGCCTACGCGGGGATGACCCCGGTCGCTTTGCAATTCCGAAACATGGGCGCCAAGCGGGCTACACCTGCCTGAGGCATGCTGCTTCGACCGTGCGCACCCTGCGGCGCCCGGCATGGCCGGCAAAGGGCCTACATTGCCAACCAGCATGCAAGCCGAATCCCCCCGCGAACCCGAATCCTCCAACGACGAATCGCCGCGCCGCCCCGGCCGGCGCGGCAAGCTGCTGGGCAGCCTGGTCGCACTGCTGCTCGTGGGCGGCCTGGGCTGGCTGGCCTGGAGCCTGACCCAGCAGCCGGCCGCCCCGACTGGCGGCCGCTCGGGGCCCGGCGGGCGCGGCGGACCGCCGACCACGGTCGGCGTCGCCGTGGCCGAGCGCACCGACATCCCGGTCACCCTGGACGCGCTGGGCACCGTCGTGCCGTTGGCGACGGTGCGCGTGCGCCCGCAGGTGTCGGGCGTGCTGCGGCAGGTGCATTACAAGGAAGGCCAGTTCGTGCGCCAGGGCGAGCTGCTCGCCACCATCGACCCGCGCCAGTTCGAGATGGCGCTGCAGCAGGCCACCGGCCAGCGCATGCGCGACGAGGCACAGCTGGACGCCGCCCGCGTCACCCTGCAGCGCTTCCGCACCCTGCTGGAGCAGGACTCGATCGCGCGGCAGGAGGTCGACACCCAGGCCGCGCTGGTCAAGCAGCTGGAGGCCGCCGTGGTGGTCTCCAAGGCCAACGAAGGCGCGGCCCGGCTGAACCTGGGCTACACGCGCATCGAATCGCCGATCGCCGGCCGGGTGGGCCTGCGCACCGTGGACGTGGGCAACGTGGTGGGCCCCAGCGACACCAACGGGATCGCGGTGGTGACGCAGCTGTCGCCGATCGACGTGGAGTTCGCGATCCCGCAGGACCGGGTCGATCCCCTGCAGCAGGCGGTGCGCGACGCGCCGGCGCTGGCGGTGAAGGCGCTGGACAGCACCCGCAGCCGGGTGCTGGAGGCCGGCCGCTTCCAGTCCCTGGACAACCAGGTCGACGTGCAGACCGGCACGGTGCGTGCCAAGGCGCGCTTCGACAACGCCAGGCAGGAGCTGTTCCCCAACCAGTTCGTCAACGTGCAGCTGCAGCTGCGCACGCTGGCGGGCGCGGTGACCGTGCCGCTGGCGGCCGTGCGCACCGGGGCCGACGGCGACTACGTGTTCGTGCTGAACGACGACAAGACCGTGCAGCTGCGCAGCGTGCGGCGCGGCGAGGCGACGGCCGAGCGGGTGCAGATCACCAGCGGGCTGCAGGCCGGCGAGCGCGTGGTGACCGAGGGCGCCGACCGGCTGCGCGACGGCTCGCGGGTGGCGCTGCCCGGGGAAGGGCCCGCGGCCGCGGCCGGCGCGCCGGGCAATGGCACGCCCTCGGCGGCGGCTGCGCGTCCACGCCGGGCCGCATCGGGTCCGCAACAGCGGCGCCAGCAGGCTGCCGGGGCCGGGCAGTGACCGCAATCCCCCGCCGGGGTTCGACATGAGCCCGTCCCGTCCCTTCATCCTGCGCCCGGTCGCGACCTCGCTGCTGATGCTGGCGATCGTGCTGGCCGGCCTGGTCGGGCTGCGGCTGATGCCGCTGTCGGCGCTGCCGCAGGTCGACTATCCGACCATCCAGGTGCAGACGCTGTACCCGGGCGCCAGCCCGGAAGTGATGGCGCAGACCGTGACCGCACCGCTGGAGCGGCAGTTCGGCCAGATGGCCGGCCTGGCGCGCATGAGTTCCACCAGCGCCGCAGGCGTCTCCATCGTCACGCTGCAGTTCAGCCTGGGCCTGGCGCTGGACGTCGCCGAGCAGCAGGTGCAGGCCGCCATCAACGCCGGCGCCACGCTACTGCCGGCTGACCTGCCGGCGCCGCCGGTCTACGCCAAGGTCAACCCGGCCGACGCGCCGGTGCTCACCCTGGCCATCACCTCCAAGCAGTTGCCGCTGCCGGAGGTGCAGAACCTGGTCAACACGCGGCTGGCACTGAAGATCAGCCAGGTGTCCGGCGTCGGGCTGGTGACGCTGGCCGGCGGCCAGCGCCCGGCCGTGCGGGTGCAGGTCAACACGCGCGAGCTGGCGTCCTATGGCCTGACCCTGGACAACGTCCGCAGCGCGATCAACGCGGCCAACGCGAACGGCGCCAAGGGCAGCATCGACGGCCCGACCCGCTCCTGGACCATCAACTCCAACGACCAGCTGCTCACGGTCGACGACTACGCCAACCTGGTCGTCAGCTACCGCAACGGCGCGCCGGTGCGGCTGCGCCAGGTGGCGCAGGTGGTCGAGAGTGCCGAGAACGTCAAGCTGGGCGCCTGGTCGGCGCAGGGCGGGCAGGTGGAGCCGGCCATCATCCTGAACGTGCAGCGCCAGCCCGGCGCCAACGTCATCGCCACGGTGGACGCGATCAAGGCCCGCCTGCCGGAGCTGATGGCCGGGCTGCCGGCGGCGCTGGAGGTGGACGTGCTGTCGGACCGCACCACCGGCATCCGCGCCTCGGTGCAGCACGTGCAGATCGAGCTGGTGCTGGCGGTGCTGCTGGTGGTGCTGGTGATCTTCGCCTTCCTGCACAGCCCGCGCGCCACCCTGATCGCCAGCCTGGCGGTGCCGATCTCGCTGGTGGGCGCCTGCGGCGTGATGTACCTGATGGGGTACAGCCTGAACAACCTGTCGCTGATGTCGCTGACCATCGCCAGCGGCTTCGTGGTCGACGACGCCATCGTCATGATCGAGAACGTGCAGCGGCACGTGGAGATGGGCAAGCGCCCGCTGGAGGCCGCGATGGAGGGCGCCAGCGAGATCGGCTTCACCATCATCTCGCTGACGGTGTCGCTGATCGCGGTGCTGATCCCGCTGCTGTTCATGGGCGACGTGGTGGGCCGCCTGTTCCGCGAGTTCGCGATCACGCTGGCCATCACCATCCTGATCTCGGCCGTGGTGTCGCTGACTCTGGTCCCCATGATGTCGGCGCGCTGGCTGAAGCTGCATCCCGGCGGCGAGGCGGCCGGCAGCGGCCTGGGCGCGCGGCTGCAGCGCCGGTTCGAGCGGGTGATCCACCACTACGACCGCGCGCTGGTGGTGGTGCTGCGCCACCAGACCCTGACGCTGCTGGTGGCGCTGGGCACCCTGGTGCTGACGGTGCTGCTGTACATCGCCATCCCCAAGGGGCTGTTCCCGACCCAGAACACCGGCCAGCTGCAGGCGCGCGTGGAGGCGCAGGAGTCGATCGCGTTCCCCAGGATGGCGCAGTTGCAGCAGGAGGTGGCGCGCGCGCTGATGGAGGAGCCCGAGGTCGCCAGCATCGCCAGCTTCGTCGGCGTGGATGCCGCCAACAACACCATGCTGCACACCGGCCGGCTGCTGATCAACCTGGCCGGCAGCCGCGGCGACCAGCAGGCGCTGATGGAGCGGCTGCGCCAGCGCGCGCACCAGGTGCCCGGCGTGGCGCTCTACCTGCAGCCGGTGCAGGACCTGACCATAGACGCCGAGGGCGGGCCCACCGCCTACCGCTTCTCGCTGGAAGGATCGGACACGGCCAAGGTCAACGAGTGGGCCGCCCGCATGGTGCAGCAGCTGCAGTCGGTGCCGCAGGTGCGCAACCCGGTGACCGACGCCGGCGCCAGCGGCGCTGCGATCTACGTGGACATCGACCGGGATACGGCCGCCCGCCTGAACATCACGGCGGCCACCATCGACGAGGCCCTGTACAGCGCCTTCGGCCAGCGCATCGTCTCCACCATCTTCACCCAGACCAACCAGTACCGGGTGATCCTGGAGGCGCGGCCCGAGGCGGCGCCCACGCCGCAGGCGCTGGCCGGCATCCAGTTGCGCACCTCGTCGGGCGAGCCGACGCCGCTATCGGCGGTCGCGCGCATCAGCGAGAAGCGCGCGCCGCTGCAGATCACGCACGTGGCGCAGTACCCGGCGGCGACGGTCGGTTTCGACACGGCGCCCGGCGTGTCGCTGGGGCAGGCGGTCGATGCCGTGCGGCAGGCGGCGAAGGACGCCGGGCTGCCGACCTCGGTGGCCATGACCTTCCTCGGTTCCGCCGGCGCCTACCAGGCTTCGCTGAGCAACCAGCTGTGGCTGATCCTGGCGGCGGTGGTGTGCGTCTACATCGTGCTGGGCGTGCTGTACGAGAGCTACGTGCACCCGCTGACCATCCTGTCCACGCTGCCGTCGGCCGGCGTGGGCGCGCTGCTGGCGCTGATGCTGACCGGCCAGTCGCTCGGGGTGGTCGGCATCATCGGGATCATCCTGCTGATCGGGATCGTCAAGAAGAACGCGATCATGATGATCGACTTCGCGCTCGACGCCCAACGCGTCGAGGGCAAGCCGCCGCAGGAGGCGATCCACCAGGCCGCGCTGCTGCGCTTCCGTCCCATCCTGATGACGACGCTGGCGGCCCTCGGTGCGGCGGTGCCGCTGATGCTGGGCTGGGGCGAGGGCGCCGAGCTGCGTCGCCCGCTCGGCCTGGCGATCTTCGGCGGGCTGGTCCTCAGCCAGCTGCTCACGCTGTTCACGACGCCGGTGATCTACCTGTGGTTCGAGCGGTTCGGGGAGCGCTGGCGCGGAGGCCGGCATCGAAGCGCGCGCGGAGGTGACGAGGAGGGGGGCGCCGTCCTGCCGTGAATCTCTCGGCCCCCTTCATCCGCCGCCCGGTCGGCACGGTGCTGCTGACGATAGGCATCGCGCTGGCCGGCATCGCGGCCTACTTCAACCTGCCGGTCGCTTCGCTGCCGCAGGTGGACTTCCCGGTGATCTCGGTCAGCGCCAGCCTGCCCGGCGCCAGCCCGGAAACCATGGCCACCAGCGTGGCGCAGCCGCTGGAACGGCGGCTGGGCGTGATCGCCGGCGTCAACGAGATGACCTCGCGCAGCGGCACCGGCTCCAGCCGCGTGACGCTGCAGTTCGACCTGAACCGCAACATCGACGCCGCGGCGCGCGAGGTGCAGGCCGCCATCAACGCCGCCCGCGCCGACCTGCCGGCCAACCTGCGCAGCAACCCGACCTACCGCAAGGCCAACCCGGCGGCGGCGCCGGTGCTGATCCTGGCGCTGACGTCGCCGCGCCGCTCGCCGGGCCAGATCTACGACGCGGTCTCCAACATCGTGCAGCAGAAGATCGCACAGGTGCGCGGCGTCGGCGACGTGGAGCTGGGTGGCGGCTCGCAGCCGGCGGTGCGGGTGGAGTTGCGGCCGTTCGCGCTCAACCATTACGGCATTGCCACCGAGGACATCCGGGCCGCGCTGCAGGCCGGCAGCGCCACCCGCCCCAAGGGCGAGGTGCAGGACGCCGGCGGGCGCCGGCTGCCGATCTACACCAGCACCAGCAGCAACACCGGGGGCCCCGGCGGGCTGATCGCCATGGGCGGCAACAAGCTGTCCGCGGCCGACTACCGCGGCCTGGTGGTGGCCTGGCGCAACGGCGCGGCGGTGCGCCTGGGCGACGTGGCCGACGTGACCGACAGCGTGGAGAACGTGAACACGCTGGGCCTGTTCAACGGCGAGCCGGCGGTGATCGTGCTGGTCACGCTGCAGGCCGGCGCCAACGTGATCGAGACGGTCGACAACGTGCGGGCGCTCCTGCCGGACCTGCAGGCCGAACTGCCGCCCGACATCCGGCTCGCGGTGGCGTCCGACCGCACCCATTCGATCCGGGCCTCGCTGCACGAGGTGGAGCTGACGCTGGCGATCGCCATCGTGCTGGTGGTGGTGGTGGTCAGCGCCTTCCTGCGCAGCGCGCGGGCCACGTTCATTCCTGCCGTGGCGACCATCGTCTCGCTGCTGGGCACCTTCGGCGTGATGCTGGCGCTGGGCTTCTCGCTCAACAACCTTAGCCTGATGGCGCTCACCGTGGCCACCGGCTTCGTGGTGGACGACGCCATCGTGGTGCTGGAGAACATCTCCCGCCACCTGGAGCAGGGCATGAACCGCTTCCAGGCGGCGCTGCTGGGCGCGCGCGAGGTCGGCTTCACCGTGCTGTCGATCAGCCTGTCGCTGGTGGCGGTGTTCATCCCGCTGCTGTTCATGGGCGGCCAGATCGGGCGCCTGTTCCGCGAATTCGCGGTGACGCTGTCGGCCGCGGTGCTGATCTCGCTCGTGATCTCGCTGACCACCACGCCCATGATGTGCGCCTGGCTGCTGCGCCCGGGCCAGCCGTCGCGCCCGCCGGGTCGCCTGTCGCGCTGGTCGCAGCGCAGCTTCGAGGCCCTGCACCGCGCCTATGCGGTGGCCCTGGACTGGGCCCTGCACGCCCGCGCGCTGGTGCTCGCCATCCTGGTGGCGGTGGTGGCTCTGAATGCCTACCTGTTCGTGAAGGTGCCCAAGGGCTTCTTCCCGCAGCAGGACACCGGCCAGATCAGCGGCGGGCTGCGGGCCGACCAGAGCATCTCGTTCCAGGCCATGCAGGACAAGCTGCGCCAGCTGGTGGACATCATCCGCAGCGACCCCGCGGTGGACACGGTGGTCGGCTTCACCGGCGGCAGCCGTGCCGGCGGCGGCTTCCTGCAGGTCGGCCTCAAGCCGGCCGCCGAGCGCGCGCCCGGCGAGCGCGCCCAGGCGGTGATCGCGCGGTTGCGGCCGCAGCTGCAGCAGGTGTCGGGCGTCAGCCTGTTCCTCAACCCGGTGCAGGACCTGCGCATGGGCGGCCGGCAGAGCAGCTCCACCTACCAGTACACGCTCAAGAGCGACAACGTGGAGGACCTCAAGCACTGGGCCACCCGGCTGGCCGAGGCCATGAAACAGCAGCCGGCGCTGGTGGACGTGGACACCGACCAGCAGGACAACGGCGTCGAGCTGTTCGTGCAGGTCGACAAGGACGCCGCCGCGCGGCTGGGCATCAGTTCGCGCGACGTCGACAACGCCCTCTACAACGCCTTCGGCCAGCGCCAGGTGGCCACCATCTACGGCGAGCTGAACCAGTATCACGTGGTGCTGGGCGTGGCGCCGCGCTACACCACCAGCCCGCAGTCGCTGCGCGACATCCACGTGCCGGCGCGCAACGCCGCCGCGGCGAACGGCGCTTCCACGTCGGCCGCCGCCAGCGCGGCGGCCGCCACGAGAAGCACGCCCAACCCGGCGCTGCGCGATCCCTCGGGCGGCCAGGCGCTCAGCGCCAGCGCCACGGCCATGGTCCCGCTGTCGGCGATCGCCCGGGTGATGGAGCGGCCGACGGCGGCGTCGGTGTCGCACCAGGACGCGGAACTGGCCACCACCATCTCGTACAACCTGGCCGAGGGCTACACGCTGGCGGACGGGCAGGCGGCGGTGCAGGCGGCGGAAGCCGCGATCGCGCTGCCGATCAACGTGCGCGGCAGCTTCCAGGGCACGGCGCAGGCGGCGCTGCAGTCGCAGCAGCAGCAACCGCTGCTGATCCTGGCCGCCATCGTGGTGATCTACATCGTGCTGGGCGTGCTGTACGAGAGCCTGGTGCACCCGGTCACGGTGCTGTCGACGCTGCCCTCGGCCGGCGTCGGCGCCGTGCTGGCGCTGATGCTGTTCAAGCTGGAGCTGTCGGTGATGGCGCTGATCGGCCTGTTCCTGCTGATCGGCATCGTCAAGAAGAACGCCATCCTGATCATCGACTTCGCGATCGACGCCGAGCGCTCGCGCGGCCTGGCGCCGCTGCAGGCGGTGCGCGAAGCCAGCCTGCTGCGCTTCCGCCCCATCCTGATGACCACGCTGGCGGCGGCGCTGGGCGCGCTGCCGCTGGCGATCGGCTTCGGCGAGGGCGCCGAGCTGCGCCGCCCGCTGGGCATCGCCATCGTCGGCGGGCTGGTCGCCAGCCAGCTGCTGACGCTGCTGACCACGCCGGTGGTCTACCTGCTGCTGGACAAGCTGCGCCGGCGCAGCGCCCACGAGCGCGCGCTGGCCCGTAGCCACGAACCGGAACCCGCATGAATCCCTTGCCCCGCATGAAGACCCCGCTCGCACTGGCCCTCGCGCTGGCCCTGGCCGGCTGCGCCGTCGGCCCGCGCTACGAGGCGCCGCCGGCGGTGGAGACGCCCGTCGCCTTCAAGGAGGGGCCCGGCGAGTGGGTGCGGGCCACGCCGGCCGACGCGCTGGAGCGCGGCGCCTGGTGGCAGCTGTTCCAGGACCCGCGGCTGGACGAACTGGCGGCGCAGGTCGAGGTCTCCAACCAGAACGTGGCGGCTGCGGTGGCTGCCTACCGGCAGGCGCGCGCGCTGGTTGCGGAGCAGCGCGCCGCCCTGTTCCCCACGGTGAGCCTGGACGGTGGCGTGAGCCGCCGCGGCACCGGCGGCGGGGGCAACAACGTCGCCACGACCACGGCCACGACCACCGGCGGCATCACCCGGGTCGGCAGCGGCGACCGCACCAGCTACCAGTTCGACATCGGCGCCAGCTGGGAGCCGGACGTCTGGGGGCGGCTGGAGCGCACGGTGGACAGCGCCCGCGCCGGCGAGCAGGCCAGCCTGGCCGACCTGGCGGCGGCGCGGCTGGCGGCCCAGGGCGAGCTGGCGGCCAACTACTTCAACCTGCGCGAGCAGGACCTGCAGCTGGCGCTGCTCTCGCGCACCATCGCCGGCTACGAGCGGGTGCTTCAGATCACCCGCAACCGCTACGAAGCGGGCATCGCCGCCCGCACCGACGTGCTGCAGGCGCAGACCCAGCTGGCCAACGCGCGAGCCGAACTGCTCGGGCTGGAGCGCCAGCGCGCCCAGCTCGAACATGCGATCGCGGTGCTGGTGGGCCGGGCGCCGGCCAACTTCTCGCTGCCGCCCGAGCCCGAGTGGCGGGCTGCAGTGCCGGACGTCCCGCCGGCGCTGCCCTCGACCCTGCTGCAGCGCCGTCCCGACATCGCGGCCGCCGAACGCCGGGTGGCCCAGGCCAACGAGCAGATCGGCATCGCGCAGTCGGCCTGGTACCCCAGCCTGCGGCTGACCGGCTCGGCGGGCGCCGGAGCCGCCAGCATCGGCGACCTGTTCAGCGCATCCTCGCTGGTGTGGGCGCTGGGGGCCTCGCTGGCGCAGACCATCTTCGACGCCGGCGCCACTGCGGCCCGCGTCGAGGGCGCGCGGGCTGGCCTCGATGCCGCGGCGGCGCGCTACCGGCAGACCGTGCTGTCTGCCTTCCAGGACGTGGAGGACCAGCTGGCCGGCGTGCGCGTCCTGGCGCAGCAGGTCGCGCTGCGCGAGGAAGCCGCGCGCGACGCCGAACTGGTGGAGCAGCAGGTGCTCAACCGCTACCAGGCCGGGCAGGTGGGTTTCACCGAGGTGATCAACGCCCAGGCCACCGCGCAGAACGCGCGCCGCGCGCTGGTGCAGCTGCAGTCCGACCGGCAGGCCGCGGCGGTGGCGCTGGTGCAGGCGCTGGGCGGCGGGTGGAGCGGGCTGGCCGCGCCCTGAGCGGCTATCGCCCCAGCACCCATTCCCCGCATCGCAAGCCCACCCAAGTCAGCGCCAGCGACCCGACCAGGTGCAGCGCCGACAGGGCGAGGGCCTGGCCGATGCGCCCGGCCTGCAGCAGCTGCACGGTCTCCATCGAGAACGTCGAGAAGGTGGTCAGGGCGCCGAGGAAGCCGGTGATCAACGCCAGCCGCCAGAGCGGATCGAGCTGCGGCTGCGCCTGCAGGATGGCCACCAGCAGCCCGATCAGCCAGCCGCCGGCCAGGTTGGCGGCCAGGGTGCCCAAGGGCAGCCAGGTGCTGCCGGTGTTCAGCCAGAGCGAGAGATGCCACCGGGCCAGCGCCCCGGCCGAGGCGCCCAGGCAGAGCAGGAGGACGGCCGCCATCAGGCGGGGGGCTGGTCGAGCAGGGCGCGAATGCCGGCTTCCAGGCCTTCCATGCGGGCGGCCAGGTTGGGCGCGGATTCCTTGGCCACCTGCATGTAGCGCTCGAAGTTCGCCAGCACGGCGGCGCGATCCGGGTGGTGCCTCAGCGCGCTGGCCAGGGCCGCCTGCAGCACCTGCACCTGGGCGACCAGCGCGAACTGGTTGTCCTTCAGCGCCTCGATGTGCTGGGCCTGCTCGGCCAGCTGCTGCCGGATGTCGTCGGGATCCATGCGGACCAATGTAGCAGGGCGCCGCTGGACGCTCAGGGCAGGCGGGCGGTGGCCTGGCCCTGCGCGGGCCCGGCGTCCGGCGCCACCCGCCGCGCCTCGATGCGCGTCGCGGGAATCAGGCGCAGCGGCGGCTCGGTGTCGACCGGCCCGGCGGCCTGCTGCGGTACGGCACGCGGCGAGGCGGGGCGAGCGGGACGGGCCGGGACGTCTGGGGCCACGGCCGCTTCCGCTGGCGATGCGGTCCTGTCGGAACGGCCCACGAGTGCCCACGCGGCGGCGAAGGCGGTCGCCACGGCAATGGCCGCACCCCAGGCCAGGCGAGCCTTGGTGCGATCGGCCGGCAGCCGGACGCGGCCCGGCTGGCGCGGCTCGGTGGAGCGGGTGCGGCCGAAGTCGTAGCGGGCTCGGCGGTCGGCATCGGACAGCACCTCGTAGGCCTGGTTGATCAGGGCCATGGCCTCGCTGTCGGCCGTGTCGCTGCGATCCGGGTGGTGCTGCTGCGCGAGGCGGCGCCAGGCCTGGCGCACGTCCTGCGCCGACGCCGCGGGGCTCAACCCCAGCACGTCGTACAAGGAGGCGGGACCCTTGGCAGACATGGGGCCGGACCCTATCACGGACCGGAACGTGATGCATCCGGCATTACGTGCGGGGTGGCGGCGTCTTCGGTTCGTAGTCGCAGTAGGCGCGCACGGCGCAGCGCCAGCATTGGGGCAGGCGCGCCACGCACACGTAGCGTCCGTGCAGGATCAACCAGTGGTGCGCATCGGCCATGTAGGCCTCGGGCACCCGCTGCAGCAGCTTCATCTCGACCTGCAGCGGATCCTTGCCTGGCGCCAGGCCGGTGCGGTTGGCGACCCGGAAGATGTGCGTGTCCACCGCCATGGTCGGCTCGCCGAAGGCCACGTTCAGCACCACGTTGGCCGTCTTGCGGCCCACCCCGGGCAGGGCCTCCAGGGCTTCGCGGGTGCGCGGCACCTCGCCGCCGTGGCGCTCCAGCAGCAGCCGGCAGGTCTCCAGCAGGTTGCGCGCCTTGGTGCGGTACAGGCCGATGGTGCGGATGTGGCTCTCGAGCCCGTCCAGGCCCAGGTCCAGCATGGCCTGCGGGCTCGGCGCCACCACGAACAGCCGGCGTGTCGCCTTGTTGACACCGGCGTCGGTGGCCTGCGCCGACAGCAGCACGGCCGCCAGCAGCTCGAAGACGCTGCTGTATTCCAGTTCGGATTGCGGGGAGGGATTGGCCGCCTTCAGGGTGGCGAAGAAGGGTTCGACGTCGGCGTCTTTCACGGCTGCGGAGTGTAGGCCGGTGTTAACGTCACCCGGTCATCCAGGAGGCCCGCCATGCCCGACTTCGAGACCCTCTACATCCGCAAGGACGCATCCAACCCGCGCATCGCCCGCCTGGTGCTGAACCGGCCCGAGCGCCTCAATGCGATCGGCGAGGCCACCCCGCGCGAGCTGCGCCAGGCGGTCGAGTGGGCCGATGCCGACGACGAGGTGCACGTGATCGTGGTCGAGGGCGCCGGCAAGGGCTTCTGCGGCGGCTACGACCTGACCGTGTTCGGCCAGGGCGAGGTCGACCATCCATGCCAGCAGGAACGCTTCCCCTGGGACCCGATGGCCGACTACGCCTACATGAAGCGCAACACCGAGGACTTCATGGCGCTGTGGCGCAGCCCCAAGCCGACCATCGCCAAGGTGCACGGCCATGCGGTGGCCGGCGGCAGCGACATCGCGCTGTGCTGCGACCTGCTGGTGATGGCCGAGGATGCGCGCATCGGCTACATGCCCACCCGGGTGTGGGGCTGCCCGACCACCGCGATGTGGACCTTCCGGCTGGGCCCCACCCGCGCCAAGCAGCTGATGTTCACCGGCGACACGATCGACGGCCGCACGGCTGCCGACTGGGGGCTGGCCAACGCGTGCGTGCCGGCGGCGCAGCTGGAGGAGGCCACGATGCAGCTGGCGCAGCGCATCGCCGGCGTGCCGCGCAGCCACCTGGCCATGCACAAGCTGGTGGTCAACCAGGTGATGCTGGCGCAGGGCCTGGAGCAATCCCAGCAGCTCGCCACCGTGTTCGACGGCATCACCCGGCACAACCCGGAAGGCCTGTGGTTCCGCCGTTACGCGCAGGCGGAGGGCTTCAAGGCGGCCGTCCAGTGGCGCGACAGTGGCCAGCCCATCCCCGAGGGCGAGGACGCGCGTGCCCGTATCGCCGAGCTCGACGAGCGGAAGAGGCGCGGGCAGCAGGGACAATGACGGTCGATCCGCGAACGCGTTCCGCCACCCGCCATGCCCTTCGACTTCCACAACCCCTATCCCACCACGCGCATTCCCGTCCTCGCGCGCAACGTCGTCTCCACCTCGCACCCGCTGGCCGCGCAGGCCGGGCTGCGCATGATGTGGAAGGGCGGCAATGCGGTGGATGCCGCCATCGCGGCCGCCGCGGCGATGACGATCTGCGAGCCGGTCAGCAACGGCCTGGGCAGCGATGCCTTCGCCATCCTGTGGGATGGCCAGTCGCTGCACGGGCTCAACGCGGCCGGTCGTGCGCCCGCCAGCTGGACCCCGGACTACTTCCGCCGCCAGTACGGCCAGGACGCCGCCAGCCCGCCCAAGCGCGGCCCCGATTCGATCACGGTGCCCGGTGCGGTGTCCGGCTGGGTCGCCCTCTCGGAGCGCTTCGGCAAGCTGCCCTTTGCCGACCTACTGGAGCCGGCCATCGAGATCGCCGAGCGCGGCTACCTGCTGCCGGTGGTGGTGCAGCAGAAGTGGGCCGCGGCCACGCCCGAGCTGGGTTCGCTGCCGGGCTTCGCGCAGTCCTTCCTGCCCTGGGGCCGGGCGCCCCGCGTCGGCGAGCTGTTCCGGTTCCCGGCCGCGGCGCGGGCCCTGCGGCGTATCGCCGAGAGCCGCGGCGCCGCCTACTACGGCGGCGAGATCGCGCAGGCGATCGAGCGCTTCGTGGGCGAGCATGGCGGCTCGATCACGGCGGCGGATTTCGCCAGCTTCAAGCCGGAATGGGTGCAGCCCATCGAGCGCGACTACCGCGGCTACACGCTGCACGAGATCCCGCCCAGCGGGCAGGGCATCGCCGCCCTGATCGCGCTGGGCATCCTCGAGCGCTTCGACCTGGCCGGCCTGCCGGTGGACGGCGCCGACTCCCAGCACCTGCAGATCGAGGCCATGAAGCTGGCCTTCGCCGACGTGTACCGCTACGTGGCCGAGCCCTCGTCCATGGAAGTGACGGCCGCGCAGATGCTGGATGACGCCTACCTCGCGTCCCGCGCCCGGCTGATCGATCCGAAGAAGGCGCAGGACTTCGGCGCCGGCAACCCGGCCAAGGGCGGCACCATCTACCTGACCGCCGCCGACGAGAACGGGATGATGGTCAGCTTCATCCAGAGCAACTACATGGGCTTCGGCTCCGGCGTGGTGGAGCCGAGCTTCGGCATCAGCCTTCAGAACCGCGGCCATGGGTTCAGCCTGCGCGAAGGCGCCAACCAGGTGGCGCCGGGCAAGCGGCCGTTCCACACCATCATCCCGGCCTTCCTCACCCGTCGGGTGGACGGGCGGGTCGAGCCCGTCATGTCCTTCGGCGTGATGGGCGCGAACATGCAGCCCCAGGGCCACGTGCAGACGCTGGTGCGCATGCTCGACTACCGGCAGAGCCCGCAAGCCGCCTGCGACGCGCCGCGCTGGCGCTTCAACGCCGGCCTGGAGATCAACGTCGAGCAGCAGATGGACAAGGCCACGGTGCGCGAGCTGGCTGCCCGCGGGCACCAGGTCGAGGTGATCGACGACAACTACCAGGACTTCGGCGCCGGCCAGTTCATCTGGCGTGCCGGTGATCCGAAGGTGGAAGGCTACGTGGCCGCGTCGGACTCGCGCCGCGACGGGCTCGCGGCCGGCTTCTAGTCGCGCGTCGGGTTCTCCTGCGGGGCCTTGCGCGGCCCCGACAGCGAGCCGTGCGCGTCGGCGTAGGCCTTTGTGAACTCCGCCCCCAGCAGGAAGATCTGCGCGGCGTAGTACACCCACACCAGCAGGACCACGAGCGCGCCGGCCGCCTCGAAGGATTCGTTGACGCGGCTCTTGCCGATGTACAGGCCGATCAGCAGCTTGCCGACCTCGAACAGCAGCGCGGTGACGACGGCGCCCACCCAGACGTCGTTCCAGCGCACCGGGGCGGAGGGCATCAGCTTGAAGATGGTCGCGAACAGCGCCGACAGGAAGGCCATGGACAGCAGCAGGTTCAGCGCCTGCAGCAGCGCCTCCCAGCCCGGCACCAGCCCGCCGGCCCAGGTGCCCACCGTGGCCAGCACGGCGCTGACCACCAGCGACACCATCAGCAGGAAGGCCACCGCCAGGATCAGCCCGAAGGACAGCAGACGCGAGCGCAGCATGCCGACGATCCCGGCCGGCTTGTCCGCCTCCGGCACCTTCCAGATCCGGTCCAGCGCGTTCTGCAACTCGGCGAACACCGTGGTCGCGCCCACCAGCAGCAGCGCGAAGCTGGTGAGGCCGGCGACGAGGCCGCGCTCGGTGTCGCTGTGCTGCGCCACCAGCCGCTCGACCATCTGCGCGCCCTGGGTGCCCACCATGCCCGAGATCTGGCCCGTGATCTCGCCCATCACCGCCTCGCGCCCGAACACACCGCCGGCCACGGCGATCACGATCACGAGCAGGGGCGCCAGCGAGAACACCGTGTAGTACGAGATCGCCGCGCCCATCGAAGGCGCGTAGTCGTTGGACCAGGCCTTGACGGCCTGGATGGCGAGGCGCAGGAGCGTGCGGGGACCGAGCATGGCGAGCGCTTCTTATAGATCGTGCCGGTGAACGCCGGCGTTCGCAACGGCCGAGCCGGCGCGTAGTCCCGCGCCTACGCCGGGATGCCCGCCGGTCCGCTGGACCCGTGCGCTTGGCGGCGTATGAAGGAAGGCAGACCCAGGAGGTATCCGATGCATACCGCGCTTTGCACCTTCGACGACCGCGACACGGCCGAGCGTGCCCGCGAGCGGCTGGTCCAGGCCGGCTTCGCCCGGCGCGACATCCACCTGCAGCACCGCGGCCCCACCGACTCCGACAGCATGGGCGAGGACCCGCGCGCGTGGGAGGGCACCGATCGCGAGATCGCCGCCAGCCGCGACATGGTGGACAAGGTCGCCGGCTTCTTCGTGCACCTGTTCGGCGCGGACGATCCCGAGCGCCGCCACGAGACCTGGTCGCGCGCCGTGGACAGCGGCCGCACCGTGCTGGTGGTGGACAACGTCGACGAACGCGAGGCACAGCGTGCCCGCGACCTGCTGCACGACCTGCAGGCCGCCGACGTCGCGGTCCACCATAGTCCGAGCCGGCTGACGGTCCACGACATCCTGGGCGCCCGCGCCGAGGACACGGGCCCGGACGCCCCGCCGGGATTCGCCGAGAGCCGAGAGCCCGCCTGGAGCGACCGCTCCGAGGGCATCCGCGAACGTGCGCTCGCCGCCGGCGACGTCGGCGAACAGCGGCCGCTGGACCTGCGCGACCCTGACCAGGAACGCGAGGAAGTCCGCCGCGGGGAGCGGGACAAGCCATCGCGCTGAGCTTTCCCGGCACGGCGCCTGCAGGCGGGATCCAGGGCGTCCCTCCGGCGGGGGCCGCGGACCGACGCAGTCGGGCTTGGCATGGATTGAACCCATCCGCGGCTAGCTGGCGTGTGCTCTTGGCTAGACTCCAGCCAAGGGGGATCGGGACTTGGCGATTTTTCCTCAAGGCAAGACACGCATTCGCGAGCGCATTCGGGAACAGGCCAATCGAGGAGAGGCCAGGGTGCTGGAAGCACTCGCACGGCACCTCGAGGACGACTACACGATCTGGCACAACATTCCCATCATGGGATCCGGCCGTGAGCCGGATTTCGTGATCCTCCATCCCAGGCGCGGACTGCTGGTGCTGGAAGTCAAGGCATGGAAGCGCCAAAACATCCGGGATGCCAACCCCATGCTGGTGCAGCTGGACACCGAGTCCGGTACGGTTCACCAGCGGCATCCTGTTGCCCAGGCACGTGATTACGTCCAGGACCTGATGCACCAGGTGCAGAAGATTCCGGAGCTGCTTCATCCGGAGGGTCGCCACAGGGGCAAGCCGCTGATGCCTTGGGGTTGGGGCGCGGTTCTCAGCCACGTGAAGCGGTCCGACGTGGAGGCCGATCCGAGCTTTCATGCCGTGTTCGAGCCGCACAAGGTGCTGCTGGCAGAAGACCTTGCCGACGACCTGGACAGCATGGCGTTCCAGGAGAAGTTGTGGGGCATGTTCAGCGTCGGCTGGTCGGCCCACCTCACCTTGCCGCAGATGAACATCGTGCGAGGGTTGCTGTTTCCCGAGCTGCGGGTCGGCGTGCAGCAGTCCCTGCCGCTGGATCCCAGCCCTTCGCGGCTGCTGGTCCAGGACCTGCTGCACGTCATGGACCTGCAACAGGAATCCGTGGCGCGCGGACTCGGCGAGGGGCACCGCGTGATCCATGGGCCGGCTGGCTCCGGCAAGACCATGATCCTGATCTTTCGTGCCGCGCAGCTCGAGGCGATCGCGCGCGAAGGCAAGCCTGTGCTCGTGCTCTGCTACAACAAGAACCTGGCCGAGCGGATCGAGCTGATGCTGCGTCTCAAGGGCGTAGGCCGCAACGTCCAGGTCAGCACCTTTCACGCGTGGGCGTTGGACCTGGTCCGAACCTACCAGCTCGCGCCGGTCCGCCCCCGCTTGTCGCACGACGAGCTCGATGCACTCGCCAGCCTCGCATGCCAGGGCATTGCCAGCGAGCGCATCCCGAAAGGCCAGTATGCGGCCATCCTGATCGATGAAGCGCACGACCTGGCTGACGACTGGCTGGCAGCGACAGCGCAGATGGTGGATCCGGCCACGCGCTCGCTGCTGGTCCTGTACGACGATGCGCAGTCGATCTACCAGAAGTCGCGCCGCAGGATGAGCTTCGCGAAGCTGGGAATTGAGGCCCAGGGTCGGACCGAGATCCTGAAGATCAACTATCGCAACACCACCGAGGTGCTGGCCGTAGCGATGGAATGCGCCGGTACCCTGTTGCAGGGCCCTTCGGTTGCCAGCGAGGATGCGGCGCCGTTGGTCGTGCCGCAGTCGGCTGGACGCAGCGGACCCGTGCCTACGTTGCACGCCTTTGCCGACGGTCGCAAGGAAGCCGCGCACATTGCGGACGCGATTGCCGAGGAGCTTGCCGCAGGCCGTTCGCCGGCCGACATCGCCGTGCTGGCCCCCCGCCATCGCACACTGGAATCCATCGAATCGGCCCTCCGCTCCAGGGGCGTGCCTGTCCGGCCATCGAAGGGGCCGGCGCCGGAAGGCGAGTGCGTGCGCTTGACGACCTTGCATAGCAGCAAAGGGCTGGAGTTCCCGGTCGTGTTCGTTGCCGGCGTGGACGAACTCGATACGTCGGCGGCCCGGCGCGACGAGGAGTTGCGCCTGCTCTATGTGGGGATGACCCGGGCCACGCACCGCCTGCACTTGTCCAGCGTCGGATCCAATGTGTTGGTTGCCCAGGTTGCGCAAAGCGTGGATCGGGTGCGCCGCGCCTACGGGCAACCCGTTGACACCGGGGCCGCCGGGCTTGCCCCGGAGCCTGCCCCTGCGTAGATGGCGGAGCAATGGTGGGCTCCGTTGTTGGCGCCACAATAGAACAGGTTTCCCCGCCATATTCCAGGATCCCCATGCCTCTGCCTTTCGCCTCCCGCCTCGACAACGTCGAAACCTCCGCCATCCGCGAACTGTTCAAGCTGCTCGGCAAGCCGGGCATCATTTCCTTCGCCGGCGGCTTTCCGGACAGCGCCATGTTCGACGTCGAGGGCCTGCGCGAGGCCAGCCAGAAGGCGCTCGCCGAGGAGCCGGGCGCCGCGCTGCAGTACGGTGCCACTGAAGGCTACGACCCGCTGCGCCAGCAGCTGGCCGCGTTCGAGCAGGCCAAGGGCGTGGCCGGCCTGGAAGCCAGCCAGCTGATCGTCACGACGGGCAGCCAGCAGGCGCTCGACCTGCTGGGCAAGACGCTGGTCGGGCCCGGCGACAAGGTGATCGTGGAAGGGCCCACCTTCCTGGCCACCATCCAGTGCTTCCGGCTGTATGGGGCCGACCTCGTCTCCGCGCCGATCGACGCGGAGGGCGTGCAGGTGGATCGGCTCGAGGCGCTGATCGCCGAGCACCGCCCCAAGTTCGTCTACCTGATCCCCACCTTCGGCAACCCCAGCGGCGCGCTGCTGTCGCTGGAGCGCCGGCGCAAGGTGCTGGAGCTGGCCGTGAAGTACAAGACGCTGATCGTCGAGGACGACCCCTACGGCGACCTGTTCTTCAGCCCCGAGCCGCCGCCGCCCTCGCTGCTGGCGCTGTGCAGCGAAGTGCCCGGCTCGCGCGAGTGGCTGGCGCACTGCGGCAGCATGAGCAAGGTGCTGTCGCCCGGCCTGCGCGTGGGCTGGCTGGTGGCGCCGGCGGAGCTGCTGGCCAAGGCCACCATGTGCAAGCAGTTCAGCGACGCCCACACCAGCACCTTCGCCCAGGCGACGGCGGCGCAGTACCTGCGCAGCGGGCGCATGCCGGCCACGCTGAAGCACGTGCGCCAGGTCTATGCCGAGCGGGCGCAGGCCATGGGTGACGCGCTGCAGCGCGAACTGGGCGACGCGATCACCTTCACCCAGCCGCAGGGCGGCCTGTTCTTCTGGGCGCGGCTCACCGGGGCCGGCGGCAAGGTCCGCGATGCCGGCGAGTTCGCCCGGCGTGCCATCGAGCAGGGGGTGGCGTTCGTGCCGGGCGCACCTTTCTTCGCCCGGGATCCGGATGCCAGTTCGCTGCGCCTGTCGTTCGCCACCGCCGACGTGGACAAGATCCGCGAAGGCATCGCGCGGCTCGGCAAGGCGCTGTAGCAGCGGCTGCGCGAGGCCGTCGTACCGACCAGGAGGTGATGCCATGACCAGCCAGGTGTTCACCAGCGGGCGCATCCGTCGCGCGGACTACGACCCCGGTACACGCCAGCTCGAGTTGCACTTCGACAACCGCTCGGTGCTGGCCTACAAGCACGTGCCGCAGGAGGTGTTCCGGCGCCTGTGCAGCGCACCCAACCCCGCGACCTACTGGGAAGACCGCATCGCCGAGGAGTACCCCAAGGGCACGCCAGGCAAGCCCGAAGGGCAGGGCGGCAGCGGCAAGACACTCGGCGACCTGTTCGGTGGAGGGAGCGACTAGATGGACGCAGTGACCATGGACGCACGCGCCGCGGGCGCGGGAACGACGCCCGGGGCCGCGCAGGCCCTGGCGCTGCAGTTCGAACGGCTGCGTGCGGCCCAGGCCGCCGAGCCCTGGCCGGAATGGCCGGTGCGCGAGCAGCGCCTGCGCCGGCTGCTGCAGCTGGTGCGCGACCACGAGCCGGCGATCGCGGCGGCCATCCACCAGGATTTCGGCAACCGCCCGTCGATCGAGACCGAGATCATCGAGGTCTGGCCCAGCCTGGAGGAGATCAAGGGCGCGCTGCGGCACGGCCGTGGCTGGATGAAGCCGCGCCGCGCCGGCGTCGGCAAGTGGTTCCTGCCGGCCCGGGCCCGCATCGTGCCGCAGCCGCTGGGCGTGGTCGGCATCATCGTGCCCTGGAACTACCCCCTGAACCTGGCCGTGACCCCGCTGGCCGCGGCGCTGGCCGCCGGCAACCGGGCGATGCTCAAGCTGTCGGAGTTCACGCCCGCCTACGGCGAGCTGATGCAGCGTCTGGTGGGCGAGGCCTTCGGTGCCGACGAAGTGGTGGTGGTCACCGGCGGGGCCGACGTCGCGGTGCAGTTCAGCGCGCTGCCCTTCGACCACCTGCTGTTCACCGGTTCGACCCCGGTCGGCCGCAAGGTGATGGCGGCGGCGGCGCCCAACCTCACCCCGGTCACGCTGGAGCTGGGCGGCAAGTCGCCCGGCGTGGTGACGCCGGGCTACCCGATGGCCCATGCCGTCGAGCGCCTCCTGATGGGCAAACTGGTCAACGCCGGGCAGACCTGCATCGCGCCCGACTACGTGCTGGTGCACCGGCCCGAACTCGAGGCCTTCGTGCAGGCCGCGCAGCAGCAGGCCCGGCGCATGTACCCGTCCGGCCTGGCCGATACCGACTACTGCAGCATCGTCAACGAGCGCCAGTACGAGCGCCTGCTGGCCGGCGTGGCCGAGGCGCAGGAGCGGGGCAGTCTCGGTGTGCCCCTGTTCACGGGCGAGCAGCGCAGCGACGCGCGGCACCGGATGGCCCCGCTGCTGCTGGTGGATCCGCCTGCCGACACCCGCGTGATGAACGAGGAGATCTTCGGCCCGGTGCTGCCGGTGGTGCCCTACGATTCGGTGGAGCAGGCCATGCGCTACGTGCAGGAGCGCCCGCGGCCGCTGGCGCTGTACTGGTTCGATCGCGACCGGGCGCGCACCGACCTCGCGATGCGCGCCCTGCCAGCCGGCGGCATGACGGTGAACGACACGCTGCTGCACGCCGGTCAGGAGGGGCTGCCCTTCGGCGGGGTCGGTGCTTCCGGCATGGGCCACTACCACGGCCGCTGGGGCTTCGACACCTTCAGCAAGCTCAAGCCGGTGTTCCTGCAGTCTCCGGTGAACGCGCTGTCGCTGTTCCTGCCGCCGTACCGCCCGCTGGCGCGGCGGATGCTGCACTGGATGAAGCGGCTGTGAGCCGCGGCCGGCGAGGCGCCCGCCCGGCCAACGTCAGCCGACGGTTTCCGGCCGCGTGGACTCCGCCTCGGCCTCTTCCACGATAGGCACGCGCGGACGCTGCAGCTTGATGTGCGCGGCCAGCCCGCCCGAGGTGGTGTTCGCGAGCGCGAAGATGCCGCCCATGCGCTGCACGGTCTTGTCGACGATGGCCAGGCCCAGCCCCGCGCCGGTGGCGGCGGTGCGGGCGGCGTCGCCGCGGAAGAAGGGCTTGATCAGGTTGGGCAGCGCCTCGGGCGCCACGCCCATGCCGTGGTCGCGCACCTTGAGCAGCACCCACTCGTTGCGCTGCTTGGCGGCGATGTCCACCACCGCGATGCCGGTCTCCGGCGTCTTGCCGTAGCGGCGCGCGTTCTCCAGCAGGTTGGCGATCACGCGCGCCAGCTCCACCTCGTCGGCCAGCACGTACAGGCCCTTGGGCACGTCGGTGTTGATCCGCATGTCGCCGTGGTCCTGCACCGCATAGACGCAGGCCTCCACCACGCTGCGCAGGTTGACCGGCTTGAGCTCGGCGTGGTCGGGCCGGGCGTAGTCGAGGAACTTGTCGATGATGGCGTCGAGCTGGTCGATGTCGGACGCCATGTGCTCGCGCGCTTCCGGGTCGGCCACGCTCATCTCGGTTTCCAGCCGCAGCCGCGCCAGCGGCGTGCGCAGGTCGTGCGAGATGCCGGCCAGCATGACGGCGCGGTCCTGCTCGATCTTGGCGAGCTGCTGCGCCATGCGGTTGAAGCCGATGTTGACCTCGCGGATCTCGCTGGTGACGGCCTTCTCGTCCAGCCGGCTGGCGTCGAAATCGCCGTCGCGCACGCGGCTTGCCGCGAACGACAGCTGCTTGAGCGGCCGGTTGATCAGGCGGGCGATCAGGGCGGCGCCGGCCAGCGAAAGGCCGGCCGCGGTGATCAGCCAGATCAGCCAGGTGCGGCCGCCCACGCGGGCGAATCGATCGCGGTCCATCAGGAGCCAGTAGGCGTCGGAGTCGATCTTGAACCCGACCCAGAATCCTTGCTCGCCATTCACGGCCGAGGCCAGGATGGTGCCGGGCCCCAGGCGCTTGAGCAGCTCGTCGGCCACGCGCTCGTCGAGCGACGCGGAATCGAACACCACGTAGACGTCGGTCGGCTTGCTCGGCAGGATGCGCACGCCTTCCTGCTCGGCCAGGGTTTTGATCAGCGAGACGCGGGCGATGGCGTCGGAGTAGCGCAGCGCGGCCCGGCTGAGGTTCACCAGCGAGGCGATCTGCTGGGACGTCTGCACGGCCCGCGGCTCGAACTCGAGCGCGCGGAAGGTCTGCAGCCAGGCGACGATGGAGCCGATCAGCAGCAGCGACAACAGGAAGAACGTGCGCCAGAACAGGGACAGGCCCACGCGCGGTCGCATCTCCAGCGGGGCCGGGGCCGTCTCGAGCGGCGCGGGCCCGGTGGCGTCTATGCTGGTCGAAACCCCTCGGATCATTGGCAATGGCGGATGACGGATGACGGATGACCTCGGGAGGTCATGGGCCGCATTGTCGAGTGCTGCGGCTCACTTGTCATTCGCCATCGGCCCATGGCGAGGTCGGACGCGGACTCAGCCCGCGCCGTCCGGCACGAACACGTAGCCCACGCCCCACACGGTCTGGATGTAGCGGGGCGCCGAGGGATCGAGTTCCACCAGCTTGCGCAGGCGCGAGACCTGCACGTCCAGGCTGCGGTCGAAGGGTTCGAACTCGCGGCCGCGTGCCAGCTGGGCCAGCTTCTCGCGCGACAGCGGCTGGCGCGGGTGGCGCACCAGCGCCTTGAGCATCGCGAACTCGCCGGTGGTCAGCGGCAGCTCGTCGCCGTTCTTGCGCAGGGTGCGGGCGCCCAGGTCGAAGGCGAAGGGGCCGAAGGTGACCACCTCGTTCTCGCTGGACGGGGCGCCCGGCGCTTCCTGGGCCGGGCGGCGGCGCAGCACGGCGTGCACGCGGGCCAGCAGCTCGCGCGGATTGAAGGGCTTGCCGAGGTAGTCGTCGGCGCCCACCTCGAGCCCGACGATGCGGTCCACGTCCTCGCCCTTGGCGGTGAGCATGATGATGGGGGTGCGGTCGTTGGCGGCCCGGAGCCGGCGGCAGATGGACAGTCCGTCCTCGCCCGGCATCATCAGGTCCAGCACGATGAGGTCGGCCGTCTCGCGGAGCATCAGCCGGTTGAGGGCCTTGCCGTCCTCGGCGAGGATGACTTCGAAGCCCTCCTGGGTCAGGTATCGCCTGAGCAAGTCGCGGATGCGGGCATCGTCGTCGACCACGAGGATCTTGTCGGTGCGGGCTGCAGCTTGTGTCATGATGATCCAAAACGTATTTGTAACAGAGCCGATTCTGAGGGCCTTGCACCGGGAAAAACGTGGATCGGACGGGTGCCTGACACACTGTTACACAAGTTGCGGCGCATGGGAATGAATCACTCTTCAAGCGTGAACTCCGCGCCCGAAGAAACATTCAAGCATCGATGACTTTCCCGATCAGCTTCCCCCGCTCCATCCATCGTCCGCTGCTGGCAGCTGCCCTGCTGTCCGGCTTCGCGGCCCAGGCGCAACTCGTGCCGGTGCCCGCGCCGGCCCCCGAGAACGTGGTCCAGCTGGCCGCCTCGGCGGCCGTCGAGGTGCCGCAGGACCTGCTGAGCCTCCAGCTGGCCGTCACGCGCGAGGGCAGCGATCCCGCTCAGGTGCAGTCGCAGCTCAAGGGTGTGCTCGACCAGGCCCTGGCCGAGGCGCGCAAGAGCGTGCAACCCGGGGCGCTCGAGGTGCGCACCGGCAACTTCCACGTGGGGCCGCGCTACGGGCGCGAAGGGCGCATCACCGCCTGGGTCGGCACGGCCGAACTGGTGCTGGAGGGCACGGACTTCGCCCGCCTCGGACAGGTGGCCGGCCGCCTGCCTGGCATGGCGATGACGGGCGCCTCGTTCCGGCTCAGCCGCGAGCGCAAGCGGCAGGCCGAAGCCGAGGCCCAGGGCCAGGCGGTCGAGCGCTTCCGCAGCAAGGCCGGCGAGCTGGCCAAGGCCTTCGGCTTCACCGGCTACACGCTGCGCGAGGTCTCGGTGCACGCGCAGGACGAGGCCCCGCCGCCGCGCCCGCGCGTGATGGCGATGGAAGCCAAGGCCGCCGCCGATGCACCGGTGCCGGTCGAAGCCGGCAAGACCGCGGTGGTGGTCAACGTGTCGGGTTCCGTACAGCTTCGATAGCCGGCGTCCGACAGGGCGCCCGCGCGGCCGGCCCCTAATCTGGGCCGCATGGAGGCCCTTCGCGATCCGGCCTGCGGGCCGGTGCTCGCCGGCGCGCCCCCCGAGCTGTTCGTGGTGCTCAACCCGGGCTCGGGTGCGAGCGCCGCCGACGAGAAGCGCGCCATCCTCGAAGCCGTGTTCCGCGAAGCGGGGCAACCGTTCCGCTTCGTCCCCCTGGAGGCCACCGGCGAACTGCCGCGCGCCTGCGCCGACGCTGCGGCACGCGCCTGCGAATGCGGCGGCGTGCTGGTGGCGGTGGGCGGCGACGGCACCCTGAACACCGTGGCGCGGGCGGCCTGGGAGCGCGGCTGCGCGGTCGGCCTGCTGCCGCAGGGCACCTTCAACCTGTTCGCCCGCGAGCATGGCATCCCGCTGGAACTGGAAGCGGCCGCCCGCGCGCTGCTGCAGGCGCAACCCGAGCCGGTGCAGGTGGCGGAGGTCAATGGCCAGCTGTTCCTGGTCAACGCCAGCCTCGGCCTGTATCCGCAACTGCTGCAGGACCGCGAGGCCTTCAAGCAGCAGTTCGGCCGGCGCCGCTGGGTGGCGCTGCTGGCCGGGCTGAAGACGATCTTCGAGTGGCGGCGCCAGCTCACGCTGGAGATCGAGCTCGATGGCGAGCGCAGGGTGTTGCGCACGCCGACCCTGTTCGTCGGCAACAACCGCCTGCAGCTCGATCGCATCGGGATGGAGCCGCGCATCGCGGCCCGCGTCGGCGAGGGGCGGCTGGCCGCCTTGATCGCCCGCCCCATCGGCACAGGCGCCATGGTGTGGCTGATGCTCAAGGGCGCCTTCGGCCGGCTCGGGGATCCGGAGCAGATCGACTCCTTCGCCTTCCGCACGCTCACGGTGCGCGTGCTGGGCCGGCGCCGGGTCCGGATCGCGGCGGACGGCGAAGTCGGCGTGCTGGACACGCCGCTGCACTTCGCCGTGGCGGCGCGGCCGCTGCGGCTGCTGCTGCCCCGGCCCGAGGACCGGGTGCCGGTCGAATGAGCCTGCTGCTGCACATCTCGGACACGCACTTCGGCACCGAGGACCCGCCGGTGGTCGCGGCACTTCAGCGGCTGGCAGCGACGCTGCGCCCGGACGTGCTGGTGCTCAGCGGCGACATCACCCAGCGGGCCCGCCGGCACCAGTTCGCGGCGGCCCGTGCCTTCTGCGATTCGCTGGGCATCGCCCGGATCCTGGCGCTGCCCGGCAACCACGACATTCCCCTCTTCAACCTGCCGGCGCGCGTGCTGGATCCGTATGGCGGCTACCGGGCGGCCTTCGGTGCCGACCTGGAGCCGGAGCTGGATGGCGAGGACCTGCTGCTGCTGGGCGTGAACACGACGCGGCCCGCGCGCCACAAGCACGGCGAGGTGTCGAAGGCGCAGGTCGCGCGCGTGGCGCGGCGGCTGGAGTCGGCGAGGCGCGAGCAGCTGCGGGTGGTGGTCACGCACCAGCCGGCGTGCGTGATGCGCGAGGAGGACGAGCACGACCGGCTGCGGGGCGGCCACGCCGCCGTGCAGGCCTGGTCACGCGCCGGCGCCGACCTGGTGCTGGGCGGCCACATCCACCTGCCTTACCTCACCGATGCCTGCGCGCGGGTGCCGGACACGCCGCGCGCGCTGTTCTGCCTGCAGGCGGGCACCGCCCTGTCGCTGCGGGTGCGGCACGGGTCACCCAATTCGGTGAACGTGGTGCGCTGGACGCCGCCGGCCGACCACGCGCCGCGCGAGTGTCGCGTGGAACGCTGGGACTACGAGCTGGCGCAGGATCGCTTCGACTGCTCGCACGCGCACGCGCTGCGGCTGGCGGACTAGCGTTACTGCGCCGCCCAGCCGCCGTCCATGTTCCACGCCACGCCGCGCACGTTGTTGGCGGCAGGGGAGCAGAAGAACACGGCCAGTTCGCCCAGTTCCTCGGGCGTGGTGAACTGCAGCGAGGGCTCCTTCTCGCCCAGCAGCGCGCGCGTTGCTTCCTCGTTGCTCCAGCCGTTGGCCTGGGCCTTGGCGTCGACCTGCTTCTGCACCAGCGGCGTCAGCACCCAGCCGGGGCAGATCGCGTTGCAGGTGACGCCGGTGGTGGCGTTCTCCAGCGCCGTCACCTTGGTCAGGCCGACGATGCCGTGCTTGGCGGCGACGTAGGCCGACTTCTCGGCCGAGGCGACCAGGCCATGCACGGAAGCCACGTTGATGATGCGACCCCAGTTGGCGGCCTTCATGGCCGGCAGCGCCAGCCGCGTGGCATGGAAGGCACTCGACAGGTTGATGGCGATGATGGCGTCCCAGCGCTCGGGCGGGAAATCCTCGATGCGGGCCACGTGCTGGATGCCGGCGTTGTTGACGAGGATGTCCACCCGCCCGAACTGGGCGGCGGCGTACTTCATCATCTCCTCGATCTCGGCCGGCTTGCTCATGTCGGCGCCGTGGTAGGCCACCTTGACGCCCAGGGCCGCGACCTCCGCCTTCGGGCCTTCGACGTCGCCGAAGCCGTTGAGCACGATGTTGGCGCCCTGGCGGGCGAGGGCCTTGGCGATGCCGAGGCCGATGCCGCTGGTCGAGCCGGTCACGAGGGCAGTCTTGCCGCTGAGCATGGGATGTGGTCTCCGATGGGGGTTGGTACGATGCGATGGACTCGAGCGTGCCCTTGCATGGCGCGCGGTCGCGGCAAGTATCGGACGATTTTCCCCATGGCTCTTCCTACGCTCAACTACGTACCCTGTGCCGACGCGGACGGCGGACATCGCATGGCGTACTGGAGCTGGGGCGACCCTGCCGCCGCGCGGGTCATCGTCTGCGTGCACGGCCTGTCGCGGCAGGGGCGCGACTTCGACGTGCTGGCGCAGGCGCTGCTGGCACGTGCCGAAGGTCCGCTGCGGGTGGTCTGCCCCGACGTGGTGGGCCGCGGCCGCAGCGACTGGCTGAAGAACCCGCAGGGCTATGTGCTGCCCACCTATGCGGCCGACATGCTGGCGATGCTGGGGCAGCTGCAGGCCCAGGCCGCGGTGCAGGACCTGTCCTGGTGCGGCACCAGCATGGGCGGGCTGATCGGCATGGCGGTCGCCGGCACGCCGGGGCTGCCGCTGCCGTCGCCCATCCGGCGGCTGCTGCTCAACGACGTAGGCCCGGTCATCCAGTGGCAGGCCATCGAGCGCATCGGCGCCTACCTGGGCCAGACCGGCCGCTTCGGGACCCTGCAGGAAGCGGCCGACGCGATGTGGCGCATCTCCACCAGCTTCGGCCCCCACACGCCGGAGCAGTGGCTCGCGCTGTCGCAGGCGATGGTGCGCGAGCTGCCGGAGGGCGGCCTGGCCCTGCACTACGACCCGGCCATCGCCGTGCCGCTTCGCGGCATGACGGCCGGCGATGCGCAGCAGGGGGAGGCCACGCTGTGGGCGCTCTATGACGCGATCGAGGCCCGCACGCTGCTCACGCGCGGTGCGCAATCGGACCTGCTGTCGCGCGAGACCGCACTGGAAATGACGCGGCGCGGGCCGCACGCCCGCCTGGTCGAATTCGAGGGCGTCGGCCACGCCCCCACCTTCATCGCGCCCGACCAGGTCGAAGCCGCCGTCGAATTCCTGCTGCAGCCATGAAGCGCCAGCCGGTCGGACCTGCGGACAGCAGCGCGGTCCCGGAGCTGATCGCCGCGGCCGAGCAGGCGCTGCCGCGCCAGGCCAACGCGCTGGCACGGGCGCGTGCCTTCGCCGAGCCGTTGATCGCCGGCGAAACGCTGGATACCGGCGAGAACACGCTGGGCCACGCGGATGGCGTGGCCGCCATCCTCAAGACCATGGGCGGCTCCGAGGCCATGCAGGCCGCCAGCTACCTCGTCTATGCCTGCCAGCACCTGAACAAGCCCGGAGAGGTGATCGCCAAGGCCTTCGGCGAGAGCTATGCTGCGCTGGCCCTGGAGACGACGGCGCTGGTGCGCGTGCAGCGCCAGGCACGGTCGTCGGGCGACGAGACGGAAAAGGCCGGCGAGCTCCCGCAGGAACAGGCCGAGAACGTGCGCAAGATGCTGCTGGCGTTCTCGCGCGACCTGCGCGTCGTGATGCTGCGGCTGGCCTCGCGGCTGCAGACCCTGCGCTGGAATGCGGCGCGCAAGACGGTGCCGCCGGCGGGCGTCGCACGCGAGGCGCTGACCATCTTCGCGCCGCTGGCCAACCGGCTGGGCGTGTGGCAGATCAAGTGGGAGATCGAGGACCTGGCCTTCCGCTTCCTCGAACCGGAGACCTACCACCAGGTGGCCCGGCTGCTCGACGAGAAGCGGGCCGAGCGGGAGGCCTTCGTCGAGCAGTTGCGCGTGCAGCTGGAGCGCAAGCTGAGGGCGCAGGGCATCGCGGCCCAGGTGCAGGGGCGCCCCAAGCACATCTACAGCATCGTCAAGAAGATGCGCGGCAAGTCGCTGGATTTCGACGAGGTGTTCGACATCCGCGCGCTGCGCGTGATCGTGCCGGAGGTGCGCGACTGCTACGCCACCCTGTCCTGGGTGCACGAGCAGTTCGAGTCCATCCCCTCCGAGTTCGACGACTACATCGCCAAACCCAAGCCCAACGGCTACCAGTCGCTGCACACCGTGGTGCGAGACGAGGCCGGCCGCGCGATCGAGATCCAGATCCGCACCCAGGCCATGCACGAGCACGCCGAGCACGGCGTGGCCGCGCACTGGGCCTACAAGGAGGCGGGTGCCAAGGGTTACGGCGGCGTGGCCGCCGCCGGCGAGTACGACGCCAAGCTGGCCGTGCTGCGGCAACTGCTCGCCTGGGAGCGCGACCTCGCGGGGGCCGGCCGCGGGCTGTTCGAGGACCGCATCTACGTGCTCACCCCCAATGCCCAGATCGTGGAGCTGCCGCAGGGCGCCACGCCGGTGGATTTCGCCTACACCGTGCACACCAGCCTGGGCCACCGCTGCCGCGGCGCGCGGGTGGACGGCGCCATGGTCACGCTGAACACGCCGCTGCAGAACGGCCAGACCGTGGAAATCGTCGCCGCCAAGGAAGGCGGCCCCTCGCGCGACTGGCTCAACCCGGAACTCGGCTTCCTGGCCAGCCACCGCGCCAAGTCCAAGGTGCGGGCCTGGTTCAACGAGCAGGCCAAGGCCGAGACGCTGGCGCGCGGCAAGGAGGCGGTGGAAAAGCTGCTGCAGCGCGAGGGCCGCACCGCGCTCAAGCTCGGGGACCTGGCCGCCCAGCTCGGCTTCAAGACGGCCGAGGACCTGTTCCTGGCGGTGGGCAAGGAGGAGTATTCGCTGCGCCAGGTCGAGGCCGCGTTCAAGCCGGCCGAGCCGCCGCTGCCGCAGGACCAGTACCTGCTGCTGAAGAAGGCACGGCCGGCCGAGAAGTCGCCCACCGGCGGGGTGCTGGTGGTCGGCGTCGGGTCGCTCATGACCCAGCTCGCGCGCTGCTGCAAGCCGGCCCCGCCCGACGACATCGCCGGCTTCGTCACCCGCGGCAAGGGCGTCAGCGTGCACCGGCGCGACTGCAGCAACTTCCGCGAGATCGCCGGACGCAACCCGGAGCGCGTGATCGAGGTCGAGTGGGGCCGGTCCAAGGCGGGCGAGTCCGCGATGTACCCGGTGGACGTGGCGGTGGAGGCCGCCGACCGGCAGGGCCTGCTGCGCGACATCTCCGAGGTGTTCGCCAAGGAGAAGATGAACGTGGTCGGCGTGCAGACGCAGTCGCTACGCGGCACTGCGTGGATGACCTTCACCGTCGAGATTGCCGATTCCAACCGGCTGGCACGCGTGCTCGGACTGGTGCTCGACGTGCCCGGCGTGATCGCGGCACGGCGGCGCTGAAGCGGCCGGTTGCCCTCTGCTACAATCCCGCCTCTCGAACGACATTCAGGCGCGTAGCTCAGCTGGTTAGAGCACCACCTTGACATGGTGGGGGTCGTTGGTTCGAGTCCAATCGCGCCTACCAATCTTCCGATCCGCTTTCGCTCCACCCTAGGGTTATCCTTCGGGCTCTCGCGCAGGCGGCCTTCCTAGAATCTTTTGCACTGCGGCACGCGCGCTCGCGACGGCGCGGCCGCGAAGAATCCAGGAGGAGTTCCCCTCGTGAGCAAGAAAGCCGCCGCCGCTGCGCCGTCGCAGCGCGTGATCAAGAAGTACCCGAACCGGCGCCTTTACGACACCGACACCTCCTCCTACATCACGCTGGCCGAAGTCAAGCAGCTGGTCATGGACAGCGAGCCCTTCGTGGTGCGCGACGCCAAGACCAACGAGGACCTGACGCGCAGCATCCTGCTGCAGATCATCCTGGAGGAAGAGGCGGGCGGCGCGCCCATGTTCAGCGAGGCGGCGCTGGCCAACATCATCCGCTTCTACGGGCATGCGGCGCAGGGCTTCATGGGCGCCTACCTCGAGAAGAACGTGCAGGCGTTCACCGACATCCAGGCCCGCCTGGCCGAGCAGTCCAAGCAGATCACGCCGGAGATGTGGGCGCAGTTCATGAACATGCAGAACCCGCTGATGCAGGGCCTGATGGGCAGCTACGTCGAGCAGTCGCGCACCATGTTCGAGAAGATGCAGGAGCAGATGCAGAAGCAGACCGAGCAGATGCTGGGCGCTTTCATGGGCAAGCGGCCCTGAGCCATCGCGAACGGCGCGAAGGGCGGGCCGGATGCCCGCCCTTTTTCATTGACCGAGTCCCTCTGGGACAATCCGACCATGAGTGATTCCCCCGTTGCCGAGGCAGCCCCGAAGGTGGGCTTCGTCAGCCTCGGCTGCCCCAAGAACCTGACCGATTCCGAGCTGATCCTCACCCGGCTCTCGGCCGAGGGCTACCGCACCGCCAGGACCTTCGAGGGTGCCGACCTGGTGATCGTCAACACCTGCGGCTTCATCGACGATGCCGTCAAGGAGAGCCTGGACACCATCGGTGAGGCCCTGGCCGAGAACGGCAAGGTCATCGTCACCGGCTGCCTGGGCGCGCGCGCCGGCGAAGGCGGCGGCAAGCTGGTGCAGCAGGTCCATCCCTCGGTGCTGGCCGTCACCGGCCCGCAGGCGACGCAGGAGGTGATGGACCACGTGCACACGCACCTGCCCAAGCCGCACGATCCCTTCCTGGACCTGCTGCCGCCGGCCGGCATCAAGCTGACGCCGCGGCACTACGCCTACCTGAAGATCAGCGAGGGCTGCAACCACCGCTGCACCTTCTGCATCATCCCTTCGATGCGCGGCGACCTGGCCAGCCGGCCGGTGGGCGACGTGCTCAAGGAAGCGCGCGCGCTGTTCGAGTCCGGCGTGAAGGAACTGCTGGTGGTCAGCCAGGACACCTCGGCCTATGGCGTGGACCTGAAGTACCGCACCGGCTTCTTCGACGGCCGTCCGGTCAAGACGCGTACGCTGGAACTGGTGCAGGCCCTGGGCGAACTGGCCGCGCCGCACGGCGCCTGGGTGCGGCTGCACTACGTGTACCCGTATCCATCGGTGGACGAGATCATTCCCCTGATGGCGACCGGCGCCGTGCTGCCCTACCTGGACGTGCCCTTCCAGCACAGCCACCCCGACGTGCTGCGCCGGATGAAGCGGCCGGCCAGCGGCGAGCGCAACCTGGAGCGCATCCGCGCCTGGCGCGAGGCCTGCCCCGAACTGGTGGTGCGCAGCACCTTCATCGCCGGCTTCCCGGGCGAGACGGAGGAGGAGTTCCAGCACCTGCTGGACTTCCTGCGCGAGGCCCAGATCGACCGGGCCGGCTGCTTTGCCTACAGCCCGGTCGAGGGTGCGGCAGCCAACGAACTGCCCGGCATGCTGCCGGCCGAGGTGCGCGAGGAACGCCGCGCTCGCTTCATGGCGGTGGCCGAGGAGGTCTCGGCGGCGCGGCTGGCGCGTCGCGTGGGCGCCACGATGCAGGTGCTGGTGGATGCGGCACCGGCACTGGGGCGCAAGGGCGGGGTGGGGCGCAGCTACGCGGACGCGCCCGAGATCGACGGCACCGTGCGGCTGCTGCCGCCGGAAAAACTGAGCAAGCAGCTCAAGGTCGGGGAGTTCACCCGGGCGCGCATCGTCGCGACCGAGGGTCACGACCTGGTCGGGGTCCCGGTCTGACCCGCGAAGGCCACCCGCATCGCATTCACCGCAGCCAGGCCGCGGCGCCGCGGGTGTCTCCCGCGAGCGCCCGGCAAGCCCTGCTGGCGAGGCGGTTCCGCCCGCAAACAATAAAGCCGGCACGAGGCCGGCTTTATCATTTGTCTTGGTGCCCAGGAGAGGACTCGAACCTCCACGGAGTTACCCGCTAGTACCTGAAACTAGTGCGTCTACCAATTCCGCCACCTGGGCATTTCAGGAAAGAAAAGGATTCTATATCAAAAACATCGGAACACAACACGCGATCGGCCTGCTCGATGAAGTCGAGGGCGTCATCCAGGGCCATCGCGACGGCCACGGCTACGTCCTGCGGGACGACGGCGAGACCGACGTCTACCTGCCGCCCAATGAAATGCGCGCGGTGCTGCACAAGGACCGCGTCCGCGTGCGCATCGTCCGGCACGACCGCAAGGGCCGGCCGGAAGGCCGGGTGGTGGAGATCGTCGAGCGTCCGCCGCAGCCGATCATCGGCCGCCTGCTGCACGAAAGCGGCGTCTGGCTGGTCGCGCCGGAGGACAAGCGCTACGGCCAGGACGTCCTGATTCCCAAGGGCGCCACCGGCGCGGCCAAGCCGGGGCAGGTGGTGGTGGTGGAACTCACCGAGCCGCCCAGCCTGTACGGCCAGCCGGTCGGCCGCGTCAAGGAGGTGCTGGGCGAGATCGACGATCCCGGCATGGAGATCGAGATCGCGGTGCGCAAGTACGGCGTGCCGCACGAGTTCTCCGAGCCCTGCATCGCCATGGCTCGCGTGCTGCCCGACAAGGTGCGGCCGGCGGACCGCAAGCACCGGGTGGACCTGACGGACATCCCGCTGGTCACCATCGACGGCGAGGACGCGCGCGACTTCGACGACGCCGTCTACTGCGAGCCGGCCAAGGTCGGCCGCGGCAAGGGCTGGCGGCTGCTGGTCGCGATCGCCGACGTCAGCCACTACGTGGAGACCGGCAGCGCCATCGACGTGGACGCCTACGACCGGGCCACCAGCGTCTACTTCCCGCGCCGGGTGATCCCGATGCTGCCGGAGAAGCTGTCCAACGGCCTGTGCTCGCTCAACCCGGAAGTCGACCGCCTCTGCATGGTGGCCGACATGCTCATCACCGCCACCGGCGAGATCCAGGCCTACCAGTTCTATCCGGCCGTCATGTGGAGCCACGCCCGCCTCACGTACACCGAGGTGGCGGCCATCCTGGCCAACACGCGCGGCCCGGAGGCCCAGCGGCGCAAGGAGCGGGTGCCGGACCTGCTCAACCTGCACGACGTGTACCGGGCGCTGCTCAAGGCGCGCGAGATGCGCGGGGCGGTGGACTTCGAGACCACCGAGACGCAGATCATCTGCGACGAGAGCGGCCGCATCGAGAAGATCGTGCCGCGCACCCGCACCGACGCGCACCGGCTGATCGAGGAGGCCATGCTGGCCGCCAACGTGTGTGCCGCCGACTTCATCCAGCAGGGCAAGCACCCGGGGCTGTACCGGGTGCACGAGGGCCCCACGCCGGAGAAGAAGGAGATCCTGCGCAACTACCTCAAGGCCATGGGGGTGGGCATCTCGATCTCCGAGGAGCCGATGCCGGTGGAGTTCCAGCGCATCGCCGAGGCCACCAAGGACCGCCCCGACGCGCAGCAGATCCACACCATGCTGCTGCGCTCCATGCAGCAGGCGATCTACACGCCGATCAACAGCGGCCACTTCGGGCTGGCCTACGACGCCTACACCCACTTCACCAGCCCGATCCGGCGCTACCCGGACCTGCTGGTGCACCGGGTGATCAAGGCCTTGCTGGCCAACCGCCACTACACATTGCCGGCGCTGCCCACGCCGGGCGAGGCGCACGAGAAGCTGGCGCGGCGGCTGGCCAGCCGGGTGGCGCCACCCGGCCAGAAGCCGAAGAAGCCGGCACCCACCAGCCGCGAGACCCAGGCCTGGGAGGCCGCCGGCCTGCACTGCAGCGCCAACGAGCGGCGCGCCGACGAGGCCAGCCGCGACGTCGAGGCCTGGCTCAAGTGCAAGTACATGCGCGAGCACCTGGGCGAGGAGTTCGGCGGCGTGGTCAGTGCCGCCACCACCTTCGGCATCTTCGTCACGCTCGACCAGCTGTACGTCGAGGGGCTGGTGCACATCACCGAACTGGGCGGCGAGTACTTCAAGTTCGACGAGGCACGCCAGGAACTGCGCGGCGAGCGCACCGGCATCCGCTACGCCATCGGCACGCGGGTGCGGGTGCAGGTCAGCCGGGTCGACCTGGACGGGCGCAAGATCGACTTCCGGCTGGTGCGCGAAGGCGAGGACCTGGAGTCGCGCGCCATGCGCGACAAGGGGGCGGGCGGGCCGTCGACCGGGGCCACCGGCCTGCGGCGCGCCGCCAAGAAGGCCAGCAAGGGCGCGACGGTCACCAACGTCAAGGACGCGGTGAAGAAGGCCGTCGCCGCCAAGTCCCGCGGCCGAAAGGCGCGCCGGGGCTGATCAGGCTGCCGCCGCGCGCGCCAGTGCGCCGGCGGTGAGCGGCTGCCCGGCCGGCCACCGGTCGGCCAGCAGCCCGTGGCGGTACACGGCGGCCGTGGTGCCATCGAAGGCATCGCCGCCGGCCGCCAGCGCCGCCGCCAGCATCCCTGCCAGCACGTCGCCGGTGCCGCCCGTGGCCAGGCGGGCGTTGCCGGTCGGGTTGATGCGGGGGCGGGCGCCCGGGACCGCCAGCACCGTGCCGGATCCCTTGAGCACCACCACGCAGTCGAAGCGTTGCACCAGATCGATGGCGGCGTGCAGGCGGTCGGCCTGCACCTTCGAGGTCTCGATGCCGAGCAGCCGCGCCGCTTCGAGCGGGTGCGGGCTCAGCACGGTCGCCTGGCCGCGCCTGGCGCGCTCGCGCAATCGTTGTTGCAGATCCGGATCGGCGGCGACGGCGTTCAACCCGTCGGCGTCGAGCACCAGCGTGCGTGCGCGTGCCAGCACGGTCGGCAGGGCCGCGGCAACGGCGCTGCCGCCGCCGCAACCGCAGGCCACCGCCAGCTCCTCCAGCGGCAACTGGCCCCAGTCGCGAACCATCAGCTCCGGCAGGCCCGGGACCAGGCTGCCGGCGCGCTCGTCGAGGGGACAGAGGAAGACGCGGCCTGCGCCGCTGGCGAGCGTAGCGGATGCGGCCAGCACGGCGGCCCCCGCCATGCCCGGGGCCCCGCCGATCACCGCCACGTCGCCATAGCTGCCCTTGTGGCTGGCATGCAGCCGGATGGGCGGCGCGGGCGGGCCGGCGAGTTCGGCGCAGGCCAGGTCGCCGGACGGCTCCACCTGCAGGTCGTCGAACCAGACCTGCCCGGCGGCATCCCGTCCCCGGGCCGTGAACAGGCCCGGCTTGAGCGTGAGCAGCGATAGGGTGTGATGGGCCTGGACGCCGCTGCCCTGGCCGGTGTCGGCCGACAGCCCGCTGGGGACGTCGACGGCGAGCACAAGGCCCTCGCCTGCAGCGATGGCTTCGGCGGCGCGCGCGAGGAGCCCCTGGAGCGGGCGCGCGGCCCCGATGCCCAGCAGCGCGTCGATGCAGAGGTCCCAGTCCGCCGGTGGCTGCTCGAGCACCGGCACGCCGGCGGAGCGGCACTTCTGCCACGCGGCCGCGGCATCCGCAGGCAAGCGGTCCGGGTCGCCCGCGACCGTCACCACCACCGGCTTGCCCCATTGCTGCAGGTGGACTGCGGCCTCCAGCCCGTCGCCGCCGTTGTTGCCGGGACCGCAGGCGATCCAGACTTGCCGCGCATGCGGCGCGAGGGCCAGCGCCAGCCGCGCCGTGGCCAGGCCGGCGCGCTGCATCAGTGCCTGCGGCGCCAGCGTCGCAGCGGCTTGCTGCTCGATACGCCGCGTGGCGGCGACGTCGTGCAGCCACCAGGAGCGATCGGCCGTGACCTTCTGCATGGGCCGATTGTGCGGCGGCCGGGCGGTCAGCCGGCCAGCCGCTCGATGCCCAGGCCTTCCAGGTCCAGCAAGGGGGCACGGCCGGCCATCAGGTCCGCCACGACCCGCGCGCTGCCGCAGGCCAGCGCCCAGCCGCTGGAGCCGTGGCCCAGGTTCAGCCAGACGCCCGGCGCACCCGAGGCGCCGAGCACCGGTGGGCCGTCCGGCAGCATGGGGCGGGCGCCTTTCCATTCCTGCACCGATGCGCCCGTGTTGGAGAGCTGTGCCGCGCCCGGAAACCAGTCGTGCAGCACCTTGTAGAGCGTCTGCAGCGCGGCGGCCCGCTTGTGCAGCGGATCGCCACCGATCTCGGCGCTGCCGGCCACGCGCACGCGCTGGCCGAGGCGGGCGATCGCCACCTTGAAGCGTTCGTCCATGACGGCGCTGCGCGGCGCGTTCAGGCTCTCGCGGATCGGGGCGCTGATCGAGTAGCCGTACACCGGTGCCAGGCGGATGCGGAAGCCGAGCGGCCGCAGCAGCGCCGCCGACTCGAGCCCGCCGCAGACCACCACCGCATCGAAGGCTGCGGTGCGCGGGGCGGCCTCGCCTTGCTGCACGTGCAAGGTGGCCGGCGCCGCGCGGTCCAGTGGCAGCACCCGGGTGTTGAATTCGAAGCGGGCGCCGGCGGCGCGGGCGGCGTCCTTCACCAGCAGGGCGAACTGGCGGCAGTTGCCGGCTTCGTCCTCGGGCAGGTGGATGGCGCCGACGAAGGCCGTGTCGGGGTTGAGCGCCGGCTCGACGGTGCGAGCAGTTGCGGCGTCGATCACGCGGAAGGTCACCCCCGCGTCGCGCAGCACCTGCAGCCCGGGCTGGACCAGGCGCTGGTCCTTCTCCGAGCGCAGCAGCACCATGTAGCCGGGGCTGCGGTCGTACTCGAGCTGCAGGGTGTCGGTCAGCCAGTGCAGGCGTTCGCGGCTGTAGAAGGCCAGCCGCTGCAGGCGCGCCCGGTTGGCCAGGTAGGTGTCCAGGCGGCAGGCGCGCCACCAGTGCCACATCCAGCCCAGTTCGCCGGCCGTCAGCGGCCAGGTGACCCGCACCGGCGCATGGCGGCTGAGCAGGTAGCGCAGCACCTTGGACGGCATGCCGGGTGCGGCCCAGGGGGTGACGTAGCCCGGCGCCACGACGCCCGCGTTGGCGAAGCTGGTTTCCTCGGCCACGGCACCGCGGCGTTCGAACACGGTGACCTGGTGGCCGTCGGCGGCCAGCTCGTACGCAGTGGTGACGCCGACGATGCCGGCGCCGATGACGGCGACTCTCAAGGAATTCCCCGGCCCGCTCTCAGCCCTGCCGCAGCGGCTGCAGGGCGGCTTCCACTGCCAGGCCGACGTCCAGCACGGTGTCGTCGCGCAGCGGCCCGTGCCAGAGCATCAGGCCGACCGGCAGGCTGCCGGGCGCATGGCAGGGCAGCGAGAGCGCACAACCGTCCAGCATGTTGACCACGCTGGTGTTGCGCAGCAGGAGCGCGTTGCTGCGGAAGAAGGCTTCGTCGCGCTCGGCACCGGGCGCCAGATCGGCGATCGGCGGCGCCACGATGGGGGTGGTGGGCGAGAGCACGGCGTCGAAGCCCTGCAGGGCCGCCTCGACCCGCGCGATCCACTCGGCGCGATGGCGCACCAGGTCCAGGTATTCCCAGGCTCTCATGCCCGCGCCCCGCTCGATGCGGGTGCGCACGCGCGGGTCGTAGCCGTCGCCGCGCTGCTGCAGCAGGGTGCGGTGCCAGGCGTAGCTCTCGGCCGCAGAGAAGCCGCCGGTCGCCTGGATCGTCCCGAGGTCGTGGATCTCGGCGAGCTCGATCTCCTCCACCCGGGCGCCGGCGTTGCGCAGGGCCCGCAGTGCGGCCTCGAAGGCCTGCGCCACGTTGACGTCCATGCCGTCCAGCATCTGGGTGCGCGCGACGGCGAACCGGCGCTGGGCCAGCGGCTTGCGCTCCAGCGCGACGGTGCGCGCCGACAGGATCTCGTGCGCCAGCACCGCATCGCGCACCGACCGCGTCATGGCGCAGACGGTGTCGAGCGTGGTCGACAGCGGCAGCGCGCCATCGGCCGGGGTCAGCCGGGCCGTGTTCTTGAAGCCGACAATGCCGCACAGCGCCGCCGGGATGCGGATGGAACCGCCGGTATCGGAGCCCAGCCCGACGAAGGCGGCGCCGGTGGCCACCGACACGGCCGCGCCCGAGGACGAGCCGCCCGGGATGCGGGCCGTGGCCGGGTCGGCCGGGTTGACCGGGGTGCCGTGGTGCGGGTTGATGCCCACGCCCGAGAACGCGAACTCGGTCATGTTGGTGCGGCCGACCAGGCTGGCCCCGGCCGCGCGCAGGCGAGCCACGGCCGTGCAGTCGGCCGTCGCCGGCGGTGCGTCGGCCAGCACGGCCGAGCCCGCCGCGGTGACCTGGCCGGCGACGTCGAACAGGTCCTTGATCGAGACCGGCAGCCCGGCCAGCGGCAGGCGGTCCACGCCCGGACGGGCTGCGGCGGCGGCCTCATCGGGAAAGGTGCGGATGAACGCGTGGTCGCAGGCGGTCGACCGGGCGATGGCCAGTGCCTGGGCGAAGGCTTCGGAAGCGCTGCCACGGCCGCTGCCGAGCTGCTCGCGGGTGGCGATGAGGTCGTCCATCGGGGGGAAGGAGAGGGTCCCTGTGCTAGAATCTCGCGGTTTTGCTGGGCGGCGGTCGCATGGTGCGGCTGCCGTGAGACCGGCAGGACACATTCGCGAATCCGTCCCTACCAGGTGTCGCAACGGCTGCAAGGCCTGCCGCGATTGCGGGGCGGATTCTAGACCCAACCTAGGAACCCCTCATGGCAGTCTCCATGCGCGAAATGCTGGAAGCCGGCGTCCATTTCGGACACCAGACCCGCTTCTGGAACCCGAAGATGGCCCCCTACATCTTCGGCTCCCGCAACAAGATCCACATCATCAACCTGGAAAAGTCGCTCCCGATGTTCCAGGACGCGATGAAGTTCGTGAAGCAGCTGTCGGCCAACCGCGGCACCATCCTGATGGTGGGCACCAAGCGCCAGGCCCGCGAGATCGTCGCCACCGAGGCCCGCCGCGCCGGCGTGCACTTCGTCGACCAGCGCTGGCTGGGCGGCATGCTGACCAACTTCAAGACGGTCAAGACCTCGATCAAGCGCCTCAAGGACATGAAGGCCCAGCAGGAAGCCGGCCTCGAGTCCATGAGCAAGAAGGAACAGCTGATGTTCCAGCGCGAGATGGACAAGCTCGAGAAGGACATCGGCGGCATCCAGGACATGAACAACCTGCCCGACGCCATCTTCGTGATCGACGTGGGCTTCCACAAGATCGCCGTCTCCGAGGCCAAGAAGCTCGGCATCCCGCTGGTGGGCGTGGTCGACTCCAACCACTCGCCCGAGGGCATCGACTACGTGATCCCCGGCAACGACGACTCGGCCAAGGCCGTGCAGCTCTACGCCCGCGGCATCGCCGACGCCGTGCTGGAAGGCCGCGCCAGCGCGGTCAGTGACGTGGCCCGCGCCGTCTCCGAAGGCGGCGACGAGTTCGTCGAGGTCGAGGAAGGCGCCGGCGCGTAAAGGCGCGCGACTCCCCAATGCATGGAAGGGGCTCTCGGGCCCCTTTTTACCGCCCGAATACTGAAAGAGGACAGCAATGGCAGCAATCACCGCAAGCATGGTCGCCGAACTGCGCGCCAAGACGGACGCCCCGATGATGGAGTGCAAGAAGGCGCTCACCGAGGCCGACGGCAACATGGAGAAGGCCGAGGAACTGCTGCGCGTCAAGCTCGGCAACAAGGCCGGCAAGGCCGCCGCCCGCATCACCGCCGAGGGGGTCGTGGCCGCCAGCATCGAAGGCACGACCGGCGCGCTCGTCGAGGTCAACTGCGAGACCGACTTCGTCACCAAGAACGACAGCTTCATCGCCCTGGCCCGGGCCGCGGCGGAACTGGTCGCCAAGAACGACCCGGCCGACGTGGCCGCGCTGGGCGCGCTGCCCTACAGCCAGGACGGCTTCGGCCCCACGCTGGAAGACGTTCGCAAGGGCCTGATCGGCAAGATCGGCGAGAACATGAGCTTCCGCCGCTTCAAGCGCTTCGCCGGCGGCAGCAAGCTCGCGTCCTACCTGCACGGCACCCGCATCGGCGTGGTGGTGGAGTACGAGGGCGACGACGTCGCGGCCAAGGACGTGGCCATGCACGTGGCCGCCATGAAGCCGGTGGCGCTGGCCTCCAGCGACGTGCCCGCCGAGCTGATCGAGAAGGAGCGCAGCGTCGCCACCGCCAAGGCCGCCGAATCCGGCAAGCCGGCGGACATCGCCGCCAAGATGATCGAAGGCTCGGTGCAGAAGTACCTCAAGGAGGTGTCGCTCTTCAACCAGCCCTTCGTCAAGAACGACAAGCAGACGGTGGAGCAGATGCTCAAGGCCGCCGGCACCACGGTCAAGGCGTTCACGCTGTACGTGGTGGGCGAGGGCATCGAGAAGAAGAACGACGACTTCGCCGCCGAAGTCGCCGCCCAGGTCGCCGCTGCCAAGGGCGCCTGAGGCGGCCCCATCGCCCGCGGGGCGGCGCCCCGCGGGCAGCCCCGCACCGCTACACTCGTTTTCGTCGCCACCCCGGAGCCCCCTGAATGACCGCTGCCCCCGCCCACAAGCGCATCCTGCTCAAGCTGTCCGGTGAAGCGCTGATGGGGGACGACCCGTTCGGAATCAACCGGGCCACCATCGTCCGCATGGTCGAGGAGATCGCGGACGTGGTGCACAGCGGCGTGCAGGTGGCGGTGGTCATCGGCGGCGGCAACATCTTCCGCGGCGTGGCAGGCGGTTCGGTCGGCATGGACCGGGCCACCGCCGACTACATGGGCATGCTGGCCACCGTGATGAACGCGCTGGCCCTCGCCGACACCATGAACAAGCAGGGGCTGGTGGCGCGCGTGATGTCGGCCATCGCGATCGAGCAGGTGGTCGAGCCCTACGTTCGGCCCAAGGCCCTGCAGTACCTGGAAGAAGGCAAGGTCGTGATCTTCGCGGCCGGCACGGGCAACCCCTTCTTCACCACCGATACCGCCGCGGCCCTGCGCGGCGCCGAGATCGGCGCCGAACTGGTGCTCAAGGCCACCAAGGTGGACGGGGTCTATTCGGCCGACCCGAAGAAGGACCCGTCCGCCACCCGCTACGGGCGGATCACCTTCGACGAGGCGATGGCGCGCAACCTGGGGATCATGGATGCCACCGCCTTCGCCCTGTGCCGCGACCAGAAGCTGCCGATCAAGGTCTTCTCCATCTTCAAGCACGGCGCGCTGCGCCGCGTGGTGATGGGCGAGGACGAGGGCACGCTGGTCTACGCCTGACGACGAACAAGGAGGACACCATGAGCACCATCGCCGAGATCAGGAAGTCGGCCGAAGCGAAGATGGACCAGTCCATCGCCGCGTTCAAGAACAACCTGACCAAGATCCGCACCGGGCGCGCCAACCCCGGCCTGCTTGATACGGTCCACGTGGACTACTACGGCTCCATGCTGCCGATCAGCCAGGTGGCCAACGTCTCGCTGCTGGACGCCCGCACGATCAGCGTGCAGCCCTGGGAGAAGGGCATGGCCGCCAAGATCGAGAAGGCCATCCGCGAGAGCGACCTGGGCCTGAACCCGGCCTCCATGGGCGACCTGATCCGGGTGCCCATGCCGCCCATGAGCGAGGAGCGCCGCAAGGAGATGACCAAGCTGGTGCGCCACGAGGGCGAAGCCGCCAAGATCGCCATCCGCAACCTGCGCCGGGACGCCAACGAGGGCGTCAAGAAGCTGGTGAAGGACAAGCTCGCCTCCGAGGACGAGCAGAAGCGCGCCGAGGCCGAGATCCAGAAGACCACCGACCGGCACGTGGCCGAGATCGACAAGATGGTCGAGGCCAAGGAGCAGGAGATCCTGGCGGTCTGACCGTGAGCGCCATTCCCCACCACATCGCCATCGTCATGGACGGCAACGGGCGCTGGGCCACCCGGCGCTGCCTGCCGCGCGTGGCCGGCCACAAGAAGGGCGTCGACGCGCTGCGCGCCTGCGTGCGCCACTGCGCCGAGCGGGGCGTGGGCGTGCTGACCGTCTTCGCGTTCTCGTCCGAGAACTGGAACCGCCCGCCCGAGGAGGTCTCCGGCCTGATGGAGCTGCTGGCGGTGGCGCTGTCGCGCGAAGTGCCGCACCTCAAGGCCGAAGGCGTCCGCATCCATTTCATCGGCGACCGCTCCGGGCTGTCCGAGAAGGTGCGCGCCGGGCTGGCGGCGGCAGAGGCCGCAACCGCCGCCAATACCTCGCTGGTGTTCAACATCTGCTTCAGCTATGGCGGCCGCTGGGATGTGGCGCAGGCGGCGGCCCGGCTCGCCGCGCGTGGCGAGCCCATCACCGAACAGAGCCTGGACGCCGCCATGGCGCTGGCGCACGTGCCGGATCCGGACCTGCTGATCCGCACCGGCGGCGAGATGCGCCTGTCCAACTTCCTGCTCTGGCAGGCCGCCTATGCCGAGCTGTACTTCACCGACAAGCTCTGGCCCGAGTTCGGTCCCGCCGAACTGGATGCCGCGCTGGCCGACTACGCCGGCCGCGAGCGGCGATTCGGGCGCACGTCCCAGCAACTGCAGCCGCCCGCTCCCCGCAAGGCCGCGTGAGGAGCTGAGCGCCATGCTCAAGCAGCGCGTCATCACGGCCGTCGTCCTGCTGGCCGTCCTGCTGCCGGCCCTGTTCTGGCCCACGCCCTGGCCGTTCGCCGTGCTGATGCTGCTGGCCATCGCGGCCGGCGGCTGGGAGTTCGCGAGGCTGAACGGCTGCAGCGACGCCGGTTCGGTTTCTCTGGGCCTCCTGTGCGTGGCCTGCTGTGCCGCGGCCTGGGGTGCCGGCTGGCTGGAGCGGCCGCTACCCCTGCTGTGGCTCGCAGCCGGGGCCGCCTGGGTGCTGGCCGGTGGCGCGCTGCTGCGCGCCGGCGTGCGCGGCTGGCCGGGGGTCCCGCGAGCGGTCCGGCTGGCCGGCGGGCTGGCCGCCCTGTGCGTCGCCTGGCTGGCCGTGGTGCAGGCGCGCGTGACCGGCATCAACTTCCTGCTGTCGGTGCTGCTGCTGGTGTGGGTGGCCGATATTGCCGCCTACTTCGCCGGTCGCGCATTCGGCCTGAAGTTCACGCGCAACAAGCTGGCCCCCGCCATCAGCCCCGGCAAGAGCTGGGAAGGCGTGTGGGGCGGCGTGGCCGGCGTGTTGGCGCTGGCCTTCGCCTGGGTGGCCGCCGATGCCCACTGGCAGGTGCAGGTGCCCAGCCTCTATTCCCGGCTGGCGGCGGTCGGTGCCTGGTTCCTGGTGCCGGCCGCGATCTTCCTGGTCGCCATGAGCGTGGTCGGCGACCTGGCCGAATCGCTGGTCAAGCGCAGCGCCGGCGCCAAGGATTCCAGCGGCCTGCTGCCCGGCCACGGCGGCGTGCTCGATCGCGTCGATGCGCTGCTGCCGACGCTACCGCTGGCCATGATGCTGGCTACCTGGGCCCGCCCATGACACGACAACGCCTGGCCATCCTGGGCTCCACCGGCTCGATCGGCGCCAATACGCTGGACGTGGTCGCGCGCCATCCGGACCGCTACGAAGTCGTCGTGCTCAGCGCCGGCTCGCGGGTGGCACCCATGCTGGCGCAGTGCGCGCAGTTCCGCCCCCGCTTCGCGGTGATGGCCGACGCCGCCGCGGCGCGCGAGCTGGCCGACCGCGTCCGGGCCGAGGGCCTGCCGACCACCGTGCTCGGCGGCGATGCCGCGCTGGACGAACTGGTGGTGCGCGACGACGTGGACACCGTGATGGCCGCCATCGTCGGCGCCGCGGGCCTGTCGTCCTGCCTGGCGGCGGCGCGCGCCGGCAAGCGCCTGCTGCTGGCCAACAAGGAGGCGCTGGTCGTCGGCGGCGAGCTGTTCCTGCAGGCAGTGCGCGAGGGCGGCGCCACGCTGCTGCCGATCGACAGCGAGCATTCGGCCATCTTCCAGTCGCTGCCGGAGGATCCCGCTGCCTGGCCACAGCGGGTCGACAAGATCATCCTCACCGCCTCGGGCGGCCCGTTCCGCCGGCGCGCGGTGGAGAGCCTGCGCGAGGTCACGCCCGAGCAGGCGTGCGCGCACCCGAACTGGGTGATGGGGCGCAAGATCTCGGTGGACTCGGCGACCATGATGAACAAGGCGCTGGAGGTGATCGAGGCGCGCTACCTGTTCGGCCTGCCGCCCGAGCGGCTGGAGGTGGTGATCCACCCGCAGAGCGTGATCCACTCCATGGTCCAGTACCGCGACCATTCGGTGGTGGCCCAACTCGGCACGCCGGACATGCGGGTACCCATCGCCTACGGGCTGGCCTGGCCCGAGCGCATCGCCTCGGGCGCCGAGCCGCTGGATTTCACCGCCCTGGCCGACATGAGCTTCGAGTCGCTCGACAGCCACGGCCACCGCGAGCGCTTTCCCGGCCTGCAGCTGGCCTGGGACGCGCTGCGCGGCCCGGCCGGAACCACGGCCGTGCTGAACGCCGCCAATGAAGAGGCCGTAGCCGCGTTCCTGGACCGGCGCATCCGTTTCGACCAGATCCATGCCGTGAACCTTGCAACTTTGGAGTGCGTGCCGCCCTCCAAGCCGCAGGCGCTGGCGGACCTGCTGGCGCTGGACTCGCGTGCCCGCCAGGCGGCGCGGGCCGCCATCGACCAACTGGCCTGAACCGGGGAGGCTGCCCATGCTGACCACCGTCGTTGCCTTCATCGTCGCGCTGGGCCTGCTGGTGGCGGTGCACGAATGGGGGCACTACCGGGTGGCGGTGGCCTGCGGCGTCAAGGTGCTGCGCTTCTCCGTCGGTTTCGGCCACACGCTGTACCGCTGGAAGCCGCGCCGCCAGCGCCCCAACCAGGACACCGAGTTCGTGATCGCCGCGTTCCCGCTGGGCGGCTACGTGAAGATGCTCGACGAGCGCGAAGGGCCGGTGGATCCGCGCGAGCGGCACCTGGCCTTCAACACCCAGCCGCTGCGTTCGCGCGCGATGATCGTCGCCGCCGGCCCGCTGGCCAACCTGCTGCTGGCGGTGCTGCTGTACGCCGGCATCAACTGGTGGGGCGTGCAGGAGCCCCGGCCGGTGCTGGCGCCCCCGGTGGCCGGCTCGGTGGCGCAGCAGGCCGGCCTGCAGGGCGGCGAGACCGTGACCCGGGCCGGCTTCGAGGGCGAACAGCTGGAGCCGGTGCGCTCGTTCGAGCAGCTGCGCTGGCTGCTCACGCGCGGTGCGCTCGATGCGCGCGACGTCCGCCTCGCCATGACGGACGAAGGCCGCCGCGGCGAGCACGAGGTGGTGCTGCCCCTCGGCGCCATCGAATCTCCCGATGCCGACTCGCAGCTGTTCCGCCGCATCGGCCTGGTCGGTCCGCTCACCCGGCCGGTGATCGGCGACGTCGTCGCCGGCGGCGCAGCGCAGCAGGCCGGCCTGCGAAAGGGCGACCTGGTGCTGCGCGTGGGCGGCACGCCGGTCGTGGACGGCCAGCAGCTGCGCGAATGGATCCGGATGCAGGCCGCCACCGGCGAACCGCAGGCAAGCACCTGGCGCGTCGAGCGCGAGGGCCGGGTGATCGAGCTGGCGGTGACGCCGCAGCTGGCCCGGGAAGGGGAGCGCCGCATCGGCCGCATCGGCGCCTTCGTGGGGTCGACGCCGGAGATGGTGGAAGTGCGCTACGGCCCGGTCGACGGGCTGTGGCGCGGGGCCGTGCGCACCTGGGAAGTGTCGGTGCTCACGGTTCGGATGCTGGGCCGCATGGTGATCGGCGAGGCCTCGCTGAAGAACCTGAGCGGACCGCTGACGATCGCCGATTACGCGGGCAAGTCCGCCAGCCTGGGATTGATGCAGTACGTGGTGTTCCTGGCCATGATCAGCGTGAGCCTCGGGGTGCTCAACCTGCTGCCGCTGCCGGTCCTCGATGGGGGGCACCTGATGTATTATCTTTGGGAGGCGGCCACGGGGCGAGGCGTCCCGGACGCGTGGATGGAGAGGCTGCAACGCGGCGGGGTGGCAGTGCTTCTGGTGATGATGACCATCGCACTGTTCAACGACGTCACGCGTCTCTTCGGTTGAACTAGAAGCGGCTCGCAGCAGCCTGCCCCGAAGACGGCGGGGCGATCGGGACTCAATGAAGAATCAAATCAAGCGCATGCGCGCGCGCGCCGTCTTGGGGCTGTCGGCCGCTGCCTTCGCGATCAATGCGTGGGCCGTCGAGCCCTTCACCGTGCGGGACATCCGCGTCGAGGGCCTGCAGCGGGTGGAGCCGGGGACCGTCTTCGCGTCCCTGCCGTTCCGGGTCGGCGACCAGTACAACGACGAGAAGGGATCGGCCGCGATCCGGGCCCTGTTCGGGCTGGGCCTGTTCAAGGACGTGCGTCTGGAAGTCTCGGGCAACGTGCTGGTGGTGATCGTGGAGGAGCGCCCCACCGTGGCCGGCGTGGACTTCGTCGGCGCCCGGGAGTTCGACGAGGACGCGCTGAAGAAGGCGCTGCGCGAGATCGGCCTCACCGAGGGCCGGCCCTACGACCAGGCACTGACCGACCGCGCCGAGCAGGAACTGCGCCGCCAGTACATCAACCGCAGCCTGTACGGCGCCGAGGTGGTGACCACCGTCACCCCGATCGAGCGCAACCGCGTCAACCTCACGTTCAGCATCACCGAAGGCGAGCCGGCCCGCATCAAGGACATCCGCATCGTCGGCAACAAGGCCTTCAGCGAGGGCACGCTCAAGGGCCTGTTCGAGCTGGACACGGGCGGCTGGCTGTCCTGGTACACCAAGTCCGACCGCTACTCGCGCGCCAAGCTCAACGCCGACCTGGAGAGCCTGCGCTCGTACTACCTCAACCGCGGCTTCCTGGAGTTCCGCATCGACTCCACCCAGGTGGCGATCTCGCCGGACAAGCAGGACATCACGATCACGGTCAACGTGACCGAGGGCGAACGCTTCCTGGTCAGCGGCGTCAAGCTGGAAGGCAACTACCTCGGCCGCGAGGAGGAGTTCAAGAGCCTCGTTCGCATCCGCGCCGGCGAGCCCTACAACGCGGAGCAGGTGGCCGAGACCACCCGCAACTTCAGCGACTACTTCGGCAACTTCGGCTACGCCTTCGCCACCGTGGAGGCGCGCCCGGAGATCGACCGCGAGAAGAACCTGGTGGCCTTCACCATCGCCGCGGAACCTTCGCGCCGCGCCTACGTGCGCCGGGTCAACATCTCGGGCAACAACCGCACCCGCGACGAAGTGATCCGGCGCGAGTTCCGCCAGTTCGAGTCGAGCTGGTACGACGCCGACAAGATCCGGCTGTCGCGTGACCGGGTCGACCGGCTGGGCTTCTTCAAGGAGATCAACGTCGAGACGGCGGACGTGCCAGGCGCGCCCGACCAGGTCGACCTGAACATCTCGGTGGTCGAGAAACCCACCGGCAGCCTGCAGCTCTCGGCCGGCTTCTCCAGCGCCGAGAAGCTCGGCCTGGGCTTCTCGATCAAGCAGGAGAACGCCTTCGGTTCGGGCCAGTACCTGGGCGTCGAGGTGAACACCAGCAAGTACAACCGCACGATCGCCTTCACGTCGGTGGATCCGTACTTCACCCAGGACGGCGTGTCGCGCACCCTGGACGTTTACCACCGCAACTCCAGGCCGTACGAGGAGCAGGGCGGCAACTACTCGCTGGCCACCACCGGCGGCAGCATCCGGTTCGGCGTGCCGTTCAGCGAGTTCGACACCGTGTATTTCGGCGCGGGCGCCGAGCGCATGGAGATCCGCCCGGGCACCAACATCCCGGCCGCCTACCTGGCCTACGCCAACACGGCGGGCTTCACCAGCTACAACGTGCCGCTGACCATCGGCTGGTCGCGCGACGACCGCGACAGCGCCATCGCGCCGACCCAGGGCCGGCTGCAGCGCCTGAACGGCGAAGCCAGCCTGTTCGCCGACGGGCGCTACGCGCGCGCGGCCTACCAATACCAGCACTACATCCCGCTGAACAAGCAGTTCACGGTGGCCTTCAACGGCGAGCTGGGCTGGGGCAAGGGCCTGGGCGGACGTCCGTTCCCGGTGCTCAAGAACTTCTATTCGGGCGGCCTGGGTTCGGTGCGCGGCTTCGAGCAGGGCACGCTCGGTCCGCGCGACGTCACCGGCGCCAGCATCGGCGGCTCGCGCAAGATCACCTTGAACGGCGAGCTGTTCACGCCGTTCCCCGGCGCCGGCAACGACCGCACGCTGCGCCTGTTCGGCTTCGTCGACGTGGGCAACGTGTTCGGCGAGAACGAGAAGATGGACTTCGGCCAGCTGCGCGTGTCCACCGGCATCGGCGTCTCGTGGATCTCCCCGATCGGCCCCCTGCGCCTGGCCATCGCGCAGCCGGTGCGCAAGTTCGCCGGCGATAGAATCCAGCGATTCCAATTCCAGATCGGAACCGCATTCTGATGAAGTATCTGAGCCGTCCCATGTGGGCGCTGGTGTGCGCCATTGCCCTTGCCGCGCCCGCGTTCGCGCAGGAATTCAAGGTCGGTTTCGTCAACACCGACCGCATCTTCCGCGAGGCCAACACCGCCAAGCAGGCCCAGTCCAAGCTGGAGCAGGAGTTCTCGCGCCGCGAGAAGGAGCTGGCCGAATTGGGCAACTCGCTCAAGGGCCTGTCCGAGCGCTACGAGCGCGAGGCGCCCACGCTGTCCGAGAGCCAGCGCCAGCAGCGCCAGAAGCAGCTGATCGACCAGGACCGCGAATTCCAGCGCAAGCGCCGCGAGTACCAGGAAGACCTCAACGCCCGCAAGAACGAGGAACTGCAGCAGGTCCTCGAGCGCGCCAACCGCGTGGTCAAGCAGGTCGCCGAGCAGGAGAAGTACGACCTGATCCTGCAGGAAGCGGTCTACATCAACCCCAAGCACGACATCACCGACAAGGTGATCAGGGCGCTGAACGCCGCCAAGTGAGGCCCCCGTGCGGCTGCGACTGGGCGACATCACAGGTTCGCTCGGCGGCGAGCTGCACGGCGACCCTGAAACGGGCATCGAGGGGCTGGCGCCGCTCGAATCGGCCGGCCCTGCCCAGCTGAGCTTCCTCAGCAACCCCCGCTACGGCCAGCAGCTCGCGGCGTCGAACGCCGGCTGCGTCATCGTCGGCCCGGCCATGCGCGAGGCGGCGCTAGCCCGCGGCGCCGCCATCGTCACCGACGACCCCTACCTCTATTTCGCCCGCGTCACCCAATTGTGGAAGTCGCGCCTGGCGCCGCCCGCGGGACCGGCGGTGCACCCCAGCGCCGTGGTGGACCCGCAGGCGCAGGTGGATCCCACCGCCCGCATCGGCCCCCTGTGCGTGGTCGAGCGCGGCGCTCGCATCGGCGCCCACACGGTGCTGAAGTCGCGCGTCACCGTAGGCGAGGGCTGCGTGATCGGCGCGCGCTGCATCCTGCACCCGGGCGTGGTGATCGGCGCCGACGGTTTCGGGTTCGCGCCACGCGCCGGCGAGTGGGAGAAGATCGAGCAGCTGGGCGCGGTGCGCATAGGCGACGACGTGGAGATCGGCGCCAACACCTGCATCGACCGCGGCGCGCTGGCCGACACCGTGATCGAGGACGGCGTCAAGCTCGACAACCTGATCCAGGTCGGCCACAACGTGCGCATCGGCCGCCACACCGCCATCGCGGGCTGCGCCGGCATCGCGGGCAGCGCCACCATAGGCGCGCACTGCACCATTGGCGGCAGCGCCGGCATTTTGGGGCACCTGACCATCGCCGACCACGTGCACGTCTCGTCGTTCTCGCTGGTCACCCGCTCCATCCTCAAGCCCGGCCATTACACCGGCGTGTTCCCCATCGACGAGAATGCCGCCTGGGAGAAGAACGCGGCCTCGCTCAAGCAACTGGCCGCCCTGCGCGACCGCATCCGCGCCCTCGAGAAGAAGTCATGAAGCTCGACATCCACCAGATCCTCAAGCAGCTGCCCCATCGATACCCCATCCTGCTGGTCGACCGCGTCGAGTCGATCGAGCTGGGCAAGAGCATCCGCGCCCTCAAGAACGTCACCATCAACGAGCCGTTCTTCACCGGCCACTTCCCGCACCGGCCGGTGATGCCGGGCGTGCTGATGCTGGAGGCCATGGCCCAGGCGGCGGCGCTGCTGTCCTTCGCCACCCAGGGCGTGACGCCCGACGACAAGACGGTCTACTACTTCGCCGGCATCGACGGCGCGCGCTTCAAGCGGCCGGTGGAGCCCGGCGACCAGCTGGTCATGGACGTCACGCTCGAGCGCGCCAAGGCGGGCATCTACAAGTTCAAGGGCGTCACGCGCGTGGGCGAGGAGGTCGCCTGCGAGGCCGAGCTCATGTGCACCATGCGCACGCTTGCGTGAGAGCCTGAGCATGGGGATCCACCCGACCGCCATCGTGGACCCGCGCGCGCAGGTCGACGCCACGGCAAGCATCGGGCCGTACTCGGTGATCGGCCCGGAGGTGAGGATCGGCGCGCGCACCACGGTGGGCGCGCACGCGGTGATCGAGGGCCGCACCACCATCGGGGAGGACAACCGGATCTTCCACTTCGTCTCGCTCGGCGCCATCCCGCAGGACAAGAAGTACGCCGGCGAGCCCTGCAAGCTGGTGATCGGCGACCGCAACACGATCCGGGAGTTCAGCACCTTCAACATCGGCTCGCCCGGCGGCGGCGGCGTCACCCGCGTCGGCAACGACAACTGGCTGATGGCCTACGTGCACCTGGCGCACGACTGCATCGTCGGCAACAACACCATCTTCGCCAACAACACGCAGCTCGCGGGCCATGTGGAGGTGGGCGACTGGGCCATCCTGGGCGGCTTCACGGTGGTGCACCAGTTCGTGCGCATCGGCGCGCATGGCATGACGGCCATGTGCTCGCTGCTGTTCGCCGACCAGCCGCCCTTCGTGATGAGCCAGGGGCAGCCGGCCCAGGCACGCTCCATGAACTTCGAGGGGCTGCGCCGGCGCGGCTTCTCGGCCGAGCGGATCGGCGCCGTCAAGGCCATGCACAAGGCGCTGTATCGCGACGGGCTGACGCTGGAGCAGGCCCGCGAACGGATCGCCGCCCTGGCGGGCGAGACGCCGTCGGCGGCGGCCGACGTACAGCTCATGCAGGACTTCCTGGCCCGCGTGTCGCCCCAGCGCGGCATCGTCCGGTGACGCCACCGGGCCCGCCGCCCCAGGCCGGCGCGGCGTCGGCTCCTTCCATCGCGATGGTCGCCGGGGAGGCGTCCGGCGACCTGCTGGCCAGCCTGCTGCTGGTCGGCCTGCGGCAACGCTGGCCGCAGTTGCAGGCGGGCGGCATCGGCGGCCCGCACATGGCCGCCGAGGGATTCCAGGCCTGGTGGCCGCACGAGAAGCTGGCCGTCCGTGGTTACGTGGAAGTGCTGCGGCACTACCGCGAGATCGTCGGGATCCGCCGCCAGCTGCGCGACCGGCTGCTGCGCGAGCGGCCCAGCGCCTTCGTCGGCGTCGATGCGCCCGATTTCAACCTGGACCTGGAGCTGCAGCTGCGCGAGCAGCGCATCCGCACGGTGCATTTCATCTGCCCGTCGATCTGGGCGTGGCGGCCCCGGCGCATCGAGAAGATCCGCCGGGCCTGCGACCACGTGCTGTGCATCTTTCCGTTCGAGCCGGCCCTGCTCGCACGCCACGGCGTGCGGGCCACCTACGTGGGCCACCCGCTGGCCGGGCTGATCCCGCTGGAACCCGACCGCGAGGCGGCCCGGGCCCAGCTGGGGCTGGCCGCCGGCGACGAGGTGCTGGCCATCCTGCCCGGCAGCCGCGCGTCGGAGGTGCACTACCTGGCGCAGCCCTTCTTCGAGGCCGCCGTCCTGCTGCGCCAGCGCCGGCCCGGGTTGCGCTTCGTGGTGCCGGCCTTGCCGGCCCTGCGCGCGGCGATCGAAGCCGCGGCCCGCCGCGCCGGCTTGTCGGAAGCGCTGCAGGTGCTCGACGGGCAGTCGCACCTGGCGCTGGCCGCCTGCGACCTGACGCTGATCGCCAGCGGCACTGCCACGCTGGAGGCGGCCCTGTTCAAGCGTCCCATGGTGATCGCCTACCGGATGAACGCGATCAGCTGGCAGGTGATGCGCCGCCAGCAACTCCAGCCCTGGGTGGGCCTGCCCAACATCCTGGCCGGGGAATTCGTGGTGCCCGAGTTGCTCCAGCACGACGCCAACCCGGCTGCACTGGCCGGTGCCGTCTTGGACTGGCTGGAGGCTCCTGCCAGAATGGCGGCCGTGCGGGATCAGTTCACCGTGCTGCACCACCAGTTGCGGCGCGACACGGCCCGACTGGCGACGGATGCGATCGAAAAAGTCATCGAAGCTTGAGCAGGGCCGGCTGGCCTGGGACCCCGTCGGCCTGATGGCCGGCGTGGACGAGGCCGGTCGTGGCCCGCTGGCGGGCCCGGTCGTGGCCGCTGCGGTCATCCTCGATGACGGCAAGCGCATCCGCGGCCTGGCCGACTCCAAGGTGCTGACGCCGCTGGCCCGCGAGCGCCTGTACGACCAGATCATGGACAAGGCGCTGTGCTGCTCGATCGCCCAGGCGAGCGTCGAGGAGATCGACACCCTCAACATCTTTCACGCCACCATGCTGGCCATGAAGCGCGCGGTCGAAGGGCTGCGCCTCAAGCCGGTGAAGGTGCTGGTGGACGGCAACGCGCTGCCGCGCATCGACGTGCTCGCCGAAGCCATCGTCGGCGGCGACGCCAAGGTCAAGGCCATCTCCGCCGCTTCCATCCTGGCCAAGGTCCATCGCGACCGCCTGCTGGCGCAGCTGCACGAGGAATTCCCGCAGTACGGCTTCGCCTCGCACAAGGGCTACAGCACGCGCGAGCACCTGGAGGCGCTGCGGGTGCACGGGGCCTGCCGCCACCACCGCAAGTACTTCAATCCGGTGGCCGTCAGCCTGATGATGGCCGGCAACGATCCCCAGGGCGGCGACCCGCTCGCCGCCGCGGCGTGACCGAACCCGCGCCGGCGGTCATCCGCTCCACCGCCAATCCGCAGTTCAAGGCCTTGCGCCTGCTGGCGCACGACAGCACGGCCTGGCGCAGGCAGGGCCGCGCCTGGCTGGAAGGCGACCACCTGTGCCGCGCGGCGCTGGCGCGCGGCGTGGCCCCTCAGCTGGCGGTGTACGCGGAATCGTGCGATCCGCTGCAGCGCCTGCCGGCTCCGCGCAGCCTGGTGCTGGCCGATCCGCTGTTCGCCGCGCTGAGCAGCCTGGAGTCGCCGGCCCGCATGGGCTTCGTGCTGGAGCTGCCACCGGCGCCGGTGTTCGACTCCGCCGCTGCCACCGTGGTGCTCGACCGCGTGCAGGACGCCGGCAACGTCGGGGCCATCCTGCGCAGTGCCGCGGCGTTCGGGTTCCGCCAGGTGGTGGCGCTGAAGGGATCGGCGTCCCTGTGGTCGCCCAAGGTGCTGCGAGCCGGCATGGGGGCGCACTTCGGGCTGAAGCTGTTCGATGCCGCGGCGCCGTCGCTGGTCGAAGGCTTGTCGGTTCCCCTGCTGGCGACCAGCTCGCATGAGGGTGAGCTGCTGCATCGGGCCACGCTGCCTTGGCCCTGCGGCTGGGTGTTCGGCCACGAAGGGCAGGGCGTCTCGCCGGAACTGGCGGCTCGGGCCGTGGTCCACGTGCGTATCGCCCAGCCCGGCGGCGAGGAATCGCTGAACGTGGCCGCTGCGGCCGCGATCTGCCTGCATGCCAGCGCGGCCACGGCGGCAGATGCCGGCGCGTGAAGCCCTGCCAGCCTGCGTAATCGCAAGCCGCGGGCTATAATCAGAGGCTTTCCCGCAAATCCGTACGCCTAGCGCAGCCGAAGCTCCTTTCCTGAACAAAAGCAACACCGGAACCCGTGTTCCGGCTGTCGTTTGGGCGTACCGTCACCATCCGGAGAACCCAGTGCTTTTGTCTCAACAGGGAGCTCGCCCTGCCGCCCTCCTGGCGCTCGCGGACGGAACGGTCTTTCCTGGTACTTCCATCGGCGCCACCGGCACCGCCACCGGCGAGGTCGTGTTCAACACGGCCATCACCGGTTACCAGGAAATCCTGACCGATCCCAGCTACGCGCGGCAGATCGTCACCCTGACCTACCCGCACATCGGCAACTACGGCGTCAACGAAGAAGACGTCGAAGCGGCGCGGGTGCATGCCGCCGGCCTCGTCATCCGCGACCTGCCGCTGGTCGCGTCCAACTTCCGCACCAGCCTCACGCTGTCCGACTACCTCCGGCGTGAGAACACCGTCGGCATCGCCGACATCGACACTCGCAAGCTCACCCGCCTGCTGCGCACCAAGGGAGCCCAGAACGGCTGCCTGATGGCGCTGGAACCCGGGCAGGAGATCACGCCCGAGATCGTCGACAAGGCCGTGTCGCTGGCCCGCCAGGCGCCGGCCATGAACGGCCAGGACCTGGCCAAGGTCGTCACCGCCGACAAGCCCTATGGCTGGGACCAGACCGAATGGGACCTGGGCACCGGCTACGGCCAGCTGCAGCAGCCCAAGTACCACGTCGTCGCCTTCGACTACGGCGTCAAGAAGAACATCCTGCGCATGCTGGCCGAGCGCGGCTGCAAGGTGACCGTGGTGCCGGCCAGCACGCCCGCGGCCGAGGTGGAGAAGCTCCACCCGGACGGCGTCTTCCTGTCCAACGGCCCCGGCGACCCCGAGCCCTGCGACTACGCGATCGAATCCACGCGCGAGTTGATCGAGGCCGGCTACCCGACCTTCGGCATCTGCCTGGGCCACCAGATCATGGCGCTGGCCTCGGGTGCGAAGACCTACAAGATGAAGTTCGGCCACCACGGCGCCAACCACCCGGTCAAGGACCTGGACAACGGCAAGGTCTCCATCACCAGCCAGAACCACGGCTTCGCCGTGGACGAGAAGTCGCTGCCGGCCAACGTGCGCCCCACGCACGTCTCGCTGTTCGACGGCACCCTGCAGGGCTTCGAGCGCACCGACAAGCCCGCCTTCTGCTTCCAGGGCCATCCGGAAGCCTCGCCCGGCCCCCATGACATCGGCTACCTGTTCGACAAGTTCACCGGCCTGATGGACGCCCGCAAGAAATAGACATGCCCAAGCGCACAGACATCCAGAGCATCCTGATCATCGGCGCCGGGCCCATCGTCATCGGCCAGGCCTGCGAGTTCGACTACTCGGGCGTGCAGGCCTGCAAGGCGCTGCGCGAGGAGGGCTACAAGGTCATCCTGATCAACTCCAACCCGGCGACGATCATGACCGACCCGGCCACGGCCGACGTCACCTACATCGAGCCCATCACCTGGCAGACGGTCGAGAAGATCATCGCCAAGGAAAAGCCCGACGCCATCCTCCCCACCATGGGCGGCCAGACGGCGCTGAACTGCGCACTCGACCTGTGGCGCAACGGCGTGCTGGACAAGCACGGCGTCGAGCTGATCGGCGCCACGCCCGAGGCCATCGACAAGGCCGAGGATCGGCAGAAATTCAAGGAGGCGATGACCAAGATCGGCCTCGGCTCGGCGCGTTCGGGCATCGCCCACTCCATGGACGAAGCCTGGGCGGTGCAGAAGGCCGTGGGCTTCCCCACTGTGATCCGGCCCAGCTTCACGCTGGGCGGCACCGGCGGCGGCATCGCCTACAACCCGGAGGAATTCGAAGTCATCTGCAAGCGCGGCCTGGAGGCCTCGCCCACCAACGAGCTGCTGATCGAGGAATCGCTGCTCGGCTGGAAGGAGTTCGAGATGGAAGTGGTCCGCGACAAGGCGGACAACTGCATCATCATCTGCTCGATCGAGAATCTCGATCCCATGGGCGTGCACACCGGCGACTCGATCACCGTGGCGCCGGCCCAGACGCTGACCGACAAGGAATACCAGATCATGCGCAACGCCTCGCTGGCGGTGCTGCGCGAGATCGGCGTCGACACGGGCGGCTCCAACGTGCAGTTCGCGGTCAACCCGAAGGACGGCCGCATGATCGTGATCGAGATGAACCCGCGAGTGTCGCGGTCCTCGGCGCTGGCGTCCAAGGCCACCGGCTTCCCGATCGCCAAGGTCGCGGCCAAGCTGGCCGTGGGCTACACGCTGGACGAACTGCGCAACGAGATCACCGGCGGCGCCACCCCGGCGAGCTTCGAGCCGACCATCGACTACGTGGTCACCAAGATCCCGCGCTTCGCCTTCGAGAAGTTCCCGCAGGCGGACGACCGCCTCACCACCCAGATGAAGTCGGTGGGCGAGGTCATGGCCATGGGCCGCACCTTCCAGGAGTCGTTCCAGAAGGCGCTGCGCGGGCTGGAGGTCGGCGTCGACGGCATGAACGAGAAGACCCAGGACCGCGAGGTGCTGGAGAAGGAGCTGGGCGAACCCGGCCCCGAGCGCATCTGGTACGTGGGCGACGCCTTCGCTGCCGGCTGGAGCCTGGACGAGGTCCACGACCTGACGAAGATCGACAAGTGGTTCCTGGTGCAGATCGAGGAGATCGTGAAGATCGAGCTCGAGCTGGACCGGATCGCCGAAGCCAAGGGCGAGGGCGCGCTGGCGTCGCTGAGCGAGAAGCCGCTGCGCCTGCTCAAGCGCAAGGGCTTCTCCGACCGCCGCCTGGCCAAGCTGCTCAAGACCACCGACAAGGCGGTGCGCGAGCGTCGCAAGCAGCTGGGCGTGCGACCGGTCTACAAGCGGGTGGACACCTGCGCGGCCGAGTTCGCCACCAACACCGCCTACATGTACTCGACCTACGAGGACGAGTGCGAGGCCGAGCCCACCGACCGCAGGAAGATCATGGTGCTGGGCGGCGGGCCCAACCGCATCGGCCAGGGCATCGAGTTCGACTACTGCTGCGTGCACGCCGCGCTGGCCCTGCGCGAGGACGGCTACGAGACCATCATGGTCAACTGCAACCCGGAGACGGTCTCGACCGACTACGACACCTCCGACCGCCTGTACTTCGAGCCGCTGACGCTGGAGGACGTGCTGGAGATCGTCGACAAGGAAAAGCCCGCCGGGGTGATCGTGCAGTACGGCGGCCAGACGCCGCTGAAGCTGGCGCTGGGCCTGGAGGCCGAGGGCGTGCCCATCATCGGCACCAGCCCCGACATGATCGATGCCGCCGAGGACCGCGAGCGCTTTCAGAAGCTGCTCAACGAGCTGGGCCTGCGCCAGCCGCCCAATGCCACGGCCCGCACCGAGGCCGAGGCGCTGGAGAAGGCGCAGGCGCTGGGCTACCCGCTGGTGGTGCGTCCCAGCTACGTGCTGGGCGGCCGCGCCATGGAGATCGTGCACGAGCAGCGCGACCTGGAGCGCTACATGCGCGAGGCCGTGAAGGTCTCCAACGATTCGCCGGTGCTGCTGGACCGCTTCCTGAACGACGCCACCGAGTGCGACGTCGACTGCCTGTCCGACGGCCGGCGCACCTTCATCGGCGGCGTGATGGAACACATCGAGCAGGCCGGCGTGCACTCGGGCGACTCGGCCTGTTCGCTGCCGCCGTACTCGCTGTCCAAGGCCACGGTCGACGAACTGAAGCGCCAGACCGCCGCCATGGCCAAGGCGCTGAACGTGGTCGGCCTGATGAACGTGCAGTTCGCCATCCAGGAGAGCGAGGCCGGCGACGTGATCTACGTGCTGGAGGTCAACCCGCGCGCCTCGCGCACCGTGCCCTACGTCAGCAAGGCCACCGGCATCCAGCTGGCCAAGGTCGCTGCGCGTTGCATGGTGGGCCAGTCGCTGGACCAGCAGGGCATCGGCGACGAGGTCACGCCGCCGTACTTCAGCGTCAAGGAGGCGGTGTTCCCCTTCGTCAAGTTCCCGGGCGTGGACACCATCCTCGGCCCCGAGATGAAGTCCACCGGCGAGGTGATGGGCGTGGGCAAGACCTTCGGCGAAGCCTTCGTCAAGAGCCAGCTGGGCGCCGGCACCCGGCTGCCGCGACCGACCGACGCGGCAAGGAAGGTGTTCCTGACGGTGAAGAACAGCGACAAGCCGCGTGCGGTGGACATCGCGCGCCAGCTGGCCGCCATGGGCTTCGAGCTGGTGGCCACCAAGGGCACGGCGGCTGCCATCTCCGCGGCCGGCATTCCCTGCCAGACCGTCAACAAGGTCGCCGAAGGCCGGCCCCACGTGGTCGACATGATCAAGAACGACGAGATCGGCATGGTGATCAACACCGTGGAGGAGCGCCGCAACGCGATCGCCGACTCGCGCGCGATCCGCACCTCGGCGCTGCTGGCGCGGGTCACCACCTTCACCACCATCTGGGGCGCCGAGGCGGCCGTGGAAGGCATGAAGTACGTGGACGACCTCGACGTGTATTCCCTGCAGGAACTGCACGCCCAACTGGGGTGACCGGGCCGCGGGCCATCGCGGCCAGCTCCGGCCGGCCGCGCCGGATTTCGGCATAATCGGTCCCATCAACACACCGCCGGTCGGCAACGTCCGGCGGTTTTCCTTTGGATTCCGCGAAACAGGGGCAGGACGAGACATGGCCACCATTCCCATCACCAAGCGAGGCGCCGAGAAGCTCAAGGCCGAACTGCACCACCTCAAGACGGTGCAGCGGCCGGCGGTCATCAATGCGATCGCCGAAGCGCGTGCGCAGGGCGACCTGTCGGAGAACGCCGAATACGACGCCGCCAAGGACCGCCAGGGCTTCATCGAGGGCCGCATCCGCGAGCTGGAAGGCAAGCTGGCGGCGGCGCAGGTCATCGACCCGGCGGCGCTGGACGCCGGCGGCAAGGTGGTGTTCGGCGCCACCGTGGAACTGGAGGAGGAAGACTCCGGCGAGCAGGTCCGCTACCAGATCGTCGGCGAGGACGAGGCCGACCTGAAGGAAGGCCTGATCAACATCTCCAGCCCGATCGCCCGCGCGCTGATCGGCAAGGAGGAAGGGGATACCGCCGAAGTGCAGGCCCCGGGCGGCATCAAGCACTACGAGATCGTCGCCGTCCAGTACGTCTGACCATGGGCTGGCGGCAGCGGGTGGCGGTGCTGGCGGCGGCCCTGTGGTGGGGCAGCCTGGGCGCCATCGGCTTCATGGCCGTGCCGCTGCTGTTCATGCACCTGCCCACGCCGGCGCTCGCGGGGCAGACGGCCGCCAAGCTGTTCTCGGCCCAGGCCTGGGTCGGCGTGGGCTGCGGCGTGGTGCTGCTGCTGTCGTCCCGGCGCACGGGCAAGGCGCCGAGCATGGACTGGGCATCGGGCGCGGTCGCCTTCGTGCTGGCCGGCTTGCTGCTGGCGCTGCTGCTCGAATTCGCCATCGCCCCGCGCATCATGGCCCGCCAGGACCTGCGCCTGTGGCACACGGCCGGCAGCGCGGCCTACGTGCTGCAGTGGGTGTGCGCGCTGGTGGTGCTGTGGCGGGTGGCCGAGCCGGCTGCGCCCGATGCGGACGCCTCGGGACCCTGACGGCGGGCGCTACCCCGCACGCCCCTTCTTCACCGACTTCTGCTTCGGCTTGGCCCGCTTGACCTGCCCGCCGGCGGTCAGGCGCTGGTTGCCCAGCACCCGCAGCGTCTTGACCTCCGGCCGCTGGCCGCCGCGCGAGCTGTACTTCAGCACCTTGAAGTCGCGCGGCCCGGGCTTGCGGTCCTCGTCGACCGCCTTCTCCTTCAGGGGCTGGGGCCGCCACAGGACCAACAGCTTGCCGATGTGCTGGATGGGGGCGGCGCCCAGCTCGTCCGCCAGCTGCTGGTAGATGGCCTCGCGCTGCTCGCGGTCGTCGCCCTGCACCCGGACCTTGATCAGGCCATGGGCGTTCAGGGCGGCGTCGGTTTCCTTCAGCACGGCGGGCGTCAGGCCCTCCTGGCCGATCATGACCACCGGATCGAGGTGGTGGGCTTCGGCCCGGTGGGCCTTGCGTTCGGCAATGGACAGTTGGAGGGCGGGCATGGCAGCTATTATCCCGCGCACCCCGAAGGCGCCCGAGTGAAAGTCAAGACCAAGAGCAGCAAGGTCAACAAGGCCTGGTTGAACGACCACGTCAACGACCCGTACGTCAAATTGGCGCAGAAGGAGGGCTACCGCGCCCGCGCCGCCTACAAGCTCAAGGAGATCGACGAGGCGCTGGGGCTGATCCGCCCAGGGCAGCTGGTGGTCGACCTGGGTTCCGCCCCCGGCGCCTGGAGCCAGTACGTGCGCCGCAAGCTGTCCCCGCAGGGGGCGGCCGTCGGCGAGCTGGCCGGCACCATCATCGCTCTGGACATCCTGCCGATGGAGCCGGTGGAGGGGGTCACCTTCCTGCAGGGCGATTTCCGCGAGAGCGACGTGCTGGCCCGCCTGGAACAGGCCGTCGGCGGCCGCAAGGCCGACGTGGTGGTCTCCGACATGGCTCCCAACCTGTCCGGGGTCGAGTCGGCCGACGCCGCCCGGATCAGCCACCTGGTCGAACTGGCCGTGGAATTCGCCCGGGGGCACCTCCGGCCCGAAGGCGCCCTGGTGGCCAAGGTCTTCCACGGCAGCGGCTACAGCCAGCTGGTGCGCCTGTTCAAGGAAACTTTCCGCGTGGTCAAGCCTCTGAAACCCAAGGCGTCGCGGGACCGCTCCTCCGAGACCTTCCTGGTCGGGATCGGCCTGAAGGACCCCGCCTGAAGCCCGGCTTTTCGCCGGTAGGCGGGCGCCCCGGCCGCTACCGCCTGTCACCCTTTTGTCCGCCCTGCTCCTTGCGCAACGGCAGGGTTCCACGACTTGAAACCCCTAGAATGGGGCGCATCTGCCTGAGGTGCCGTATCGGCACGCATCCCGGAGTCCCGAGTTGAACAATCAGTGGTTCTCGAAAATCGCCGTCTGGCTCGTCATCGCGCTCGTGCTGTTCACGGTGTTCAAGCAGTTCGACACCCGCGGTGCGGCCGGCGCCAGCGTCATGGGCTACTCGGACTTCCTGGAGGAAGTGCGGGCCAAGCGCATCAAGAATGCGGTGATCCAGGAAGGCCCCGGGGGCACCGAGATCGTCGCCATCACCAGTGACGACCGCAAGATCCGCACCACGGCCACCTACCTCGACCGGGGCCTGGTCGGCGACCTGATCAACAACGACGTCAAGTTCGACGTCAAGCCGCGCGAGGAAGGCTCGCTGCTCATGACGCTGCTCGTGAGCTGGGGCCCGATGCTGCTGCTGATCGGGGTCTGGATCTACTTCATGCGACAGATGCAGGGAGGCGGCAAGGGCGGGGCGTTCTCGTTCGGCAAGAGCAAGGCGCGCATGCTCGACGAGAACAACAACCAGGTGACCTTCGCCGATGTTGCCGGCTGTGACGAAGCGAAAGAGGAAGTCAAGGAGGTCGTCGACTTCCTGAAGGACCCGCAGAAGTTCCAGAAGCTGGGCGGGCGCATCCCGCGCGGCCTGCTGCTCGTCGGGCCTCCGGGCACCGGCAAGACGCTGCTGGCCAAGGGCATCGCCGGCGAGGCCAAGGTGCCGTTCTTCTCGATCTCCGGCTCCGACTTCGTCGAGATGTTCGTCGGCGTGGGCGCGGCCCGCGTGCGCGACATGTTCGAGAACGCCAAGAAGAACGCGCCCTGCATCATCTTCATCGACGAAATCGACGCGGTGGGCCGGCAGCGCGGCGCCGGCCTCGGCGGCGGCAACGACGAGCGCGAGCAGACCCTCAACCAGATGCTGGTCGAGATGGACGGCTTCGAGACCAACCTGGGCGTCATCGTGATCGCGGCCACCAACCGGCCCGACATCCTGGACGCCGCGCTGCTGCGCCCGGGCCGTTTCGACCGCCAGGTCTACGTGCAGCTGCCCGACATCCGCGGCCGCGAGCAGATCCTGAACGTGCACATGCGCAAGATCCCGATCGGCCAGGACGTCAAGGCCGAGGTCATCGCGCGCGGCACGCCGGGCATGTCGGGCGCCGACCTGGCCAACCTCTGCAACGAAGCGGCGCTGATGGCCGCCCGCCGCAACGCCCGCGTGGTCGAGATGCAGGACTTCGAGAAGGCCAAGGACAAGATCCTGATGGGCCCGGAGCGCAAGAGCATGGTCATGCCCGAGGAGGAGCGCCGCAACACGGCCTACCACGAGTCCGGCCACGCCCTGATCGGCAAGCTGCTGCCCAAGTGCGACCCGGTGCACAAGGTCACCATCATCCCGCGCGGCCGCGCGCTGGGCGTGACCATGAGCCTGCCCTCGCAGGACCGCTACAGCTACGACCGCGAGTACATGCTGAACCAGATCAGCATGCTGTTCGGCGGCCGGATCGCGGAAGAGGTGTTCATGAACCAGATGACCACCGGCGCTTCCAACGACTTCGAGCGAGCCACCCACCTGGCGCGCGACATGGTCATGCGCTACGGCATGAGCGAGGCGTTGGGCCCCATGGTCTACGCCGAGAACGAGGGCGAGGTGTTCCTGGGCCGCTCGGTCACCAAGACCACCAACATCTCGGAAGAGACCATGCAGAAGGTCGACGCCGAGGTGCGCCGCATCATCGACGAGCAGTACGCCCTGGCGCGCAAGCTGATCGAGGACAACCAGGACAAGATGCACGCCATGGCCAAGGCACTGCTCGAGTGGGAGACCATAGACGCCGAGCAGCTCGACGACATCATGGCCGGCAAGGATCCGCGTCCGCCCAAGGACTTCACGCCGCGCACGCCGTCGTCCGGCGGCGGCTCGGGCGGTGCCCCGGTCGGGGCCGACAACCCGGCGCCGACCGCGGCCTGATCCGGCGAGCAGCCGGGCAAAGGGGGCCCTTCGGGGCCCTTTTTGGTGCCCGTCGCTGCCGCACAATGACAACCCCATGCACTGGCAAACGACCCGCTACCGCATCGACCTCTCGCGTCCGCGGGTGATGGGCATCGTCAACGCCACCCCGGACTCCTTCTCCGACGGCGGCCGCTACCACGGCCTGCACGCGGCCCTGCACCATTGCGAGCGGCTGCTGGCCGAAGGGGCGGACATCCTGGACATCGGGGGCGAGTCCAGCCGGCCCGGCACCCCGCCTGTCGGGCTGGAGGAAGAGCTGAAGCGCGTGCTGCCGGTGCTGGAAGGCGCCGTCCGGCTGGGCGTGCCCGTATCCGTCGACACCTACAAGGCCGAGGTCATGCGCCGGGCGCTGGAACTCGGCGTCGACATCGTCAACGACATCGCGGCGCTGCGCCAGCGGGGCGCACTGGACGCCGTGGCCGCGCACCCGGCCTGCGGCGTGTGCCTCATGCACATGCACGGCGAGCCGCGCACCATGCAGCAGGCAACGATGGCCGGGGACCCGGTGCCGCAGGTGGTCGAGTTGCTGCGGGCTCAGAGCCGCGCCCTGCAGGACCGCGGAGTGGCGGCCGAACGCATCGTCTGGGATCCGGGCATCGGGTTCGGCAAGACGGTGGAGCAGAATTTCGCCTTGCTGGCGCGGCAGGACGAGCTGCTGGCCCATGGGCATCCGCTGCTGGCGGGGTGGTCGCGCAAGTCCTCGCTGGGCCGGATCACCGGCCTGCCCGTGAACGAGCGCATGATTCCCAGCGTCGCGGCAGCGCTGCTCGCCGTCGAGCGGGGCGCCCGCATCGTGCGGGTGCACGACGTGCGCGAGACCGTGGCGGCGCTCGATGTCTGGGCGGCCATGGACAGTGAACAACAAGGGCGTGAAGGGAGGCCCACGACATGAGCAGGCAGTATTTCGGCACCGACGGCATTCGCGGCACCGTCGGCAAGTCACCCATCACGCCCGATTTCGTGCTGCGCCTGGCCCATGCGGTCGGACGGGTCCTCAGGCGCTCCGAGCCGCGTCCGACGGTGCTGATCGGCAAGGACACCCGGATCTCCGGCTACATGCTGGAAAGCGCGCTGGAGTCGGGTTTCAATTCCGCCGGCGTCGACGTGGTGCTGCTGGGACCGCTGCCGACGCCGGGCGTCGCCTATCTCACCCGCGCCCAGCGCGCCAGCCTGGGCGCGGTGATCAGCGCCAGCCACAACCCGTTCGGCGACAACGGGATCAAGTTCTTCAGCGCGCAGGGCACCAAGCTGCCCGACCAGTGGGAGCTGGACGTGGAGGCCGCGCTGCAGGAGGCGCCCGCCTGGGCCGATTCCGCCAGCCTGGGCAAGGCCCGGCGCCTGGACGACGCGGCCGGCCGCTACATCGAATTCTGCAAGAGCACCTTCGCCAACGACCTCACGCTCAAGGGCCTGACCATCGTGGTCGACGCCGCGCACGGCGCCGCGTACCACATCGCTCCCAAGGTCTTCCACGAGCTGGGTGCCGAGGTGCACTGCATCGGCTGCGCCCCCGACGGCCAGAACATCAACCGCGACTGCGGCGCCACCCATCCCGAAGCGCTGGTGCGGGCGGTGCGCGAGCACGGCGCCGACTTCGGCGTCGCGCTGGACGGCGACGCCGACCGCTTGCAGCTGGTGGACGCGAGCGGTCGCCTGTACAACGGGGACGAGCTGCTGTACGTGATGGTGACCGAGCGCCTGGCGCGCGGCGAGCGGGTGTCCGGTGCCGTGGGCACGCTGATGACCAACATGGCGGTCGAGATGGCCCTGCGCGGCCACGACGTCGAGTTCGTGCGCGCCAAGGTCGGCGACCGCTATGTGCTCGAAGAGCTGGACAAGCGCGGCTGGCTGCTGGGCGGCGAGGGCTCCGGCCACCTGCTGGCCCTGGACAAGCACACCACCGGCGACGGCCTGATCAGTGCCCTGCAGGTGCTCAAGGCCTGCGCGCGCAGCGGCCGGTCGCTGGCGCAGCTGCTCGAGGGCGTGAGCCTGTACCCGCAGACCCTGGTCAACGTACGGCTGCAGCCCGGCCAGGACTGGAAGAAGAGCCGCGGCCTGCCGGCTGCGCAAGAGGCGCTGGAAAAGCGCCTGGCCGATCGCGGCCGGATCCTCATCCGCCCTAGCGGCACCGAGCCGGTGGTACGGGTGATGGTGGAGGCGCAGGACGCCGCGCTGGCCAAGGAAGGCGCGCAGCAGCTGGCGCAGGCCATCCAGGCCGGCTGACCCTTGGCGCGGCCCGGCCGGCGACCGCGTGGCTCGAGCGCGGCCGCCACGGGGCCGGATGAGCGCGCCGCACCGCTGCCATGCGGGCGAGTGTCACGGAGTTGTCATGGAGCCTTCGTAGAGTCGTCACGAACGACGCCTAGAGTGCTCTTCGGTTGCACTACCAAGGACTGACTCCATGAACAAGACCATCCGCGTGGCCGCCCTCGGCCTGCTCGGCTTTTCCCTCGCCGGCCTGGCGGCCGCACAGGACGTCACCGGCGCCGGCGCCAGCTTCCCGGCGCCGCTGTATGCCAAGTGGGCCGCCGATTACCAGAAGGCGACCGGCGCCCGCATCAACTACCAGTCGGTCGGGTCCGGCGCGGGCCTGCGCCAGATCGAGGCCAGGACCGTGGACTTCGGCGCTTCCGACGCGCCCCTGAAGGACGAGGAGCTGGCCAGCAAGGGCCTGGTCCAGTTCCCGACCGTGATCGGTGGCGTGGTGCCCGTGGTCAACATCAAGGGCATCGCGGCCGGCCAGCTGCGGCTGAGCGGCCCGGTGCTGGCCGACATCTACCTCGGCAAGATCGGCAAGTGGAGCGACCCGGCGATCAAGGCGCTGAATCCCTCGCTGAGCCTTCCCGACGCCGCCATCGCGCCGGTGCGCCGCGCGGACGGCTCCGGCACCAGCTTCCTGTTCACCAACTACCTGTCCAAGGTCAGCCCGGAGTGGAAGGCCAGGGTGGGCGAGGGCACGGCGGTGAACTGGCCGACCGGCGCGGGCGGCAAGGGCAACGAAGGCGTGGCGGCGTTCGTCGGCCGCCTGCCCAACTCGATCGGCTACGTCGAGTACGCCTACGTCAAGCAGAACAAGATGACCTACGCGCTGATGCAGAACTCGGCCAGCCAGTTCGTCGCACCCGAAGACACGGCTTTCAAGGCGGCCGCTGCGGGAGCCGACTGGAGCAGGAGCTTCCACCAGGTGCTGACCAACCAGCCGGGGGCGCAGTCCTGGCCTATCACCGGCGCCACCTTCATCCTGATGCACAAGACCCAGGACAAGCCCGCGAAGGCCGCAGCTGCGCTGAAGTTCTTCGATTGGGCCTACGCCAACGGCGACCCGACGGCCGAGAACCTCGACTACGTGCCGATGCCGGAGGCGGTCAAGGGCCAGATCCGCAAGCTGTGGACCGCCGGAATCAAGGACACCTCCGGCAGCCCGGTCATCGCCAGGTAACGGGACCTGAGGGCGCACTTGTCTTCTGCACACCCGGCCCATGACGGCCGCCTCGAAGCTCCTCGCGTGCCGCCGCGGGCGCGGGCTGGCGGCATGAAGCGGCCGGGTGGGCGGCGCACCGGCGCCTGGGCCGACCGCGCCTTCGGCTGGGCCGCGTGCGGTGCCGCCATCACCACCCTGGGCCTGCTGCTGGCCATCCTGGCTTCGCTGGTGGTCGGCGCCTGGCCGGCGATCGAGCGCTACGGCCTGGGCTTCATGGCCAGCACGGTGTGGGACCCGGTCACCAACGAGTATGGCGGCCTGGTGATGATCTACGGGACCATCGCCACGTCGCTGATCGCGCTGGTGATCGCGGTGCCGGTGAGCTTCGGCATCGCGCTGTTCCTGACCGAGCTGTCGCCGGCCTGGCTCAAGCGCCCGCTGGGGACGGCCATCGAACTGTTGGCCGCCGTGCCATCCATCGTCTACGGCATGTGGGGCCTGCTGGTGTTCGGCCCCATCCTGGCCACCTGGGTGCAACAGCCGCTGCAGGCCTTGCTGGGCGGCGTGCCTTTCCTGGGCGCCCTGGTGTCCGGCCCGCCGGTCGGGATCGGCATCCTCTCGGCCGGGATCATCCTGGCCATCATGATCATCCCCTTCATCGCGGCCGTGATGCGCGACGTGTTCGAGGTCACGCCGCCGATGCTGAAGGAATCGGCCTATGCGCTGGGCTCGACGACCTGGGAGGTCGTCTCCCGCGTGGTGCTGCCCTACACCAAGGCCGGCGTCATCGGCGGCATCATGCTGGGGCTGGGCCGCGCGCTCGGGGAAACCATGGCCGTGACCTTCGTGATCGGCAACTTCAACCAGCTCGACTCGCTGTCGCTGTTCCAGCCGGCCAACAGCATCACTTCGGCGCTGGCCAACGAGTTCGCCGAGGCGGCCAGCGGCCTTCACCAGGCGGCGCTGATCTACCTGGGCCTGGTGCTGTTCTTCATCACCTTCGTGGTGCTCGCGCTCTCCAAGCTGCTGCTGATGCGCCTGCGCAAGGGCGAGGGAGCACGGGCATGAACGGCACCGGAACCGGCGCCCGCCTGATCGCGCGGTCGGATGCGGCGTTGCAGCGCGAGCGGCGCTACGCGGCCCGCAAGCGGGTCAACCAGGTGGCACTGGCCCTGTCGCTGGGAGCCATGGCCTTCGGCGTGTTCTGGCTGCTGTGGATCCTGTGGGAGACGGTGAACCTGGGCGTCGCCGGCCTGGCCTGGTCCACGCTGGTCGAGATGACCCCGCCCCCCAATGAGGCGGGTGGGCTGGCCAACGCCATCTACGGCTCCTTCCTGATGGTGGCGGCGGCGACCCTGATCGCCACCCCGATCGGCATCCTGGCCGGCGTCTACCTGGCCGAGTACGACCCGCAGGGCTGGCTGGGCTCGTCCACCCGCTTCGTCAACGACATCCTGCTGTCGGCGCCTTCCATCGTGATCGGCCTGTTCATCTACGCGGTCGTGGTGGCGCGCTTCCGGCAGTTCTCCGGCTGGGCCGGCGCGCTGGCGCTGGCGCTGATCGTGATCCCGGTGGTGATCCGCACCACCGAGAACATGCTGCTGCTGGTGCCGGCGGGCCTGCGCGAAGCGGCCTATGCGCTCGGCGCGCCCAAGTGGAAGGTGATCACGCTGATCACGCTGCGGGCGGCACGCGCCGGCGTGGTGACCGGCGTGCTGCTGGCCGTCGCCCGGATTTCGGGCGAGACGGCCCCCCTGCTGTTCACGGCGCTGAACAACCAGTTCTGGACCTCCGACATGGGCGAGCCCATGGCCAGCCTGCCGGTGACCATCTTCAAGTTCGCCATGAGCCCCTACGAGAACTGGCAGCAGCTGGCCTGGGCGGCCGTGTTCCTGATCACCGCCGCCGTGCTGGGGCTGAACATCCTGGCGCGCCTGCTGACGCGCAACCGGACCTGATCCCATGAATCCATCGCCATCGCCTTCCGCCAAGATCGCGGTCAAGGGCCTGAACTTCTGGTACGGCAAGTTCCACGCTCTCAAGGGCATCGACCTGGAGATCCCGGACCGGAAGGTCACGGCCTTCATCGGCCCGTCGGGCTGCGGCAAGTCCACGCTGCTGCGCACCTTCAACCGCATGTACGAGTTGTACCCGGACCAGCGCGCCGAAGGCCAGATCGTGCTGGATGGCGAGGACCTGCTGGCCTCGAAGCAGGACGTGGCGCTGATCCGCGCGCGCATCGGCATGGTGTTCCAGAAGCCCACGCCCTTCCCGATGTCGATCTACGACAACATCGCGTTCGGCGTGCGGCTGTTCGAGGACCTGGGCGCGACCGACATGGACGAGCGGGTCGAATGGGCGCTGCGCAAGGCGGCGTTGTGGACCGAGGTGCGCGACAAGCTCAACCAGAGCGGCGCCGGCCTGTCGGGCGGCCAGCAGCAGCGCCTGTGCATCGCGCGAGGCATCGCGATCAAGCCCGAGGTCCTGCTGCTGGACGAGCCCTGCTCGGCGCTGGACCCGATCTCCACCGGGCGCATCGAGGAACTGATCGGCGAACTCAAGGACGAATACACCGTGGTCATCGTCACGCACAACATGCAGCAGGCCGCCCGCGTCAGCGACTACACCGCCTACATGTACCTGGGCGACCTGGTGGAGATGGGCGAGACCGAGCAGATCTTCTTCAAGCCGTCCCGCAAGGAGACCGAGGACTACATCACCGGCCGCTTCGGCTGAGCCGGCAGGAGGAGCCCATGTCCGACAAGCACCTCTCCACCCAGTTCGACAGCGACCTTCGCGGTGCTTCCGCGCGCGTGATGGAACTCGGCGGCCTGGTCGAATCGCAGATCCGCCAGGCCGTGTACGCACTGTCGCAGTTCAACGCCGAAGCCGCCTCGAAGGTGCTGGAGACCGAGCAGCGCGTCAACGCGATGGAACTGGACATCGACCGCGAGCTGTCGTCCATCATCGCGCGGCGCCAGCCCACGGCGCGCGACCTGCGCCTGCTGATCGCCATCTCCAAGACCACCGCCAACCTGGAGCGGGTGGGCGACGAGGCGGCCAAGATCGCACGCATGGTGCGCTCCATCATCGACAGCGGCGCGTCGCGTTCGCTGCCGGCGTCGGAGCTGCGGCTGGCGGCCGACCTCGCTTCCGAGCTGCTGCGCCGCGCGCTGGACGCCTTCGCCCGGCTGGACACCGAGGCGGCGCTGGCCATCCTCAAGGCCGACGACCAGATCGACCAGGAGTTCGACGGCTTCGTGCGCAAGCTGATCACCTACATGATGGAAGACCCGCGCACCATCTCGGCCAGCCTGGACCTGCTGTTCCTGGCCAAGGCCATCGAGCGCATCGGCGACCACGCCAAGAACATCGCCGAGTTCATCATCTACGTGGTCATGGGGGCCGACGTGCGCCATGCGTCCATGGCCGAGGTGGAGTCCGCGCTGCGGCAGGAGGGCCGATGAAGCTGCAACCGCGTGTCCTGGTGGTCGAGGACGAGCCGGCCATCGCCGAGCTGGTGGCGGTGAACCTGCGCCACGGCGGCTTCCAGCCGGTCTGTGCCGGCGACGCCGAGGAGGCCCAGCGCGAGCTGGACGCGGTGCTGCCCGACGCCATCCTGCTGGACTGGATGCTGCCCGGCCAGAGCGGCCTGGCGCTGGCCCGCAAGTGGCGCGCCAGCGAGCGCACGCGCGCCATCCCTATCCTGATGCTGACCGCGCGCGGCGACGAGCCGGACAAGGTGGCCGGGCTGGATGCCGGCGCCGACGACTACATCACCAAGCCGTTCTCCACCCAGGAGCTGCTGGCGCGCATCCGCGCGGTGCTGCGCCGCCGCGCGCCCGAGCAGGACGGGCAGGCCCTGCAGATCGGCGAGCTGTCGCTGGACCCGCAGGCGCACCGGGCGCGCTGGCGCGGCGAGCCGCTCAAGCTGGGGCCGACCGAGTTCCGGCTCCTGAACTACCTGATGCGGCATCCGGAGCGGGTGCACAGCCGCTCGCAACTGCTGGACAAGGTCTGGGGCGACCACGTGTTCATCGAGGAGCGCACGGTCGATGTCCATGTGAAGCGCTTGCGCGAAGCGCTGGGCGCCGCCGGGGCGATGGTGGAAACCGTGCGGGGCGCGGGCTATCGCTTTGCCGCGCAACCAGTACCCGTCCCGCGCGACGACTGAACCGTACCTCCCATGACGGGCCGCCCCCTTGCGTTCGTGCTGTGCCAGGCCGTGGGCGCGGCGTTGGGCGGCTGGCTGTCCGGCGAGCGGGGCGCCCTGGTGGGCGCGCTCGCGGGAAGCCTGGCGTGGTGGCTGCTGGACCTGGTGCGGGGCATGCGCCTGCTGCGGTGGCTGCGCGACGGCGCCGAGGGCGACCCGCCGCGAACCGGTGGCCTGTGGACCGAGATCGGGGACCGCCTGCGCCGTGCCCTGCGCCAGCGCGAGCGCACGGCGCAGGAGTCCGGCGAGCGCCTGCAGGCCTTCCTGTCGGCCATCCAGGCCTCGCCCAATGGCGTGATCCTGCTCGATGCCGAGGGCCGCATCGAGTGGTGCAACCAGACCGCGGCGGCGCAACTGGGCATCGATCCGGAACGCGACCTGCTGCAGCACGTGGGCAACCTGCTGCGCGATCCGGCCTTCGCCGACTACCACGCGGCCGGCGCCTACGGCCGCGACGTGGTGATCACCGCCCGCGACAGTTCGCCCGGCCGGCCGGTGCGCCTGTCCCTGCAGCTGCACCCGTATGGCCAGGGGCGCAAGCTGCTGCTGGCGCGCGACGTCACGGCGATCGAGCAGGCCGATGCGATGCGGCGCGATTTCGTCGCCAACGTCTCGCACGAGGTCCGCACCCCGCTGACGGTGCTCGCCGGCTTCATCGAGACCTTGCAGCAGCTCCCGCTGGGCGAAGCCGACCGCGCCCGCTACCTCGGGCTGATGGCGCAGCAGGCCCACCGCATGCAGTCGCTGGTCAACGACCTGCTCACCCTGTCTCGGCTGGAGGGCAGCCCCCCGCCGGACACGGCGGAGTGGACCGCGGTCGAGGCGCTAATGGCGCAATGCGAGCAGGACACGCGCTCGCTCTCGGCCGTGGTGGGCAAGGACTCGCACGAACTCGCCTTCGACCCGGGTGCAGGGATGGAAGTGGCCGGCTCCGCGCCGGAGTTGCTCAGCGCCATGTCCAACCTGGCCAGCAATGCGGTGCGCTACACGCCCGTGGGCGGCCGCATCGACGTGCGCTGGCAGTGGCTGCCGGATGGCCGCGCCGAGTTCTCGGTGCGCGACACCGGGCCCGGCATCCCGCCCGAGCACCTGCCGCGGCTGACCGAGCGCTTCTACCGCGTGGATCGCAGCCGCTCGCGCGAGACCGGCGGCACCGGGCTGGGGCTGGCCATCGTCAAGCACGTGGCGCAGCGCCATGGCGCGGAGCTGCGCATCGACAGCCGACCCGGCGCCGGGTCGACCTTCGCCATCGTGCTGCCCGCGGCGCGCGTGCGGCGCGTCACGCCCGCACCGGGCGGTGCGAGCGCACCACGCGCCACAGCAACGCCGTGAACGCCGCCGCGGTGAGGGCCAGGGCGATGCCGCCCGCGCCCCAGAACGCGGCAGGCGTCTGCAGGGGCGGCCAAGGGCCGAGCCCGCGGTAGGCCAGCAGGTAGCCGCCGCCCAGCCCCACGCCCCACAGCAGCACGCAATAGACCACCAGCGGGCGGGTGGCTACGCCGTAGCTGCGCAGCAGGAACACGCACAGCGCCTGGGTGGCGTCGGCGATGTGGTACAGGGCGACCCACAACAGCAGGCCGGCCGCCAGCGCCACCACGCGCGGGTTGTCGCCGGCGTACAGCCGCGCGAGGCCGTCGCGTGACAGCGCGATCAGGGCGGCGCTCGTGCAGGCCAGCAGCAGCGTGATGCGCAGGCCGGTGCGCAGGGTCTCGCGGGCGCGGCGGTCGTCGCCCGCGCCCAGCCAGTAGCTGACCCGGGCGCTGGTGGCCAGCCCGAGCGACAGCGGCACCATGTAGAGCACCGCGGTGAGGTTGCTGGCGATCTGGTGGCTGGCCGCCGCCACCGTCCCCTGCCGGGCGATGAACAGCGCCATCAGCGTGAACGAGGTCACCTCCACCATCACCGCCAGCGCTGTCGGCACGCCCAGGCGGGCGAAGGCGCGCTGCACGTTCCAGTCGGGCCGTTCCACGGCCCGCCAGATGCGGTAGGGCTCGTACAGCGAATGCGTGCGCAGGGTCCAGGCCGCCAGCGCGAGCAGCAGCCAGTTGACGGCAACCGTCGCCCAGGCGCAGCCGGCCAGGCCCATGGCCGGCACGCCGGCGCCGCCGAAGGTGAACCAGATCGACAAGGGCACCTTCACCAGCAGCGAGGCCGCCTGCAGCCAGGTCACCATCACCGGCCGGCCCAGCGCCTGGTTCAGCGTGGAATAGGCGCGGAACAGCAGCGCCGGGGGCAGCGACAGGGCCAGCACGGCCAGGTACTCCAGCACCTGCCGCTCCAAGTGCGGCGGCACCTGCGCCCATCGCAGCAGCGGGTCCGGGAACAGCAGCGCCGCCATCCCCACCACCATCGCGACGAGGCACAACCACACGGCCTGCCGCACCGAGCGGCCCACCTCCGGGCCCCGACCGGCCCCGCGCAACTCCGCCCAGACCGGCAGCTGCGCCTGCACCATGGCCTGCAGCGCGACGAAGATGCTGATGTAGACCGCCGAACCCACCGACAGCGTGGCCAGTGCCTCGGGCGCATAGCGTCCGGCGATCAGGGTGTCGGCCACGCCGAAGGCCATGGTGGCGAGCTGGCCCACCAGCACGGTGCCCGCATGGCGGGCGATGATGCCGCGCTCGGACATCAGTCGACCCGCGACTGCCGCTCGTAGAGCAGGACGTTGTCCTCGGCGTCGGTGGGGCGGCGCACGGTGGCGACCAGCCGCCACTGCTTCATGTCCAGCGCCACGCCGGCGGCGGGCTGGTAGTCCGAGCCCATCACCAGCCAGGGGCACTGGGGCTGCCAGGCCGCGGGCCGCAGCGACAGCTGGCCGTGGTAGCCCAGGGCCGCGGACTGCCCGCGCGTGAGGCCGAACACCTCCACGCAGCCCGGGTGGTCCATGGCCTGCGTGACGCCGCGCACCACCGCCGTGTAGCTGCGGGCGTAGTCGAGCACCGGCAGCCATAGCGTCATCAACAGCAGCCAGCACAGCGCGGCGCCGCCGGCCGGCAGCACCAGGCTCTTCCAGATCGCCGCGCGGTTGCGGCCGGCGCGCCAGCGGACCAGCCAGCCCCACGCGACCGTGCCGGCCAGCGCCGCGAGGAAGGCGAGCAGCGAGAAGCTCGGTTCGAAGCCCGAGGCCAGCTTGGCGACGTTGGCAGCCGGCTTGGCCGGGATGCCGGTGTGCAGCGAGATCCACACCACCCAGATCACGACGGCGCAGCCGGTGAAGAACAGCAGGGTGAACCAGTCGATCAGCGACGCCACCGTGCGGCGCAGCGTCGGCAACGCGAACACGGCCAGGGTCGCCAACGCTGGCAGTCCCAGCAGCAGCGAGCGGTCGGACGCGTGCGTCAGCAGGGTGGAGGCGATGGCGACCAGCGCGAACCACAGGGGCAGGGCCACATGCCGGGCCGAGAGCTGGCGGCGCCAGCGCCACACCGTCCACGCGGCCAGCGGCCCGGCCGGCCAGGTGAACCACACCAGCAGGCGGGCCGCGGGGCGCCAACTCCGGTCGGCCGGATCGGGGATGCGCCAGCGCCATAGGTCCAGCACGCCGGCCATCCAGGCCACGACCAAGGTGGTCGCCAGCAGCAGGCCGGCCCACAGCCAGCGGCGCCGGCGCAGGCGCTCGTCGTCGGGCGAATCCAGCACCGTGATCAGCGCGCCCCCGGTACCCAGCAGGACCGCCGTGCTGGGCGCCCCGCTCAGGGCCAGTCCGGCCAGCCCGACGACGATCGCCACCAAGGGGCTGGCGGTGCGGTAGGGCAGCGCGGCGACGCCGAAGAAGGCCAGCGCCGTACAGCCGAGCTGCGCCAGGGCCGGCGTGGTCTCGTGCGACAGCTGGGCCAGCCCCAGGCAGGCGATCAGTGCGAGCAGGCCGCCGTCGGCGATGGCCCGCGCGTAGTCCCTGGGCTGGGCCTCGCCGCCGAAGGCGAACGGCACCGGCTGGGCGCGCGGCGTGCGGGCCAGGAAATAGATGCCGTACCAGGTGGCCGCCAGCGTGAGCACCAGCAGGGCGGCAAACGGCAGGCGGACCGCGAAATCCGCCGGGATCCAGGACGGGGACAGCTTGATCGCCCAGGCGCCCAGCCAGTAGGGCAGCAGGGCATCGAACTCGGGCGGCTGGCCCAGCAGCGTCGGCGACAGCCAGGCGCTGCGACCGCTGGCGAGCTCGAGCATGTAGCCGAAGGCCGTGACGTCCGCGCTCTTCCAGGGCGCACGGCCGACGAAGCCGGGGACCACGTACGCGGCACAGAACAGCAGCAGTGCAAGCCGCGGCAGCCGCCGCACGGCGCTCTGGGCGACGATGGCGGGGGTCGGCTGGTTCACGCGGGCGAGTGTGCCATGTACCGTCCGGGCAAGAAAAAGGGCAGCGCGGTCTCCCGTGCTGCCCCCTGCGGACGGCGTCGCCTTAGCGGGCGGCCGTCTTGCCGAAGCGGTTGCGGAACCTCTCGACCCGGCCGCCCATGTTGTCCACCGACTTCTGGGTGCCGGTGTAGAAGGGGTGCGACTCGCTGGACGTGTCCAGCTTGAAGAGCGGCAGTTCGCGGCCGTCGTCGGCCTTGCCCGTCTCGCGGGTCGCCACGCACGAGCGCGTGACGAACTTGAAACCGTTGGACAGGTCCACGAAGAGCACTTCGCGGTAGTTCGGGTGGATGCCTTCCTTGGCCATGGCGAATTCCTTGTTTCGGGTGCGGGAGCCGGGCCGGGACGTCCAGCCTACTTTCCGCAGGTAAGCCCGCCATTATAGCGGCGGGCCGGGATGTGCGTCGGCCCGGCCGGCAATGGGACGGGCTGCTGGCGCCAGCGGATTCCGCGCGCTCAGCCGCCCCGGCGCATCATGTCGAAGAACTCCACGTTGGTCTTGGTGGCCTTCATCGACTTGAGCACCATTTCCATCGCCTCGATCTCGTCCATGTTGTACATGAACTGGCGCAGGATGCGGGTCTTCTGCAGGATCTCGGGGGCCAGCAGCAGTTCCTCGCGGCGGGTGCCGGAGCGATTAAGCTGGATCGAGGGGAACACGCGCTTCTCGTACAGGCGGCGGTCCAGGTGGATCTCGCAGTTGCCGGTGCCCTTGAACTCCTCGAAGATCACCTCGTCCATGCGCGAGCCGGTGTCGATCAGCGCGGTGGCGATGATGGTCAGCGAGCCGCCTTCCTCCACGTTGCGCGCCGCGCCCAGGAAGCGCTTGGGCCGCTGCAGGGCGTTGGCGTCCACGCCGCCGGTGAGCACCTTGCCCGACGAGGGCACCACGTTGTTGTAGGCGCGGGCCAGCCGGGTGATCGAGTCCAGCAGGATCACCACGTCGCGCTTGAGTTCCACCAGGCGCTTGGCGCGCTCGATCACCATCTCGGCCACGTGCACGTGGCGCGCGGCCGGTTCGTCGAAGGTGGAGGCGATCACCTCGCCCTGGACCGAGCGCTGCATCTCGGTGACTTCCTCGGGGCGCTCGTCCACCAGCAACACCATCATGTGGCTCTTGGGATAGTTCGCCGCGATCGCGTGCGCGATGTGCTGCATCATCACCGTCTTGCCGCTCTTGGGCGGGGCCACGAGCAGCGCGCGCTGGCCTTTCCCGATCGGCGCGATGATGTCGATGATGCGGGCGGTGATGTTCTCGTCGCCCTTGAAGTTCTCGCGCTCGAGCTTCATCTGCTCCTTGGGGAACAGCGGCGTCAGGGCCTCGAACATCACCTTGTGCTTGTTCTGCTCGGGCGGGCCGTCGTTGACCTTGTCCAGCTTGGTCAGCGCGAAGTAGCGCTCGCCGTCCTTGGGCGTGCGCACCTCGCCCTCGATCATGTCGCCGGTGTGCAGGTTGAAGCGGCGCACCTGCGAGGGCGAGATGTAGATGTCGTCGGTGCTGGCCGTGTAGCTGGTGTCCGGGCTGCGCAGGAAGCCGAAGCCGTCGGGCAGGATCTCCAGCACCCCGTCGGCGAACACCTGCTCGCCGGCCCGCGCGCGCTTCTTGATGATCGCGAACATCAGTTCCTGCTTGCGCATGCGGCCGGTGTTCTCGATCTCGAGTTCTTCGGCTTGCTTGAGGACTTCGGAGACGTGGAGCGCCTTGAGTTCGTTCAGATGCATGGCTGCGGCTGCGGTGGGTGCACCCCGGCGGGGCGCTGTATTCGGTGTTGTGGGGGAGGGTCTTTCGCCAAGGCGGAAGGCGCCTTGCAGACCGGGAACTCTGGGGAGCCGCCGCCGGCATTGCGGCGGGTCAGCGAAGAAATTATAGGGGCAGGAAAAGCAGGCCGGGGGAGGGCGGCCCGGCGGCCGCGGGGAGAGGCAGGGGTCAGCCGAGCTGCTGGTCCAGGAACGCCTTCAGCTGCGCCTTGCTCAGGGCGCCGACCTTGGTGGCGGCGAGCTGGCCGTCCTTGAACAGCATCAGCGTGGGGATGCCGCGGATGCCGAACTTGGCCGGGATGTCGCGGTTCTCGTCCACGTTCATCTTGGCGATCTGCAGCTTGTCCTGGTAGTCGGCGGAGACCTCGTCCAGGATGGGCGCGATCATCTTGCACGGGCCGCACCACTCGGCCCAGTAGTCCACCAGCACAGGCTTGCCGGCCTTCAGGACGTCGGCTTCGAAGCTGGCGTCGGAAACGTGCTTGATGAGGTCGCTGGCCATGGGAATTCCTTTCTTGGGTACGAGGCCTGGGTTGAGCACGATTCTGGCAGAAAGGCCTTGTCCCCTCTCGCCGTGGCCCGCAGGCCATATCGAGCCGATAGCGAGGCCCGGTCCGTGATGGCCGGACGATCGGGGAAAAGGAAGGGGAGGGTGACGAGCCTTACCCCCGGCACTGGCTCCGCAGTTAGGGCTGCTTGGTTCCCCACCTGACCCGGTTGGCCGCTTCACCATGCGGGGAGGCCCGTCACTGGTGATTGTAGGCGAGCGCAGGGTCCGACAGCGTCGTGGAGCGCCGTGACCCCACCCTTAGAATCGCCGCGATGTCCTACCTCGTGCTCGCCCGCAAGTACCGGCCGAAGACCTTCGGCGAGATGGTCGGCCAGGAGCACGTGGTGCAGGCGCTCTCCAACGCGCTGGTGCAGCAGCGGCTGCACCATGCCTACCTGTTCACCGGCACGCGGGGCGTGGGCAAGACCACGGTGTCGCGCATCCTGGCCAAGTCGCTCAACTGCCAGGGCCCCGACGGTTCCGGCGGCATCACGGCCACGCCGTGCGGCGTGTGCCAGGCGTGCACCGATATCGACGCCGGCCGCTTCGTCGACTACACCGAGCTGGATGCGGCGTCCAACCGCGGGGTCGACGAGGTGCAGTCGCTACTCGAACAGGCCGTCTACAAGCCGGTGCAGGGCCGCTTCAAGGTCTTCATGATCGACGAGGTGCACATGCTCACCGGGCATGCGTTCAACGCCATGCTCAAGACCCTGGAGGAGCCGCCCGAGTACCTCAAGTTCGTGCTGGCCACCACCGACCCGCAGAAGGTGCCGGTCACGGTGCTCTCGCGCTGCCTGCAGTTCAACCTGCGGCCGATGGCGCCCGAGACGGTGCAGGAGCACCTCGAGCGCGTGCTGGCGGCCGAAGGCGTGCCGGCGCAGCCGCAGGCCCTGCGCCTGCTGGCGCGGGCGGCGCGCGGCTCCATGCGCGATGCGCTGTCGCTCACCGACCAGGCAATCGCGTTTGGCGAAGGCACGCTGCAGGAGGACGCGGTGCGCCGCATGCTTGGCAGCGTGGACCGCTCCCACGTCTTCCGGCTGGTCGAGGCGCTGGCGTCGGCCGCCGCGCGCGAGGTGCTCGAGATCTCGGAAGCGCTGCGCACCCACGGGCTGTCCGCGGCGGGGGCGCTGGAGGAGATGGCCGCGGTGCTGCAACGCATGGCCGTCGTGCAGGCAGTGCCGGATGCCGGCGATGCCAACGATCCCGACCAGGTTGAGATCGCACGCTTGGCGGCGCTGATGCCGGCCGACGAGACGCAGCTGCTCTACACGATGTGCCTGCACGGCCGGGCCGAGCTGGGACTGGCACCGGACGAGTACGCCGGCCTGACCATGGTCCTGCTGCGCCTGCTGGCCTTCAAGCCCGGCGCGGCGGCGGCCACGGCCACGGCGGAAAAAAAAACTCTGAACGCAGCCTCGTCGCCGCCTGAGGCGAGGGCGGCAAGCGGGAACGGGGGCGCCGTTCCGGTGGAAGCGGCGCGGGCAGTTGCTGCGACGCCGCCGTCGGCCGCCAGGGCCGCCCCCCAACCGGTCGTTGCGCCTGCCGCTTCGCCTATACCCGCACCCGCACCCGCACCCGCACCCGCGCGGGCAGCCGCTCCCGAATCCACTGCGCCGCCGGGCCACGTGCTGCCCGTCGTCGAACCGCCCACGCGCGTGCCCCAGCGGCCCGTGGCCGAGCGGGCTGTGCCCGGCGCCCAAGTCATGGGCATGCCGGTGCGGCTGCAGCCGGAGTCCGTGCGCGAGGCGGCGGTTCCCGCCAGCACCTACTCGCCCAGCGAGGACGGCGACTTCTGGTACGCCACCGTGCAGCAGCTGGTGGCCGCCGATGCGATCGGCGCCCTGGTGCGCGAACTCGCGCTGCAGTCCCAGCTGCTGGCGCGGGACGAAGGCCATTGGCTGCTGCGGGTGGAGCGCGAGTCGCTCAACCAGGGCAACTCGCGCGAGCGGCTGCAGGCGGCGCTGCGCGCGGCCGGCCACGAGGTGACGCTCGGCGTCGAGATCGGCGCGGTTTCCGACAGCCCGGCGCGTCGCAATGCCGCCGCGGCGGCCGAACGCCAGCGGCAGGCCGAGCAGACCGTCCAGGACGATCCCTTCGTGCAGCAGCTCGTGCGCGACCTCGGCGCGAAGATCGCGCCGGGCGGCATCCGGACCAGCTGACGGGCACAATCCACCCATTGCATGCGGCGCCGTGCCGCAAGAGGAAGCACATGTTCAACAAGGGACAACTCGCCGGCCTGATGAAGCAGGCGCAGGCCATGCAGGACAACCTGAAGAAGGCGCAGGAGGAGCTCGCCACCATCGAGGTGACGGGCGAGTCCGGCGCGGGCCTGGTCAAGGTGACGATGACCTGCAAGCACGACGTGAAGCGGGTGGAGATCGATCCCAGCCTGCTGGCCGACGACAAGGACATGCTCGAGGACCTGGTCGCGGCCGCGTTCAATGCCGCCGTGCGCAAGGCCGAGGAGACTTCGCAGGAAAAGATGGCGAAGATCACCGCGGGCATGCCGGGCCTGCCGGGCGGGATGAAGCTCCCGTTCTAGGGTGGCCGACGCCTCGCTCAACGCCCTGATCGAATCCCTGCGCCGGCTGCCCGGCGTGGGCGTGAAGTCCGCCTCGCGCATGGCCTACCACCTGCTGCAGCATGACCGCGAAGGTGCACAGCTGCTGGCGCAGGCCCTCAGCCAGGCGGTGGCCCGGGTGCGCCACTGCAGCCTGTGCCACACCTTCACCGAGGACGAGGTCTGCCCCACCTGCCGCGACCCGCAGCGCGACGCCGGCAAGCTGTGCGTGGTGGAGACCCCGGCCGACCAGGCCGCGGTGGAGCGCACGGCCGCCTACCGCGGGCGCTACTTCGTGCTGATGGGCAAGCTCAGCCCGCTCGACGGCATCGGCCCGCGCGACATCGGCCTGGGCAAGCTGTTCGAGCGCGCTACCGACGGCGTGGTGCAGGAGGTGATCCTGGCCACCAACTTCACGGCCGAGGGCGAGGCCACCGCGCACGTGATCGGCGAGGCGCTCAAGCAGCGCGGACTGACGGTCACGCGGCTGGCGCGGGGCGTGCCGGCCGGCAGCGAACTCGAATACGTGGACCTGGGCACCATCGCGCACGCGCTAGTGGACCGCCGGTAGATGGCCCACCCGCATATGGCGGTGGCCGCATACGGCTACGCCGCCTGAAGAACGGAAGAGGAGAAGAGCGATGGGCCGATTCACCGTGGCCTACTGGTGCGTGCTGGTCGCCGCGCTGCTGCCCTATGCGTGCGCCTACCTGGCGAAGGCGGGCGGTTTCGGCAAGCCGCGCAGCCAGGGCGGTTTCGACAACCGCGATCCGCGCGGCTGGCTCGCGCGGCAGACCGACTGGCGCGCCCGCGCCAATGCCGCGCAGGCGAACAGCTTCGAGGCGCTGCCGCTGTTCATCGGCGCGGTGATCATCGCGCACCAGCTCGGCGCGCCGCAGACGCGCATCGACATCCTGGCTGTGCTGTTCGTCACGCTGCGGGCCATCTACATCGCCATGTACGTGGCCGGCTTGCCGACGGTGCGATCGGCCATCTGGGCCGCCGCTTTCCTTGTGAACCTCGCAATCCTGTTCTCGGCGCTGCGGTAGCGCGAAAGACCTGCTGCCGGCACCGAAAAACGCAGGGCTCGTCGCGCTGCGCCGGCGTTTACGTGGAAACCCGCACGGGATGTTCCGGATGCGGTTGGCAGGGGCGCTGGCTACCCTTGCCCGAGCTGAATCAGAGAGGCTCGACGTCAATGAAGAACACCATCACCCGCCGCGGTTTCACCCTGGCGGCCACCGCCACCGCCGCCGTGCTGGCGGCCCCCGCCCTACGGGCGCAGAACCGGCTCGAGAAGCCCAAGGTCGCCATCGCCGTGGGCGGCAAGGCGGCCTTCTACTACCTGCCGCTTACCATCGCCGAGCAGCTCGGCTACTTCAAGGCCGAGGGCCTGGACGTCGAGATCTCCGACTTCGCCGGCGGCTCGCGCTCGCTGCAGGCGCTGATGGGGGGCTCCGCCGACGTGGTCAGCGGCGCCTACGAGCACACCATCAACCTGCAAAGCAAGAACCAGTTCATCCAGTCCATCGTGCTGATGGGGCGCGCGCCCCAGATCGCCGTGGGCGTGTCGACCAAGGCGATGCCCGGCTACAAGTCCGTGGCCGACCTGCGCGGCAAGAAGATCGGCGTGTCGGCGCCCGGTTCGTCCACCAACATGGTGGCCAACCTGGTGCTCTCGCGTGCCGGCCTCAAGGCATCCGACGTCAGCTTCGTCGGCGTGGGCACCTCGGCCGGCGCGCTGACCGCGCTGCGCTCGGGCCAGATCGACGCCATGAGCAACACCGACCCGGTGATGACCATGCTGGAGCAGAAGGGCGACGTGAAGATCATCAGCGACACGCGCACGCTCAAGGGCACGCAGGAAGTCTTCGGCGGCCCCATGCCCGCGGCCTGCTTCTACACGCACGCCGAGTTCGTGCAGAAGAACCCCAACACCTGCCAGGCGCTGGCCAATGCGGTGGTGCACGCCCTCAAGTGGCTGCAGACGGCCGGCCCCAGCGACATCATCAAGACGGTGCCCGACGCCTACCTGCTGGGCGACCGCGCGCTGTACCTGGCCTCCTTCAACAAGGTGCGTGAGGCCATCTCGCTGGACGGCGTGCTGCCCGACGAGGGCGCGCGCACGGCGCTGCGGGCGCTCTCCAGCTTCGTGCCGACGATCAAGAGCGACAGCATCGACCTGGCCAAGACCTACACCAACGAGTTCGCGCGCCGCGCCAAGGACAAGTACAAGGCTTGACGCGCCGCCTCTCCTCAGGGCCGGCCGGCAGGCCGGCTTTTTTCTGGGGCTCCGCCCGGCATTCGTTCGGCCGGCCTGGCTCTTCGGTTTGGTAGGCTTGCGCCCATGCCGCACGCGCTCGAACTGCAGGACATCACCGTCACCTTCCGGTCCAAGGACGATCCCGGCCAGCGCTACACCGCGGTGGCCGGCACCACCTTGCGCATCGCCGCCGGCGAATTCGTGTCGGTGGTGGGACCCACCGGCTGCGGCAAGTCCACGCTGCTGAACGTGGGCGCCGGCCTGCTGCAGGCCTCGTCGGGCGAAGTGCGGGTGTTCGGCGAACCGCTGGTGGGGCTGAACCGCCGCGCCGGCTACATGTTCCAGACCGAGGCACTGATGCCGTGGCGCAGCGCGATCGACAACGTGATGCTGGGCCTGCAGTACCGCGGCGTGGCGGACGCCGACGCGCGCGAGCAGGCCCGGGCCTGGCTGGCGCGCGTGGGCCTGGCCGGCTTCGAGGATCGCTACCCGCACCAGCTCTCGGGCGGCATGCGCAAGCGCACCGCGCTGGCGCAGGTGCTGGCGCTGGACCCCGACATCATCCTGATGGACGAACCCTTCTCGGCGCTGGACATCCAGACGCGCCAGCTGATGGAGAACGAGGTGCTGGAACTCTGGGCCGCGAAGAAGAAGGCCGTGCTGTTCATCACGCACGACCTCGACGAGGCCATCGCGATGAGCGACCGGGTGGTGGTGCTGTCCGCGGGTCCGGCCACACGCCCGATCGGCGAGTTCGCCATCGACCTGCCGCGCCCGCGCGACGTGGCCGAAGTGCGCAACCAGCCGCGCTTCGTGGAACTGCACGCGCGCATCTGGGGCGAGCTGCGCGAGGAAGTGCTCAAGGGCTACGCGCAACAACTGCAGAAGGCGGCATGACCATGTGGACCACCCTGCGCCCCAACGAGCGGAACCTGCGTGGCTGGCAGGTCGGCGTGCTGGTCCTGGTGCTGGCCATCTGGCAACTGGCCTCGCGCAACGAGCAGACCGCCTTCTTCATCGGCGAGCCGATCAAGGTGGCGGGCCGCATCTGGTCGTGGTTCCTGCCCTTCGGCCTGCCCGCCAACGCGCTGTTCCCCGAGGGGCTGGAAGGCCGGGCCGACATCTACATCCACCTGGGGGTCACGCTGCTGGAGACGGTGCTGGCCTTCGGCATCGGCACGCTGCTGGGGCTGGCCTTCGGGCTGTGGCTGGCGCTGGCTCCGACGGCCAGCGCCATCCTCGACCCCTACGTGAAGGCGGCCAACTCCATGCCGCGCGTGATCCTGGCGCCCATCTTCGGCCTGTGGTTCGGGCTGGGCATCTGGAGCAAGGTGGCACTGGCCGTGACGCTGGTGTTCTTCATCGTCTTCTTCAACGTCTACCAGGGCGTGCGCGAAGTCAGCCCGGTGGTGCTGGCCAATGCCCGCATGCTGGGCGCCAACCAGCGCCAGCTGCTGCGCACCGTGTACCTGCCCAGCGCCACCAGTTGGGTGTTCTCCAGCCTGCACACTTCCGTCGGCCTGGCCTTCGTCGGCGCGGTGGTGGGCGAGTACCTCGGCTCCGCGCGCGGCGTCGGCTACCTCATCCTGCAGGCCGAAGGGACGTTCGACGTCAACACGGTGTTCGCGGGCATCGTGGTGCTGACGGCGTTCGCGCTGGTGCTGGATGGGCTGGTCGGCCGCATCGAGAAGCGCCTCATGAAGTGGCAGCCGAAGGCAGGCGAGACCGAGAAGCTCTAGCGTCACGGCCGCGAGGTCTTCCAGTGGCAAAGCGTAAGGACTGAAACGGCCGCCAAGCGGCAATCCGATCAATCTCGGCTGCCCGCAAACTGCGATCCGGTTTCGCACCTGCATGGGGCGGGTGCGCCGGCACATCGGCAGGGCAACGGGCATGAAGGTCGTACTGTTTTGTGGCGGTCTGGGGATGCGCATCCGGGATGCCGAGAACCTGCCCAAGCCCCTGGTGCGGATCGGCCAGCGGCCGCTGCTGTGGCACGTGATGAAGTACTACGCCCACTTCGGGCACAAGGACTTCATCCTCTGCCTCGGCCACCGCGCGGACGCGATCAAGAGCTACTTCCTGGACTACAACGAGTGCGTCTCCAATGACTTCGTGCTGTCCGGCGGTGGCAAGAAGCTGGAGCTGATGAGCCGGGACATCGAGGACTGGCGCATCACCTTCGCCGACACCGGCGTCTCCTCCAACATCGGGCAGCGGCTCAAGGCCGTCCAGAAGTACCTCGAAGGCGAGGACGAGTTCATGGCGAACTACAGCGACGGGCTGACCGACCTGTCGCTGCCCAGGTACCTGGACGATTTCCACGCGCAGGGGCGGGTGGCCAGCTTCCTGTGCGTCCGCCCCAACCTGAGCTACCACGTCGTGTCGCTCCAGGAGGGCACCCACCTGGTTTCGGACATCCAGCCGATCAACAACGGCGGGCTGCGGATCAACGGCGGCTTCTTCATCTTCCGCAAGGAGATCTTCGAGTACATGCAGGACCGGGAGGAACTGGTCGAGGAGCCCTTCCGCCGGCTGGCACGCGAGCAGCAGCTGGTGGGCTACGTCTACGACGGCTTCTGGGCCAGCATGGACACCCACAAGGACAAGCAGCAGCTGGAGAGCCTGTACGCCAGCGGCACGGCGCCGTGGGAGATCTGGCGGTCCGGGGCCCCGGCTGCAGTCGCGGCGCACTGAGCCGGCCATGCTGCCGCTGCCGCTGCTCCAGGACCCGGCCAGGCCGCTGCGGGTCCTGTTCCTCGGCGCGCACTGCGACGACATCGAGATCGGCTGCGGGGGCACCGTTCTGCAGCTGCTGGCCTTGCGGCCCGGCGTGGACGTGCGCTGGGTCGTCTTCGCCTCCAACCCGCAGCGCGAGCGCGAGGCACGTGCGAGCGCGGCGACGTTCCTGCAGGGGGCGGGCGCCCAGCAGGTGACGGTGCACGCCTTCCGCGACGGCTACTTCCCCTACCAGGGTGCCCAGATCAAGGAGGCCTTCGAGGTGCTGAAGAAGGAGGCCGATTTCGACCTCGTCTTCACGCACCACCGCGACGACCGCCACCAGGACCACCGCACCATCAGCGACCTGACCTGGAACACCTGGCGCCATCACCTCATCCTCGAGTACGAGATCCCGAAGTACGACGGCGACCTGGGCACACCCAACTGCTTCGTGCCGCTGGAGCCGGAGGTCTGCGAACGCAAGGCCGCCCTGATCTGCGAGGCGTTCCAGAGCGAGCGCAACAAGGCCTGGCTCACGCCGGACACCTTCCTCGCGCTCATGCGGCTGCGCGGCGTCGAGTGCGCCGCGCGGTATGCCGAAGCCTTCTACTGCCGCAAGTTCATGCTGTCCGGCGCGCCCGGTCGTGCTGCGCCGGGTATGAGCCTGCATCCATCAACCCGCTCCTCATGAGGCCCCTTCGATGAAATTGCTCGTCACCGGCGTGGAAGGCTATATCGGCTGCCTGCTCGCCCCCCTGCTGCAGGCACGAGGCCACGACGTGGTCGGCATGGACACCGGCTACTACCGCGACGGCTGGCTGTTCAGCGACCGCGGGCTGGTCCCCGGCTTCCCGCGCACCGTCAACCGCGACATCCGCGAGATCGAGGCCGCGGACCTGCAGGGCATCGATGCCGTCGTGCACCTGGCCGAGCTGTCGAACGACCCGCTCGGCGAGAACGACCCCGAACTGACCTTCGGGATCAACCACCGGGCCTCGGTGCGGCTGGCCCAGCTGGCCCGCGACGCCGGCGTGCGGCGCTTCGTCTACACCTCGTCCTGCAGCGTGTACGGCGTCGCCGACGGCGCCGAGCCCATGACCGAGCGTTCGCCGGTCAACCCGCAGACGGCCTATGCCAAGTGCAAGACGCTGGTGGAACGTGACGTGGGCGCGATGGCCTCGGCCACGTTCTCCCCCACGTTCCTGCGCAACGCCACCGCCTATGGGGCCTCGCCGCGAATGCGGTTCGACATCGTCCTCAACAACCTGTGCGGCATCGCGGCGACCGCCGGGCGCATCGTGATGACCAGCGACGGGACGCCATGGCGCCCACTGGTGCACGTGCTGGACATCTGCGAGGCGATCGCCTGCGTGCTGGAGGCCCCGACAGACGCCGTGCATGGCGAGGTGTTCAACGTGGGCCACGACGCCGACAACTACCAGGTGCGCGAGATCGCGAAGATCGTCGCGGACGTCTATCCCGCCTGCGAGGTGTCCTTCGGCCCCTCGGGTGGCGACAACCGCAGCTACCGCGTCAGCTTCGCCAAGATCCACGAGCGGCTGCCCACGTTCCGCTGTGCATGGGATGCGGCCAAGGGGGCCCGCCAGCTGCACGATGTGTTCGAGCGCATCGGCCTGGACGCCGACGGCTTCGCCGCGCGGCCCTTCACCCGCCTCAAGCAGATCAAGTACCTGAGGACCACGGGCCAGGTCGACGAGCGGCTGTTCTGGCGCTATTGATCATTTGCCCCGCTCCCGCGCCGAACCAGCGCAGGAGCGGGCGCCCGGCCCATCAGGCCGCAAGCGCCTGCCGCTCCTGCAGCAGGTCGGCCAGCCAGGTCTCGCCCATGAAGTGGGCGTACTGCTCGGCGCGCAGGCGGTCGGCCAGCCGGTCGGGCGGCAGCTCGACGTCGTCGTAGGTCAGCACCTGGTTTTGGCCAATGTCGCGCTTGAGGCGGCAGCCCTGCACCAGGCCTTCGGGCAGGTAGCGGTTCTCGCACATCTCCCGTGCATTGGCGGCCTCGCCGTACGTCATGTACATGCCGTACTCGTCGAGCGTCTCCCCGGCCTTCAGGTCGCGCTTGGCGACCGCGCAGACTTCCACCACCGGCCCGCCGAGCGGCGGTGCGAGTTCGTCCTGGAACACGTGCACCCGCGCGATCGCGTTGGGGCACTCGAAATGGACCAGGTGGTAGGGCGTCCAGAACGGGTAGAGCGGCCCTTCGCCCATCTTGTAGAGGTTGAGGTAGTGCCGCTGCTTGGGGTCCTCGTGCTCGGCCAGCACGAACACCTTGATGAGGCTGGGGCCCACCGTGTAGTCGATCGCGCCGCCCATGGCCCGCAGCTGCTCGACGTCGTACAGCTTGGCGATGTCCATGATGCTGCCGTCGTACTTCAGGCCGCGCGACATGCCCCGTTGCAGCACGCCGAAGCCGGTGGCGTTGGCCACTATGGCCTGCTCGAAGCTGATCTTGGAGCCGTCCGCGAAGGAGGTCACCATGGCTGCGTTCTGGCCCCAGCGTTCGGCCCAGCCCTGCTGGGTGGTGGGGTTGCGGTAGGGGTCCTGCAGGCCCTTGACGTTGCCCACCAGCCGCGGCTTGAGCCCGAGCCCGCGCACCCAGCGCACCAGGTTCATCTGGACGCCGGGTTCGTCGCCGTCGCAGGCCGACAGGATCTGGCCGTGCTGCTTCGCGTACACGCGCAGGATGGGGCCTATGGTCGCATCGACCTCGGCATTCATCAGCACCACGGACTTGCCGTGCTTGAAGGCGTCCAGGATGACGTGCGAGCCGAACTCGACCGAGCCGGTCGTGTCCACCACGATGTCGATGTGCGGCGAGCGGGTGATGAGGAACGGATCCTCCGCGACCACCGCCTGGCGCGCCTCGACCGCGGCATCGAAGGCCGACTGGCTGCCGGCCATGACGGGCGTGCGGCCCGAATACTCGTAGCAGTGCCGGGCTCGCTCGGGCCTGCGGTTGTAGATCGCGGCCATGCGCATTCCCGGCACGCTGTTCTCGATCTGGTTGGTCAGGCCCTGGGCCATGAACCCGGCCCCCACCATGCCCACGCGGATCGGCGCGTCCAGCGCCGCCAGCCTCTGAAGCGCGTTGTCGACGATGATCATCGTGCACCTCTCACGAAAGGGTCATGCGCTGGCGCACCGTGTCCCCGACCTCGGCCAGCGCGGTCCACGCCCGGTCCTTGGGCGACATCTCGGTCACCGGCAAGGGCCATTCCAACCGGAGCGCCGGATCGAAGGGCGACAGCCCGCTCTCGACGCCGGGGGCATAGAACTCGCCGACCTGGTAGCTCGTCTCGGTGTCGTCCACCAGGGTCTGGTAACCGTGGGCGAACCGCTCGGGCACGTAGAGCGCCCGGTGGTTGTCCGCGGTCAGCTCGACGGCGATGGACCGCAGGTAGGTGGGGCTCTCCGGCCGCAGGTCGACGATGATGTCGAGGATCGCGCCCCGGGTGGCCCGGACCACCTTGGTTTCCGCGTAGGGCGGGAACTGGAAATGCATGCCTCGCAGCGTCCCTCGCTGGATGTTGAACGCAATGTTGGCCTGGGCGATCACCGGCTTGAGCCCATGTTCCTCGAACTCCCGCTGGCAGAAGGCCCGGGCGAAGAACCCCCGGTTGTCCGTTCGCGGCTCGATGTCGATGATGAACGCGCCGGGGAGGCTGGTTTCGGTAAATCGCATGTGTGGTTTCACCTTCCGTGACTGGATTGTGAGAAACCGTCTGCCGTCGTGGGCCCGTCAATTTGTATGTTTGGGCGCCGGGGGACCGCGCCTCATCGGCAGGGCGAGGCAGCGCGGAGTCGCAAGCCACGCCGGGCCCAAGCTCATGTGTTCCGCCGGCTGCGCGCGCGCGGCGTTCACAAGCACATACGTTCGATACAGGAGTCGGCGGGCAAGGTCGCGTTGCGACCCGAGGCCTCGCGCCTTCGAAGAGCTGCCACCGCGGGCAGCGCGGGCTCAGCGACGCCGCTTCTTGGCGACCGACTTCTTGCGCGTGCTGACCGGCTTCACCCCGCTGCGCTTGGAGGCGGTCGCCTTGGCACGGACGGGCACGTAGACCACGACCTTCTCCCCCGGCTTGAAGCGGGCGCCGGTCGCCACGTCGTTCCAGTCGGCGACCTGCGCAGCCGTCACGCGGTAGCGCCGGGCGATGGTGGCCACCGAGTCGCGCTTGCCGGCCCTGACCACGCGCCGGCGCAGGGTCACCTCGGGCGCCAGCGCCAGCTGGCCGTTGTCCGCCACGTGGCTGGCGACGTCGTCCTGCATGTTGGGCGGGCGCGGCACCACCAGCACCGAGCCGGCCTTGATCAGCATGCGCGGCGGGATGGTGTTGACGCTGCGCAGGTCGGCCTCGCTCATGTCCACCCGCCGGGCGACCTCGGCCACGCTCATGGTCCGGGGAACGGTCCATGCCGTCCAGCTGGCGAAGCGGCCCTCGCTGTACTCGGCCAGGTTGCGGGTGAACACCTTGGCGTTGTCCCAGGGCAGCAGGATCTGCGGCGTGCCCGCCGCCAGGATGACCGGCCGGTTGAGCTGCGGGTTCAGGGCCTTGAAGTCGGCCAGCTGCACGTCGGCCAGCTTGGCCGCCAGCTCGATGTCGATGTCGCGGTCCACCGTCACCACGTCGAAGTACGGGTGGTTCTCGATGACCGGCAGCTCGGCGCGGAACTTGTCGGGGTCGGAGATGATGTTCTTGACCGCCAGCAGCTTGGGCACGTAGTTGCGCGTCTCGGCCGGCATCTTCAGGTCGACGTAGCGCGTGCCCAGCCCGCGGCGCTTGTTGGCGGCGATGGCGCGGCTCACGCTGCCTTCGCCCCAGTTGTAGGCGGCCAGCGCCAGGTGCCAGTCGCCGAACATGCCGTACAGGCGCTGCAGGTAGTCGAGCGCGGCGCGCGTGGACGCCAGCACGTTGCGGCGGTCGTCGCGGAAGAAGTTCTGGCGCAGGTCGTAGTCGCGCCCGGTGGCCGGCATGAACTGCCACATGCCGGCGGCGCGCGCGCTGGAGACCGCCTGCGGGTTGAAGGCGCTCTCGATGTAGGGCAGCAGCGCCAGCTCGCTGGGCATGCCGCGCCGCTCCAGTTCCTCGACGATGTGGAACAGGTACTTGCGCGAGCGGTCCGTCATGCGCTGCATGTACTCGGGCCGGCTGGCGTACCACTGCTCGTGCTGGCGCACGAGGTCCGAGTCGATGTCGGGGATGGCGAAGCCGGCGCGGATGCGCTCCCACAGGTCGGCCGGCGGCTGCAGGGGGACGACGTTGAGCGACGTCGCGTGGACGGTCGTGATCGGCGTGAGCGGCCCGCTGGGCACCACCGGAGGGCCGGCAGGCACCGTGGCAGCGGTGGTCGGTTCTTCGGCGCCGCTCGCGCGGGAGGAGGGGGCGTCGGCGCCCGGCGTGCTTGCACAGCCGGCCAGCCAGAGCGTGATCGCCAGGCCGGCGGCCTGCAGCAGGACTCTCATCGGAATTCGTTCTTCCACTGGCGGATGGCGGCGAACACGGCCACGTCATCCCCGGTGGTGCCATTGAAGGCCTGCGCGGAGCGGACCACGGCGGGCTCGCGGCTGCGCAGGAAGGGGTTGATGCGCTTCTCCTCGCCCAGCAGCGCCGGCAGGGTGGGCTCGCCGCGTGCGCGAAGGTCTTCGCAGTGCCGCTGGTAGGCGGCCAGCGCCTCGTTGCCGGGCTCGACGGCACGGGCGAAGCGCAGGTTGGAGAGGGTGTACTCGTGTGCGCAGCACACCCGCGTGGCATCGGGCAGCGCGGCCAGCGCATCCAGCGAGGCCAGCATCTGGGCCGGCGTGCCTTCGAACAGCCGTCCGCAGCCGCCGGAGAACAGCGTGTCGCCGCAGAACAGCAGCGGGCCGCCGTCGTCATCGTCGGTGAAGTACGCGATGTGGCCGGCGGTGTGGCCCGGCACGTCGATGACCTGGAAGCGCAGGCCGAGCACGGTTGCGCTGTCGCCCTGCGACAGCCGCTGCAGCGGTCCCGGGATGGCTTCGCGCGCCGGCCCGAAGACCGCGGCACCCGTGGCATCGCGCAAGGGCACCAGCCCGCCGATGTGGTCGGGGTGGTGGTGCGTGACTAGAATCGCCTCGAGTTGCAGGCCGGTGCGGGAGAGGAAATCGACCACCGGCTGCGCGTCGCCCGGGTCGACCACCAGCGCCCGATGTCCGTCGTGCAACACCCAGAGATAGTTGTCCTGGAAGGCGGGCAGGGGAATCAACTTCATGAGCGATGCGATTATAGGAATGCACGAGTGGTTCGAGACCCCGCCGGGCCGGCACGTGCTGGCCTGGGAGCGGGCCGAATTCGATCGCGCCGTCAGCGACATCTTCGGCTACCACGCGCTGCAGCTCGGGCTGCCGGAACTCGACGCGCTCGCCGCCAACCGGATGCCGCACCGCTGGCTGGGGCTGCGCCACCTGCGCCCGCTGGACGACGGCACGCGGCGCCCTTCGCTGCTCACCGACTATGCCGCCCTGCCGTTCGAGGCCAACAGCCTCGACCTGGTGGTGCTGCCGCACTCGCTGGAACTCAATCTGGACCCGCACGCCACGCTGCGCGAGGTCGAACGCGTCCTGGTGCCGGAAGGCAAGGTCGTGATTTCCTGCCTCAATCCGGCCAGCCTGTGGGGCCTGCGCCAGCGGCGCGCGCATTTGTACCGGCGGCTCGGATTCGGCCAGCTGTATTTGCCCGACGCGGGCGAGTTCATCGGCTACCGGCGCCTGCGCGACTGGCTGCGGCTGCTCAATTTCGAGGTCGAGACCGGCAGCTTCGGCTGCTACCGGCCGGCCCTGTCCACCGAGCGCTGGCTGGAACGGTTCGAGTGGATGGACCCGGTGGGCGAGCGCTGGTGGCCGATCTTCGGGGCGGTCTATTTCGTGGTCGCCACCAAGCGGGTGCGCGGCATGAAGCTGGTCGGCCGGCTCTGGAAGCCGGCCAAGTCCATCGCCACCGCCCCGGTGCCGCTGGCCAACCGGCGCCCGCAGCCCGAGATGCAGCAGGAGATTTCTTGAACCAGGTCGTGATCTACACCGACGGCGCCTGCAAGGGCAACCCCGGGCCGGGTGGCTGGGGGGTGCTGCTGCAGTCCGGCGCCACCGAGAAGGAGCTGTTCGGCGGCGAGCGCAGCACCACCAACAACCGCATGGAACTGATGGCCGTGATCCAGGGCCTTTCGGCACTGAAGCGGCCCTGCAACGTCACGCTGTACCTGGACAGCCAGTACGTGCTCAAGGGCATGACCGAATGGCTGCCGGGCTGGAAGGCCAAGGGCTGGCGCACGGCCAGCAAGGCGCCGGTCAAGAACGTCGAGCTCTGGCAGCAGCTCGACCAGCTGGTGCAGGACAGCGGCCACGTCATCGACTGGCGCTGGGTGCGCGGCCACAACGGCGACCCCGGCAACGAGCGGGCGGATGCGCTGGCCAACCGCGGCGTCGAGCTGGCCCTGGGTTCCCGCCGGGCCGCCCTGTAAAGCCACGGTAAAGCTGTGCCCGCGCTGCGGCCGGGCGCGGGGTTGCGCTCATGTCGGCAGCCAGCGCGGCTGCTACATTGACGTGTTCGCGCCCGCGGGCGTATCCCCCCAGAAAAAAGCAGTACATGGCATCGAGGCCCCTCTACACGGTGATCGCCGTCGCCGGCATCGCGGCTGCATCGGCAGCTGCGTGGTGGTATCAGCACAAGGCACCCGGCGCCCCTTCGCAGGAGGCCGCCGCTTCCGCGCCGACGGGTGCCGCCGGTCGGGCCCCCGCGGTGGAAGTCTCCCGGGTGGAGGTGATGCGACTGACCGACGACGCCCAGGCGGTGGGCAGCCTGCGCTCGCGCCGCAGCGTGATCGTGCGGCCCGAGGTGAGCGGACGCGTGACGCGGCTCAATTTCCGCGACGGCCAGCGCGTGCAGCGCGGGCAACTGCTGGTGCAACTGGACGACCAGCTGCCGCGCGCCCAGGTGCAGCAGGCCCGGGCCGAGCTGTCCATCGCGCAGGCCAACCACAAGCGCAACCAGGAGCTGGTGGCGCAGAACTTCATCAGCCAGCGGCAGGTCGACGAGAGCGCGGCCAACCTGCAGGTGGCGCAGGCCAAGCTGGCGCTGGCCGAGGCGACCGCGGCCCGCCTGCGGATCGTGGCGCCGTTCGACGGCATCGCCGGCATCCGCAGCGTCAACGTCGGCGACTACCTCAAGGACGGCGCCGACATCGTCAACCTGGAAGACCTGGACGCGCTGTACGTGGACTTCCGCCTGCCCGAGCGCCTGCAGACCAAGCTGCGGGTCGGCCAGACCGCCATCGTGCAGACCGATGCCCTGCCGGGCCGCCGCTGGGAGGCCGTGATCCAAGCCATCGACCCGCTGGTGGATGCCGATGGCCGCTCCATCGGCGTGCGCGGCTGCATCGACAACCGGCAGCTGGCGCTGCGCCCCGGCATGTTCGCGCGCATCACCACCGTGTTCGGCGAACGCAACGACGCCCGCGTGGTCCCGGAGGAGGCGCTGGTGCCCCAGGGGGGCCACCAGTTCGTGTTCCGGCTGGTCGACGGTCCCGACCAGGACAGCAAGACCGCGCAGCGGGTCGAGGTGAAGATCGGCCTGCGCCAGCCGGGGCGGGTGGAGATCGTCGAAGGCCTGCAGCCGGGCGACCTGATCGTGACCGCCGGCCACCAGCGCATCCAGCGCGACGGGATGGCGGTGCGCGTGGTCGACATGGCGGGGCAGGGCGGCGCTAGCAGCGCCGCACCCAACGGAACCCCCGTCGGCGGCAAGCCGGCTGGTGGCCCGGCCCCGCAGGCCGAGGCTGCCGCGGCGCCGGCCGATGGCAATCCCTGCCGGGTGGCCCTGGCGGCCCCCGCACGCTGACGAACGAGCCAGGAGCGCGCCATGCTGTTGCCCGAGATCGCGATCCGGCGGCCGGTCTTCGCCACCGTGCTGTCGCTGCTGGTGGTGCTGATCGGCGCCGTCAGCTTCGACCGCCTCGCCGTGCGCGAGTACCCCAAGATCGACGAGCCGGTCGTGACCGTGCGCGTCAAGTACGCCGGCGCATCGGCCGAGGTGATCGAATCGCAGGTCACCAAGCCGCTGGAGGACTCCATCGCCGGTATCGACGCGGTGGACGTCATCACCTCGATCAGCCGCCCCGAGGAGAGCCAGATCTCGGTGCGCTTCCGGCTCGAGAAGGACGCCGACGCCGCCGCCGCCGAGGTGCGCGACCGCACCTCGCGGGTGCGCAACAAGCTGCCGCAGGCGATCGACGAGCCGGTGATCGCCAAGGTCGAGGCCGACGCCTTCCCGGTGATGTGGCTGGCCTTCACCAGCGACACCTACACGCCGCTGCAGATCAACGACCTGGTCAACCGCATCATCAAGCCGCGCCTGCAGACCGTGACCGGCGTGGCCGACGTGCGCATCTACGGCGAGCGCAAGTACGCCATGCGGGTCTGGCTGGATCCCGACAAGCTGGCCGGCTACCGGCTGACCACCCAGGACATCGAGGACGCGGTCCGGCGCAGCAACCTGGAAGTGCCCGCCGGCCGCATCGAGTCGCAGCAGCGCGAGTTCAGCGTGACCTCGCAGACCGACCTGGTCACGCCGGCCCAGTTCGGCGAGATCGTGGTCCGCAACGTCAACGGCTTCCCGGTCAAGATCCGGGACGTCGCGCGGGTGGAGGAAGCCCCGGCCGACGAGCGCAGCGGCATGCGGCTGAACGGCCGCTCGGCCATCGGCACGGGCGTGATCCGGCAGGCCACCGCCAACCCGCTGACCC